>Ga0190275_10000551_pt1 | contig 32114 bp, 28 predicted proteins | sample Popmic550T_FD_133745 | JGI IMG/M metagenome (GOLD analysis project Ga0190275, IMG submission 133745) | Populus adjacent soil microbial communities from riparian zone of Yellowstone River, Montana, USA - 550 T | ecosystem: Environmental > Terrestrial > Soil > Riparian zone > Trees stand | place...
TCGTTGGGCGATGGTATGGAATGGACTCCACTATGGTTCCTCGGTATAGGAGAAGCTTCGGAGCACTCGCTGAGGCTCGAACCCCACAGGGAGGAACGAGTAACGGGCTGTCAGAAGCAGTAATTTCAAATCTCGTGCAGCGGACCGGTTTTGTATGTAGAACGTACTGAGCCGCAATTTCCGTGGTAGCACTTCCGATCGGTATAACTTCTCCGGATCAGACGCGCCGGCCAGAACTCTTTCTTCGTGGCGGTAAACCAAACTCGCAAGATCCGAGAGACCCGGCCTCACGGAAAGAACGCAGCGCCACAACGGATCTTTTGTATCCACAAATAAGGGCACTTCGGGCCGAGGGCCGATTAAACTCATTTCTCCACGGACAACATTAAGTAATTGTGGGAGTTCGTCGAGTTTGTAGGCGCGTAACACCGCGCCTACGGCCGTGATGCGTGGGTCGGCTGAAGCCGTGATCGACGTTCCCGTGTTGGCGTTGCGCATCGACCTGAACTTCAAGCACCAGAACGGCCGGCCATGGAGACCGATTCGTTTCTGACGATAGAAGATAGGAAATCCGTCACCCCACACGATAGCAATCGCAGCGACTAGCAGGATGGGCGAAAGCAAGGCCAGTGCAATAGCCGCCACTAGGCGGTCAATAACAATCCGCAACATCTCAGTCATTTGACTAACGTGTAATTCCGGTGGCGAACCGGCCGCTCGGCGTGGCGCCATCGCCCGATATCATGGAGTGCAACAGCCCGGCGATGAAGCCTGAACCGTAGGCGAGATGGTAGACAGAGAAGACAAGTGGCAGAAGCGGCGTTACGCCCCACCCATATGGCTTGCTCGTGAAGAAGGACGCTACGCCCGCAGCGATCCCATAGCTCACAACCGTCAAAGCCAACGCTGCCGTTCCCGCGAGACTGAGGACAGGCCACTTCATAACCACACCCATCAGCGCTACCACTATGAGGAGCATTAACGCGAGAACAAACGCTCCTGGCACCAAATGCCGCACTGAAGCCGGAGTGCGATGCTTGCGAATGACCTTAACCTTCCAAAATCCATACTGGAAATACTGACGAAAAAGCGCCTTGAGGTCTGAGCGGGGCCGATACCAGGACACGATCTCAGGACTCTGCCAGATGCGGCCGCCGTTCCGCACGATACGAAGGTTATGTTCGTCGTCTTGGTTTCGCACCAAAGTCTCATCGAATAATCCGAAGCGATCGAATGAAGATCGAAGCCAACATCCGTACGTGACCGTGTCAACGAAGCCTTTGTACATTGCATCGTGAAAGCGCGCTCCGCCGCAGGAAAACGCCGAGTGGTACGCTGTCGCAACCGCCTTCTGGACCAAGCCATTTGCTTTAGTCCGCGCCGGACCACCAACGTTGTCCGCATTTGTCGCAAATAGTGTTCTGACGCAGGATTGCACGTAGTCAGGCGCATACTCAGTGTGCGCATCCATTCGCACGATCACGTCACCACGGCTTGCCGCTATCGCGGCATTTAAGCCGGAAGATACGATCTTGCCTTCATTGCTGATCACACGCAGAAACTCAAACTTGCGACTGTAATCATTCAGAATCTGACGTGTACCATCGTCACTGGCGCCGTCCGCGATCAAGTATTCGCAATCCAAGCCATCAGTATCTTGATTCAACAAAGACTCAATAGCATGACGAATATGCTTCGATTCGTTACGACAAGCCATGATGACTGACACCGTAGTCATCGCGCCGCTCCTAGCTCCGCCTCTGAAGTCCCCGTCGAGCGCCGAATCTCATCCTGATCTAATTCACAAATTACGGCTCTAAACTTACCGTTGGCTCCGCGCGGGATGAAGGACATCTGCTTGATGACTACATCCACTTCGCCCATTCGGTTTCGTAGTTGCCGGGCAATTGCGGCTTCCGTTGAACCGTTGAAGGATTTAGCGGGTACCACATTGACATGCAGCTCTGTGAGACTCTTCTGTACGATCTGAACTTCCTGAACAGCGAGGTCTGACTTCAAGACCGGATCGAGTCTCCCGACTCTCCGGCCAGAGGCCGTGTACAACACGTCATCGAGGCGGCCTTCCACTGACTTGAGCCACGGCAGAGTTCGTCCACATTCACATACATTCGCTCGATCCCCGAGCGCTGCGCGGTCCCCAACTCGGTAACGGATCAGCGGCATGTCCGTATTCAGCAGACCCGTACAGACCAGATCACCAGTGGTTTCAGGAGCCGCCGGTTTGCCATCGGTTAGAACTTCGACGACACCGACTCGAGGCCATAGGTGCAGTCGTCCATACTCACACTCGGAAGCCGCTGCAACCATTTCACTCATGCCGTATGTCTCACGCACAGGACAGTGAAAGGCTTGCGAAATCGTTTGCCGTTGGCGCGCCGACAGGGGCTCGGCGTTGGTGATTGCAACAGCGAACACGAGGTCATCCCGTCCGTCTGCGAGCGCCTGACTCGCTAAAGCATAAAGCGCGGAGGAATAGCCGTAGACATACTTTATCCGGTATTTCTTGAGGGCTGTGAAGTAATGGCGAATCAGATCGGGCGAGAGATGATAGCTCGACATGTACAACTGGCGAAATGCGCGATTCCAGATCCAGAACGGTGGCTCCGTCTGGCTCACAGGCACAATGAGCTGTCCACCCAGAATTGCCCACCGATCGTCCTTCGTTACTCCGTACCATCGCCGCCAACGAGCTTCGGTGAGCGCATACCACTCGTGAAGAGTTTTCCGGCTTTGCCACAACTGAAGCGGCTTTCCCGTCGTCCCGCTGGTGGCGGTTCGAAACAGCTTCTTGGGATTAGAGCCTTCGACGAGAAATGACTCTGGCGATTCGCGGACCGGATCCTTCTCGAGAACAGGCCAGTTTGCCAGGACGTCGACCGGAGAAGTATCTCCATCGCGCCGTCTTTGTTCCCAAATACCCCGATAGTACGGGACGTTTTTTGCTGAGTGGACCAGCAGAGCACTCAGTTGGGCGCTCTGTTCAGCGTGCATATGTTCGGCTGTCCAGTATTCCCGTGCCAGCGCTTCGCAGACAAGATCTTCGGTGTCGCGGCCGTAGCGCCACGAATACAGGTGATAACCATAAGCGCTAGCCGCAAGCACGCGGGCCCATTGGGGCAAAGCATGATAGAGATCGATTAGCATGCCGTTTCCAATGCTGTTCCAGAATGTCTGGTGAGTTTCATTCGGCCATTCCAGCGGCCATTGCTGGTTACACGCGACCAGCCTAGTTTCTCGTATAGGGCGATGGCGCGGTGGTTCATCGGCTCAACTGCCAAATAGACCGTGCCAAATCCTTGGGAGAATCCGGTTTCGACGCAATGACGCATCAAAGTGGCGCCGACGCCATGACCTTGTGCGCCCCGTTCCACTGCTAGTGCTTCCACCCAAAAAGATGCAACAGTGGGAGTCTTCGAAGTTTCGACGGGTGTCTTACGAACGGATATCCGCTTCACTATCGATCGCGCGGCATACGCTGCCATCTTGGAGATTCTTCTGTCAAAAAGAATAGACGGCCGGGAAAGAAAGGCAGCGCCTATAACGCGGGGACTTCTCGTTAGAAAGGGCACAGGGGATAGGAATGTATCTGCGCAATAGGCAAAACCGCAGACGCGATCTCCTTCTGTTGCGACATAACCAACCAGTTTCGGCAGGGATTTCATCTGCCAGCTGTAATACTCCCGAAGGACGTCTTCGCCGAAGCAACTGAAGGCACTCGAGGGAAAGGCATCGCAATGGATTCTTGCAACCGCGCCGATATCAGAGTTCAGGAGCGGTCGAATCGTGAACTGACGATCAGTCCGCGGCACCTTGCTCAACCCTTTCGACATTCCTGTTGGCTAGCGCCCGCCGCATCTGCCCTCGTGTTCGTTGTTGCCAGCGATAGGCGCGTCGCGCGAGTTCTCTGGCTGCAGGCATCCAGAAGTATCTGCTTCGAATCCAACGCAATGTCTGCTGATCCGGTTCGCCACCAAATTTACGTTTGGCTTCCCCCCCGCCGGTCATGTCAAACACACTGCATCCACGCGCGGCAGCATGCTCCATAGCCGTCCAAGTTAAAAACTCCGTTGGACTCTGAAGCCGCGCGTCATACCGATGCGTCCACATCCACAGCACAAGTTCGGAACCATCAGCCGAAAATAGCCCGGTCGCGATCGACCTCCCGGCATCCGTTTTTACGTTCAGCGCCAATAAGTCGCCGGTCTTCGCAAGGGCTTCATAGCAAGCAAACATACGTTTATGACTGAATGGCACCGCATTCCCTCGCCGCGTAAAGACCTCTTTGGTTTGGTCGAAACATTCGGCCACGAACTCATCGGCGGCGGTCATGTCAGTGTGAACTGAGACGGTGATTCCAGCTCTCTGACATTTCCGTACCCGATTTCGAACCTTCGGATTGAGCTTTGCGAAACCCTTATCCGCGTCTTGTGGAAATAGGACGGCACGGTACGTAAATTGCGGGTACGAATGAAAGCCCAGCGCTTCCATTTCTCCCGCGTCAAAATCTCTGCCGGCTATCTCAATGTGGTGAATATTGAACTCGGACTCCAACAGATCAATAGCGGCCGCCATTATCGCGGGTCCCGATGTTCGTCGTGGGTCAAAGACAGGCCCCATGGATTCGGTTTGAGAACCTTCTAGCGGTGAGCCGAACACATTCAACGGTCCCAGCCGGAGAATATAGCCCGGTAGGGCTCCCACAATCTCGCCACCGGTTTCGAACACGAGAAAGACGGGACGTGCCGAAACGAGCGATGCGACTGAGCGGCACCATGCGGAAGAGTGAAAGGTTCTCTTGTTTGGGAACCGTGCTACCAACAGATCCCACTTCTCCAGTTCGAGACCTGTCGCCAACCTCGCGATCGGTTTGCTCGAAGCTGTTCCCTTAGACACTACGGACGGTTTTGAGACTGCGGGAGAAGACATCTTTTACCTTCACTGCGCCTTTGTCGAGAAGCCACAAAATCTCCAGACGGCGCAGAGCTTCTACGGAAATGGTTCGACTCTTTCGATCCGCTCCGTGACGAAGATACTCCAACGCCTCGGTTACAGTCGGGAGCCACGGATCTTTCTTTGCCACATATTCGAGAATGCGACGAAACTCTGGCTTTACCTGCCCGCGGTCAGCGAACCCTCCCCCGAAATGTACATAGGCGATGCACAATCCGCTCTGACGCTCCAGGCGGTCGATTGCTGAGCACGTGAAATTCGCAAGAAAACGGCGGAGATTTCCGCCTTCAGCCGACGCAAACCAAAAATTTACATAGGGCTTGTTTGCGTCATGGTAAGGCATTTCCGGACACGACGCCAACGTATTGAGATCGTTGTAAACGAAATTCCGGACGTAAGTGACATCCCGTTGGCAAAGATCTCCCCAGAACAACCGGTGACCTTCCACATGCCCGTAGGAAATTTCGTTGCGAGTCTGGCTCGTCGCTCTTTGATAGATGGATCGCCTCCATCCGCTAAGCCGCGTATCGCCCCAATAGAGATTCTCAAGACAACCGGTGTGATTGCAATGAATGCTCGGCGGCGCCCCGAACTCTCGTTTGAATTCCTCTAGAGCCCGTTCGACGATTCGCCTTTCCGAGGTCACCGGAGCGGCGTTATGAAGAGCAATCTCAAAGCCGGCAGATTGGATGTCCCGCACCCACTTCAGGTATGCAGGATCTTCACAGCTCGACCCGCCATTCTTTGTGTGTTGACCGGATCCATTGAGCATCCATACTGACTTCGTCGTCCGAAAGTCGAGGTCCCTGAGCACATCGTAAACAGGTTTGACTCGCTCGATCGTCGCCCAGTCGGTATCATCGAAAATCGTGAACGCAAACTTCTTGCCACCCGGCCAAAGCATTACGCTACTGCTGCCTCCGAAGTAGCGCTCGCTGCATAGAGCACATAAGGCTCATGCTTCCAGTTGTCAATCTTCCGAAAGATGCCGTTCTTCAGTACTACCTGTTCCTTCAGCATAGAATCTGTACGAAGCACGCTGGTGGTGGGCGGTTGGTGATACAGAATAAGGATCGGACGCTTGGCCTCCCCATAGGACGCCTCGAGACGGTTGATGACCTTGCTCAAAATCGGCTTGTCAAACGGTTCGTAAAAATAACAGATCAGCGGATCGGCGGGCACCGGCCACTGCGTCGCATCGGCATGCACGCTTTCCACTTTCGTACATTTCCTTTCAGCAGGCCGAAACTTCTCAAGATTGGCGATAGCAATTCGATGAAGGTCCGCAGCGAATTCGACGCCCACAATATTTCGGAATGGATATAGCGACGCCACCATGAGCGCCAACCCTTTGCCGGAGCCGAAATCAACGAATGTGAACGACTCGGGTCCGACCGGAAGGCTTTGCAGCGCTCCGTGAACGTGCTCGCTCGTCGAGGCCTTGTAATACGCAGCGTATACGTAGTTGGGGCTCGAAATCTCCATTGACGCGACGCGGACGATTCCGCTGGTATCCGTCCCGTACTTCAAATCGAACGCGTTCTTTCGATCCGCACGCTTCTTGTTTGAAGGCAAGAATCCATGCAAAACGCCATTCAACATATGTCCGGCATCGCGAAATCCATCATCCCTTGCGCTGCGGATGACAGCACGGACAAGACGAACCCCTGAGTGAGCTTTCTGACGCAATACTCGGTCAAGTCGCATTTGACTAGTGGCTTCCTGCTGGCACAGCAGCACTCACAGCCACACCCGCCTGGATCCGCAGCGAGCGTTTTTCCTCCGAAGACAGCGCGCAGACAACGGCGCGAAGTTTGCCGTTGGCGCCGCGCGGAATCGATTGCACTGGTTCGAGAACTACGTCAACGTCACCCAGGCGAGCACGGACACGTTCTGAGAGGATCTGCTCTACGGAAGAGGACCGTCTTCCGTTGGGAACATATATGACGCGGACGCTTTGCAAACTCTCCTGTACTATTTGGCCTTCCCGTATCGGCAGATCAACATCGAAAACGATCTCCATCGATGTCGGAGTCACCATCCGCCCGGACTTCGTAAATAGCATGTCGCTCGCGCGTCCATCGATGCTGGCCAGCATCGGCAGCAATCGGCCGCACTTGCAACCACCCTTGTCACTTGAAAGCGCCACGCGGTCACCGACGCGGTAACGAATGAGAGGCATCTCGCGATTCAAGAACGAAGTACAAATCAGATCACCGGAATTTCCTGGCTGCACAGCCTCCGTTCCTTCAACGACCTCATAGAACCCGACCTCGGGCCAGAGATGCATGCGGCCTGCTTCACACTCCGACGCTCCGGCAACCATCTCACTCATGCCGTAGGTTTCTCGCACCGGACATCGGAACGCCGCGCCGATTCTTATTCGCTGCTTTGCCGTCAAAGGTTCCGAACTAGACAGCGCGATTCGCAGCTGTGGGAATTTCTGCCCGCTCCTTAGCGCTGCAGAAGTAAGCGCATTCAAAGCTGAAGAATGGCCCCAGACGTATTCGACTTTGTAGCGAGCCATCGCTTCGAGGTAGCTCGGAAGATTCTCGTATGTCAGATGATACGCGGACATGTACAACTGGTTAAGCCCTTCGTTCCAAACCCAGAATGGCGGCGAAGTCTGCTGAACCGGAGCCACCAATTGCGATCCAATCATAGCCCAGCGACTATCGCGCGTGATACCGTTCCAACGTCGGAAGCGAGCTTCACAAAGCGCATACCAGGCCCGCACTGTACGACGAGGAAGCACCACGGTAACCGGTGAACCAGTCGTACCACTTGTAGTCTCGAGTTCACTGTCCTTGATACGATGTTTGTCGCTGACAAAACCACGAAAGTTCTTGCGAAGTTCTTCCTTTTCAAGGATTGGCCAATTTTCTAGAAGTTCCGGTGAGGAACGGTCTCCCGCCCGTCTACGAGCGGCCCACATTGTTCGGTAGTAAGGGACACGAGTCGCCGCATGATGTAACACGCGCGCGAGCTCTTCTTTCTGCCAGCGCTCCCAGGCGCTCGGCAGCCATGTTTCACGCTCCAGAGCCATTTCGACAAGGCGCTCAGGATTTAGTCCGTAACGCTTCCAACGAAGTTGGTAACCATACAGACCGGCCATTACTGGACGTAACGGCGGAAAGCTGCGATATAGATCCGAAAGAACTTGCTGGCTGCTTACGCTCATGAGACCAAGCTTCACCCTATGGCGGCTTTGACATCGGCAGCCGTTGCGGTTCGTGCGATCCTACCCTCTGTTTCTTGATTGAGCCAGGTTGCGAACCGTCGCAACCCATCGATGAACTCTGTCGTCGGCGCGTATCCTAAGAGCGACCGGGCTTTGTCGATAGAGGCCCACGTCTGCGGAACATCGCCGGGCTGTTCCGCAAGAAAGTGAATTCGCGCTCTAAGTCCAAGCACGGTCTCTAGCGATCGAATCAATTCCATCAGGGTGACGGTCCTGTCGTTTCCGAGATTCACCACCTCGTAACGAGTCTTGTCGTAGGACATAGCGCCGACAATCCCATCGACCGTATCTTCGACGAACGTGTAGTCGCGCTTCATGCTGCCATCGCCGAATATGGGGATCGTCCTGTCTTCCTGCATCAATCGAGCAAACTTATGAATCGCTAAGTCAGGTCGTTGCCCAGGTCCATAAACAGTAAAGAACCGGAGGCCAATGAATTGAATCCCATACAAATAGCTGTACGTGTGACCTAAGAGTTCCCCGCTCACTTTCGTGCTGGCATATGGGCTAATCGGCAGAAGCACTGGATCTGACTCCTGCCACGGAACACGCGGATTGACGCCGTACACACTGCTGGACGAAGCAAAGACGAACTTCAGAATCTTGCGCTCTTTTGCGAACTCGAGCAGGTTCTGGGTTCCCGCCACGTTTGTTTCTTGGTACAAAAGCGGGTGCTCTATCGATGGGCGTACGCCTGCTTTGGCCGCCAGGTGAACGATGACATCGTAGGAGTCGCGCAGCTTGAACCGGAGTTCATCGGCACTGCGAATGTCCGCGCGCACCAACGTATACATTGGATTCGCTAAGTGATCCTGAATGTTGTGAAGCTTGATGGCCTCGGCGTAGAACGGATCGAAGTTATCCAGGACTGTAACACGATAACCGGAAGCCAGGAGTCGTGAGACCAGATGACTGCCGATGAAACCGGCGCCACCGGTAACGAGAGCGTTTTTCATTCGAATCTTCTTTTTAGGGGATCAGTTAGCGACAACAGCTTCGTGGTTATGTTGCGACGGTAATCCAGCCCATCGCGTAAGCGCATGCTCAGTCTGAGTTACCATTTGCGCCACAGAAAACTTCTGTACGATTCTCTCGCGAACTTCGGGATTTTCGCTACGCTCAAGGTCTGCGAGAATTGCGCTCGCTAAGGATTCGGGATCCCTCGGCGGAACGATCTGAGCGCAACTTCCTGCTACGTAGGCAGCGTCTCCGACGTTCGTAGCTACGCAGTTCCGCCCGCATGCCATCGCCTCACCGAGCACATTAGGAAAGCCTTCTCCAAACTGCGAGGAAAGGCAGAATACATCAAGACCGGAGTAAACACCACGCATGTCAGAACGCGAAGACAGCCACTGCAAGCGACCGTCCAGACCCATAGAAGTCGCGCGTTCCTTCATCGCTCGTTCGTAGTCAGCCGATCCACTTCCTACACACACAAAATGTGTGTCCTGTCGACTTGCCGCTACGGACGCTGCAGCGGTAAGAAACGTCGCATGGTCTTTCATAGGGTCCATGCGCGCCACCAAGCCGATCAGCTTCTGCGATCCCTTCAACCCGATACTGGCGCGGAACTGTTTACCTGCCTGAGCATCCGGATAAAACTTCGACACGTCGATCCCGTTGGCGATATGGATAGTACGGTCCTTCGGGTAGCCGTTTGCGACTGCGAACTCCATTCCTGCTTTTGAGTTGGCGATAATTCCGTCTGTCATGCGCGACAAGAGACCCGCCACGGTTGAGGCGCAACGAGTCATAGTCCCATACCGCTTTAGATCCATGTTGGAATCGCGCACCGCCCAGATAACCTTCGAGCGGCCGGGTGAAATCTTTGAAACTAACGCGGCAAGATTCCCAGCCGTGAGATAGCCATGGACAACGTCGGGCTTCAATTCAGCAATCAGTCTGCGCAGCCGCACGACTACATCGACCATGTCGAACTGAGAGCGTTTCTTGAGGTCGACTAAGCGAACGCCGCTATTAGCTAGATCCTGTTCACGAACACCACCGGAATACATCACGGCGATAGATACGTGGTGGCGGGACTCGGATAGCCTACGCGCCAACAGTGTCAGTTGACGCTCAGCGCCACCACAATCAAGCGACCGAATTAGGAACAGGATTGTCATCGCGATTAGGGTGCAGCAACGGGGTACCGCAGTGGTTGCGCAAGCGGAACGGCCTTCCTTCTCCACACCGACGTATAGAGCGGCAGACCGTACATGGTCAGAGCGACATAACCGGCCGACGCCAGCCAGAGTCCTTTTGAGTGAAATGACCGGGAGAAGAACGCGCCGCCCAAAACAAGCGTAACCATCAACCCTAAAGAAAAGTATCCCGGCACACCAGAACGAAATCCCGCAACCGCAAAAGACAGGACATAGGCAGCAATCACGAGGAAGCCGAAAATGCCGTTCTCCACAAGAGCCTGCACCCACGCCGAATGAGCGCCTAGTTCCGTGCCACTGATGACCAGGTCATCATCCGTCCGCCGAGACAGGGCCCGTCCGAATCCGCCCGTACCCACGCCCAAGGGATTGTCTTGAAACATTCTCCAGCCGGCGACATATAAGTCCGATCGGCCACTGGTTCTCGACTCGAGCTCACGTTCGGAATCGAACAACATCGTTACTCGCTGAAGCGAGGTGTCCGATAATGCGCTGAATAAACCAAGAATCACTGTCACAATTGCCGGAGCCACTGCAAACAAGGACAGCCGATGCCTAACCTGCTGCGTCATCGCCAGCAGAAACACAACACAAACTAATCCGACCAGCATGCCCCCACGGCTGCCACTGAGAAATACCCATGCGACACTGACTAGGGCGAGCAAACCTAACCGGAACTGCTGTTTCGGAGGCGAAATAACGTAGGCAAGACAGATAGAGATCAGTGCAGTTAGCGGAAATGCGGACCACGCATTCTTGTTCATGGTCGGTAGGTCAAAAATCTGTAGCAGATAGACAAGACCGCCGAGAGCTGCGACCGTACCGTTGATCCACGCAATCCAGATAATGCACTGGCGGTTATAATTGACGCGCGCGAAGTAGAGCAGAATGCCGCAAGGCGCGATCAGGTTCAACAACGTGTGTAGACCCGAATATCGATCGTCGGTAATTGCAAGTTGCAGCCCCAGTAGGAACATGAACGCAAGCAGAATACGCGTATGAATATCGGTCAGCCGCATCGTCTTGCCGGCGAATACCAACAATGTCGCTGCCATCAGGTAGTTGAAACTGTTCCACCGCAACAGACCGCCTGTCAACAGATACACCCGCGTTAGGGCATCGAGTGTGGCTAACATCGCGACGCCGTATAAGCCAGGAACTGGTTTTGACCAACCGGCGAGCGCCGCGATGAAGCCAATTGATGTCAGGAGTGATAAGGCTGTCGTGAAGCTAGTGACAACGCCCACCGCCCAACCTGCGATCGCGATGATCACGAACCGCCGGCCCCAGACGTCAACATCTTGCTCAGCAATCGAGGCTCTCACTGGTGATATGTTCCTCACCGGGTAAGCCGTCCGTTCTCAATCTTGCAATTCCAACGCGCCGAGCAGAAACCTGCAATGCTCTTCTTCCAGCTCTCGATCGTGAACTGCTCAGCGTAAACGCGACACCGCGCTCTCATGGCTGGCCAGTCCACATTTGCCGTTAAGGCGTTTCGGATTGCATCGGCCAGTTGTTCCACTTTTCCTGGTTGGATCACCCAGCCACGCTCGCCGTCGTTGCCGATGCATGCCCTGGCAGAACCCACATCACACGTGATTACCGGCAGCCCGTGAGCCATTCCATCGATCCAAGCTTTTCCAAAACTTTCCGTCAGAGACGGCTGTGTGCACAGATCGGCAGCGTGGAACTCGTTTGACAGCTCCGATCGATTTAACTGACCTGCAAATCGGACGTATGGCGCGCAACCATTTCCACGAACGATTCCCTCTAGCGCCGCTCGATCTGGTCCCTCCCCTGCCAACGTCAAAAATGGCATCGGCTGAAATCCCGAGCCAAGCAAAGATCCCATCGCGTGTACGAGTTGGTAGACACCCTTCTCAACAGAAAGTCTGCCTGCGTAAAGGAGCCGCGGTGGGTTGCTCAGACCCCGATTGAGAACCGGCTTGATTCCTTTCAGCTCGGCCTCCGTAAGCGACGTTGAAAATAGCCACTCTACGCCCGGGTCCGGTTTTCTTTCTCCTACGCCGGTTGCAATGACAACATTCGATCCTCGCGCAGCGAATCGCATCAGCGTGCGCGTGACCCTGTTCATGAAGGTGGTCTCAGCAGTAGGCGTCCATGCGCCACCATATCGAGCGAGTAACGGCTTCCGCATTAGAAGCGCCATGACCATCCCAAGAAACGGCATGTCCCCTGGCAACGGCGTGTGAACCACATCGGCTCGACGAATGTGGCGCATCATCGTGCCCGCATAGTAGGGTAGTTTAAGGATCACGTCCAGTTTTCGCCGGCTGTCGACACCGGACGGTTCGCGCATCGCTACGACATTGGCGGTGCCTGGTAGAGGAAGCGACCCTGCCCGCGGCCGACTATCCAGGATCAGAAGGTCCATGTGGTCGAACAGGGAAGCGATCGCGTTCATTTGGCGCGGAAAGCCGCCATACGAAACCCAACCGTTACCCGGCTCTTGCCAACACTCTTTCATCGAAATAACGCAGACACGCATATTAGAAGTTAGACCGAGCGTATTGTCGCGCTCCGTTAGAAGCCCCATTCGATGATTTAGCTCCGGCAATCGCGTCTAGAAGCGACTCCCATTGCGGCAACACATGCGTCCAGTCAAAACGCTCCGCCTTCGCCCGCGCATTGCGTGACAATCGTTGTGCGAACTCCGGATTCCCAGCGATCTTGCGCACCGCCGCCGCCATCGCTTCCTCGTCGCCGGGCGGTACCAGCAGACCGTCGATGCCGTTGTCAATTAAATGACTAACCCCACCAACATTTGTCGAAACAACACAGAGGCCACAAGCCATCGCTTCGATCACACTCACAGGCGTGTTGTCGAAATCCGTGGTGTTGATAAAAATGTCGGCTTGTTGAAGATAGTCGCTCACCTGATCGCGCGCAATCGGACCAGTGAATTGCAAACGTCCGGCAACTCCCAAATCATTGGCGACCGTTTTCGTGCTGATCAACGAACCGTCTCCCTTGTCACCACCTACCATAGTGAGGCGCGCTTCCGGAAGGAGCGCGAGTACGCGCGTCGCCATTTGCGGGTTATAGATCTTATGGAATGCTCGTACCCAAACAAGCCGCATCTCAACCTTGTCTCGATTTCGATACGAATAGTTGCTCAAATCGATAGGATTCGGGAGGAGCTGAATGTCGGCGCGATATCGGCTCATCCGCTCCAGCAGGTATCGGGACGGCGCCGTCACTGCAGAGGCGCGCGCGAGACAGCGCTGAACCCGTCGCACGCGCGTCTCGGCAAAGTCCGGGAGGCCACCCCCGTGAAGAGTAATCACAAAGGGACGTTTCAGCAGACCCAGCGTGGCCGATAGCGCCTCGCCCCACAGAAATGCGCGGCCGCTATAAAGATCGACAACGGCGACATCGTAGTCGGCCCGCCGCAGCATCGTGGAGAACAGCAGATCCATCCCACGCAAGAATCCGTTCCTTACACTAGAAATACAGAGACACCGATATCCTCTGATGCCAAGGCGTTCCGCCAGGTCCTCGATTGGGCCGCGACTGCCGCCGCCACGTGAAGATAGATGATTCCCGGCAAGTAGCAGATTGGGCCTCATGATCGGCCCCGAAAAGACGCAAACCCCGAAACGAACCCGTTGATCCGCCACACCGGCACTTTGCAGTTCACTAGCGATGGCCGGCCGATCGCGACAATCACGTCGATCAGGATTTCCCCAACTAGTACATGAACGATCGTGAACCAATCCCGGAAAGCTCGCCGCCGTTTGGCAAAGCTGCGGCCGAGTCCAAACGATGCGCGCCAGGTTTGCACATGATTCGGGTGACGCGCTTCATCGTCTCTCAAGTGCTGCACTTTCAGGTCACCCGAGATCAGCAAGCGATGCGTTCTGCCCACTTCCATCGAGAAGTCGCGATCCTCGACGATGATCTTCTCGTCATACTGCAGTCCTTGGATAGCCGACCGGCGGAAGATCTGGCAAAAGCCCGGGAGCCACTTTACTTCGCGGACACCGGAGAATGGTTGGAAGAAACTCAGCGGAACACTGCGCCCGAGATGACTTGCATCTCCAGGTTTCAAACTCGGCGTGATCCCCAGCAGCGCACGGAAACGCCACCGACCCCCAACTGACGTTGAATAATTGACCGTGTCAAATCCTGTCAACCCACCGACCTCTGCATGCTCTGACTCATTCAGAATCGAAACAGCTTGGGCTAGAAACTCAGGGCCCACGAGCACGTCGTCATCAAAGAAACACACGACATCGCCAGTTGTTCGTCGCAAGCCAACGTTGCGCGCCGGGGCCAAGCCCTTTGGAGCGGCAACGTAGCGAACTCTAAGCTTCGTCTCTGTCGCGGGAAAATCTAGCTCTGGTTGGGTCGCCGAGCCTACGATCAATACTTCGGCCTGGCGATACGCCTGTGCATGCAGACAGTCGATAAGCTTCCCGAACAATTCGGGTCGCCGGATGGAACAGATGATTACCGAGACAAACACGAGTTTCTATCGAACGGTAGCGGCCAAGGCCGTCTTTGGAGTTGCAATAGATGTTGCGGAGTAAACGCCTTCTACTAGGCGCAAAAGTTGCAGGCAGTCATCAGCAGTACCGACCGGTTCAGAGGATCGCCCTTCGACCGTCGCGATAAATGCGCGAAGTTCGTCGGTGAAGGAAACATCCTCAAGCGGGTATTCGGTGCGCGTCGCGGTAAACTCCGGCTGCAGCCACTCCCATCGCCGGTTATAGGTCAACACTTGCGGACCATAGAATCCACTTCGGCCGCGTAGTTTCAGTTGCCCATCCGTACCAAAGAAATCAATTGAGAAGCGGCTCTTCCATTCCGTGAGGCTGATGTGAACTTGGGCTTCAACGGTTTCACCGGCGCTAAGGAGCAGAAACGCGTTGTCCTCAACATCAACCTCCCAGAACGAACGTGTAAGGGCAGCGCCATTGACCGCAAGCTCGCCTCCCGCCTGCCGTATCAAATCAAGAAAATGAATACCCGGATCGAGTAAGGATCCGCCACCACATTGGGCTTTACTTGTCTTCCACTCGAATTCCATCCCGGGTCGGCCACCATGGCCAAGTACACAGCGCAGGTGGGTAAGCGCTCCAATCGATCCATCCGTGATCATCCTCATTGCCTGACGGACACCCGGGTAAAAGCGGTAGTTAAACCCGACGGCGGCCGTCCTGTCCGGAGGACACTCTCGTATAATCTCCTCGCATTCAGACGACGACAATCCGAGCGGCTTCTCGCAAAATATATGCTTTCCTGCGTGCAAGGCGTCAATGCAGATCTGCTTGCTCAAGTAGTGCGGTACCGCGATGACGACAGCATCAATCTCCGGTCGGGCTAACAGCGCTTGCACCGTCTCGTCCGCCGAGCAATGGAAATCTTTCGCAAGCGTAAGCGCCCGGTTTTCGCTCGGGTCGAAGACAGAGATCAGGTGAGCTTGTGCAATGGCTGTCACCGCTTGCGCGCGGTGCTTGCCCATTAGGCCACAGCCGATAATTCCAAAATTCATGGTTGAACTCTTCGAAGGGTGTATGTGTCGGCCGGTAGATCCGCAAGAAACTCCTGATAGGAATCCTTCGCGTGAATGAACCTACCTGTGATGTGATCCGATTGCGTCGATGCCAGAAATAGAAGCAAGGCGACTGGCTGATCCATGGTTCCAACGCTGCGGACTTCCCCGCCCGCAGCCCGAACGGCGCGGAGCATCTCTGTATCGATGGCTCCTGGCGCAATGGAATTGACTTGAATGTTGTAGCCGGCACACTCCTGCGCTACGGTCTCCGAAATTCTCACGACGGCAACCTTGGATGCCGCGTAGGCCGTAAAGCGGGGATACCCATAGGCGGCGCCGCCGCCCGCGAAATTCATGATCTTGCCGGAGTTGTTGCGGATCATGTGAGGAAGAACTGCTCGCATGGTGTTGTAGGTGCCGAATAAGTTGACGCGAACTGTGTCGAACCACTCGTCCGGAGAAGTGGTCCACATGTCACCTGCCGGTCCCAGAATTGCAGCGGCGTTAATCAAAACATCCACCCGGCCCCACTTTCTCACGGCCGCGTCGATTGCCGATTCAACCTGAATGGAATCGGCTACATCGCACCGGTGGGCCGACACTTCTGTTTGGGAGCGTAGATCATCCGCCACTCTGACGACATCTTCCGATCGTGCGAGAAGGAGCAGCCGCGCGCCCTGTTCTGCGAATGCTTCCGCGGCGGCGCGTCCAATTCCTCGACTTGCGCCCGTGATGCAGACGACCTTGTCTGTCATGCCGCCACCCGCTGTCCCGCTGAGCGTTCAAAAGCGTCGATCGAGTCCTCATAGAACTTCGCGATCTTCGGGAGCACGGCTTCCATCGCGAACTGTGCGCGTACTTTTTCCCGCCCAGCCGCTCCGAGACGAGCGGCTAATTCGTCATCCCCCAGCAGACTTTTGATCGCACCCGCAATCTGGCTCGGGTCATAGGGATCGATCAGCAAACCATCGTGGCCATGCTCAATCGCTTCCGGACCGCTAGTACGAGTTGAATAAATGGTTGGACAAGCCGCCGCCATTGCTTCGAGCGGAGCAAATGCAAAGGCCTCTGCATACGACGGAAACACCGCGGCGCGAGCTGTGTTTAATTCTTCGAGCACTAAATTACGCAACGTGTGCCCGTGAAAGTGAACAGAACTGCGAGCAGTCTCGCCATATCCAGCCATCAAGGAAGGCAATAAGTTGCTCGGATCCTTTCCGAAGATATGAAGTTCAGCTTCCGGACAATCCGCAACAACATGCGGCCACGCTCTCATTAGGGACGCGATACCTTTTTTAAGAGTGAGCGTTCCAGTGAAAATGATCCGATTGCGCGAGCGTTCGTACGGATTGGCCTGCTCCGGCAGGGACACCGGGTTATATGTGACCGTATCAGCGGGTTTCGATCCAAACAGCGCCTGGGTTTTGACCGCGGTATAGCGGCTAACCGAACACCACGAGTCGGCCCGGCGCAATGACGCGCGTTCTGTCGCGAACGCCAACCGGGATCGCATTGTATGAGGCTTGCCCAGCTCTCTGCGAAAGTATGATCCCGATCCATGCGTGCGTACGACAACTGGAATCGGCAGGCTCGGCCATCCCGCAGCCCATCCTTGAAAATCAGGTATTTCTACAACATCGATAGCTCGCGCTCGCGACCACTCTGCGATCTGACGAAACAACTTATAACGAGTGCGGAGCGACAACACGTCTTTGTGTTCGTGCTCAAGCCGAAACACTTCAACACCTTCGTCCACTTCGTATGCCGGAGACGCAGACGATTCGCTATAGACTCCCACACAGCGCACTTTGTAGCCGAGCTTCACCAGCTCGCGACCGATGATCTGTGTGAAAGTTCCGATGCCGCCATGAGGAGACGGAGGATATTCATTGCATACAAAGCAAATACTTCGCAGCATCTTAGCTTGCAATCCGACGCAGAGCCTCAACGATACGAGACGCCGACGAACCTACTGGCACCCCAAGCTGCAGGTCAACGAGTTTTCGACGCGCCTCACGATCAAGTGATGGATCTTCGAGATAAGCATTCACTTGGTCCGCCATCTCGTCCGCCGATTTGGCGAAACGAGCGGCGCCCAGCTTCACAACAGGCGCATAATGTTCCCATTGATAGTAGTGATTCCACAATGGCACGTCACCCGGCGGCGAAACACCCACGTCAAACGCAACGTTGACGACCGGTTTATCATGAATCGCAAAATCGAGTGTCATCGTTGACGCAAGATTCACGTTCACATCAACGTAGCGAGTGAGGTTCGTCAACATCTGCGCGTCCTCTTTCGAGGGCAGACAACGAGACCAGTTCCCCGGCTCCAGGTGATCCCATTTGGGCTGGGAATAAAGCATCCCCGGGTACTCGGCTCGAACCTCGTTATAGCGCGTGCCCGGATCGACGGGGCAAGGACGAACAAGCACCTGAGGATTCCCTTTAATCCGGCCAGAACGAACTAATTCGAGCAGGATGCGCACGTGCTCTTGATCTTCCGGGCTCGTATCGGCGTCGCCTCCCGAATAACAAATCAACTTTCGATTTGGGTCTGCGCCAATGCGGGAAAAGAATTCGTCGCGCGACCATCGTAACGATTCATCTGCATAGCAATCGAACTGCGGCGTGCCGACGATATGAATACGGCTATGCGAGACGTGCGGATAGTACTTGAGTAGCTCACGCCGCATGTGATCACTCCAGACGAGATAGTGGTCAAACGGCGCAGCAATGCGGCCCTTGCTAGTCAGGTTGTCCCAACTCACAACAAACGTCACCGTCGGAATTCCCAGAGACCTTGCCGCCATCACGACAGGGAGCGAGTTTGCATTGCGTTGATTCGCGAACAGGATCACGCCCGGACGACTTTGTTCGAGAAGCTTTCGATACTCCTGCACTTCCGGAAAACTCCCGACGCTGCGGCAATAAGCATTCTCGAGCATCCGTATCGAGGATGGAGACGCGGCGAGTTGACCCACCAAGCGGGCCGTGTGCGCCGTTGCGCGCGTTCTCCACGATCCTTTCACCGCTCTCTTGCGATTGAATCGCATGGAGCACGTATCCGCCCAGTACATCTGCGCATAGGCGAGTGACAGCCGAAGGCCAAACGCCAGCGGCCGTTCTGTGTACGGGGCCATCGGTTGCCATCGAACCCCGGATTTCACTTGCGAAGATACCGACTCCACTTTGTGTTCAGGCAGGCCATGGAGGACAAGTGTGTTACCTTGCAACTTGTCCAACACCGAGCCGAGCACCATATTCCGGATGGCAATTGCATCGGGCAATACTACTGCGTATCGAGGCATCTAGATCTTCCGTCCGGCGGTGCGCACTTCTGCAATGCCCGCGTACTCATTTACCTCGCGAGTGGTCCAGTTGAAATCCATAAGCGCGAGATGCTGACCCTCCACTCCTGCGCGGCCCGTTCCGAAGAAATTACCATCGAAGACATCAATCGAGACGGCATCTGAAATGCGGTCCTGGAGAACGGTAGACGAGGACTGCAGCCGTAGTTCGACGCGATATCTTCCAGGAGCCAGATGCACGCGGGGAATATGGCAGACAAGTTCGGTCTCCGGCGCCACTTCGGGAAGATCCTCCCGAACAAAGTAGCTGTTCAGATACATGACGCGCTGACTATAGCTGTCCAGGAAAGAAATACCGACGCGAACGCGGGGAAATGCCCGCTGCATATTCAAACGAAGCACTATACTCCCACTCTGTCCGCTGATCAGCCCCGTCGCCGGCAATCCATCAGCGTCCTCAAAGTACATCCCGGCGAACCGGATGTCTCCCGCTCCTTCCCGGTACTGCACGTTGCTGAAGTCTGCAACGTCCGTGGAAAGAGTGCTATTCAAGTATTTCTTGATGATCGTGTCTATGTCGCCGTTCTCGGCAATCTCACCTGCGCTAAGCAGTATGGCCGTCGAGCACAACTGACGCATCGCTGCCATGTTATGGCTTACGAAAAGAATCGTGCGACCCTGCTTCGCGACATCACCCATCTTTCCGGTGCATTTACGCTGGAACGCCGCGTCGCCAACAGCGAGTACTTCGTCGACCAGCAGAATTTCCGGCTCCAAGTGCGCGGCCACCGCAAACGCGAGACGCAAATACATCCCGCTTGAATAATGTTTAACGGGCGTATCGATAAATCGCTCAATCTCAGAGAACGCGACGATCTCATCAAACTTGCGATCGATCTCGGCTCGGCCCATGCCGAGGATCGCGCCATTCAGATAGGTGTTCTCACGTCCGGTCAACTCCGGATGGAAGCCCGTACCTACCTCGAGCAGCGACCCGACACGACCCCACACATCCACATAGCCACTCGTAGGCTCAGTGATGCGGGATAGCACCTTGAGCAGTGTGCTTTTCCCGGCACCGTTTCGGCCAATGACCCCGACCACCTCCCCAGTCTTCACTTCGAACGATACATCGTTCAAAGCCCAGAGATGGTCGGGCTCGCCCGTCTCGATGCGCGGACTTTTCTTAAATGCGGAACGCACAACGTTCAGGGGCTTCTTAAGAATGTCCGTAACCGAATCGCGTATAGTGCGATAGCCGCGTTGCTTTGCTCCTAGCCGGTATCGTTTCGAAAGGTGATGGGCGCTAATTGCAACGTGGCTCATGCCGCTGCCGCCCCTTTGCCTTGTCTTTTCATCAAACCGATGCTAATCCACTGCCACATAAAAAAGCTGTTATCGAACTGTCCGGCAAAGTAGCGCTGCATAGAGTTTCGGACCGCAGCCGAATCGAGCCAGGAGCCGGACGCCCACCGCAGGCCGTCTTCAATCAACTCGACAGCCCAAGGACGCAACGGGCCGCGCAACCACTCGCGTTGCGGCGTTTGCACTGGACGCTTCGGCGCCCCCGCAACTGCGTCAGGCAACAGTTGTGCGGCGATCTGACGAGGCAACCACTTCCGCACGCCGTCACGCATCTTCAAGTGGGGGCGTTGGCGGAGCGCAAGTTCTACAAGCCGATGATCGAGAAATGGCTCTCGCAACTCCGTCGAAGCATGCATGGAAACACGGTCATTGAACCGAAGAGCGCGAGGAATCTTGCCGTAGCGAATATCTCTATATTGTCGATTGCGCAGAGCATCGGGGAATGGTTCGACGTAGGAAGGCTGTTCCACTAGCTTTGCGAAGTCCTGAGTCAGACATGCAGGTCTGACTGGGCTATCGCCCGTACCCTGAACAGGGCTCGTCGATCCGGATGCATAGTAGTCATACCCTGCCCATTGCTCGTCTAAACCCTGCCCATCCAGCAACACCTTCGTTCCGCAATTCCGCGCTTCCCGAAACAATTGGGCATATGCAAGGGTAGGCACTCCGCCGAACGGTTCGTCCTGATAGCGATGAATCGTTTCGGTTAACGCTGGCACATCTTCCGCGCCAATTCGACAAACAACAGATTCATGTCGGGTACGGGCCAACATCCGCTGGACCCAAGGCAGTTCATCGTAGTTTTCATCTCCTGTGACAAACGTATACGCGTCCACATCACTATTCGCGCCTTGAATGCGATGCACAAGTCCAAGTAGGAGAGAAGAATCCAACCCGCCGCTCAGGTTCACGCCGACCGGCACATCAGAGCGGAAGCGCAACCGAACACTATCTTCGAGAAGACTCGAGTACTCTTCCATAACGACATCAGCCGGCCGCGTGTCGAGTTCGACTCCGCTGCGTGCAGCCAAGTCATACCATCGCGAAGTGGAGAGCTTGCCATCATCCCAACTGAGGCTGTGACCAGGCGCCAGGGACTGAATTCCCGACCAGAATGTTCGTTCCGAATAATCGGATGCGGCAGAACTCAGATAGGTTGCCCAAGCCACCGGGTCTGGTTGGATCTCCGGCACAACCGATCGAATTGCCCGAGTTTCGCTCGCGACAAACAGGCTTCCGTCGGAGCGAACGTGATAATACAACGGCTTCACTCCGAATCGATCACGCGCCGCAAAGAGCCTTCGTTTGCTCATGTCCCATATCAGAAATGCGAACATGCCATGCAGACGAGATAAACACTTGTCGCCCCACCGTTCGTAGGCCGCAAGGATCACTTCCGTATCGGTTCGACTGCTGTAGGGATAGTCGCGCAACTCCTTACGGAGTTCGAGATAGTTGTAGATCTCTCCATTGAAGGCGATCCAGAGGTTACGGCGGGAGTTCGACATAGGTTGACGTCCTGCAGTCGACAGATCCAAAATGCTGAGCCTCGAATGTGCAAGCGCCGCCCTTCCCGCGAGATCGAAAAACGTGCCCCCATCATCCGGTCCGCGATGCCTCTGCGCCGTCTGTATTCCGAGGAGGTCAGTCACCTGCCACGTGTTACCAAAACATCCAGCAATGCCGCACATTAGGATCTCGCGTACCGCTGCGCAGGAACACCGCCGTTACCGGCATTTGGAGACGTAAACTCACAAGTGAACAGCAATCGATCCCGCTGAGTTGCTTGACCGCCTTTATGAAGTCCACGCGTATCTGCGAAAATAATCGTTCCTATATCCCCGATGCCGCGAACCCAGCGATCGCGTGGCACGACGGCGGCCATCTGATCGTCGTCACTGCGCGGAGTCTTGCCGTCTTTGTACAGAAATTCCGGATTTCTTACTACGCCGCCCTTGGGATGGGTGCCTGGCGCGTATGTGAAGGGGCCAGCGCCATCATCCACATTCGAGAGCGTAGTGAATACCTTGAGGATGTATCGATCTTCGGGATCCCGATGCCACAACTGTGACTGCGTCGGTCCGTTGCTCGAATGAAAGTTCAGCCAGACGTTGTAATAGCGCATAGCCACGTGCATATTGAAATAAGCCTGCGCTATCGTGATAATTTCCCGAGATAGCGCATAGCGCCCGTAAGCGCTTTCGGGCTCGAGTTTCGGATGGCCTCCGAGCAGCGTTAGCAAGAACGGCTTCTGTTCCTCGCGACTATCGGTATTCGCCGCAATGCGCGACTCTTCGATCTCTCGGGAACGATCCGCCAACATCTTCGAAGTTGCGTCTCTCAGACTATCGAAGAGCTCAATGTTCCGAAGCAGCTTTCCCGCGCTCGTAATGCCGATTCCGTCGCGGTTGAGCGATTCGACGATGCGCCGACACTCGCCTGTCAGCGGTTCCGGCGACATGGCATAGCCTACAGTGGGACCGAAGTTGAGAAGATAACGCCACGTGAAATCGTACTTGCGCCCAAAGAGCCGGGTGGCTACTCTACTTTTCTGAACAAGTTCAAGCATCAGGCTTTCTAGACTCCCGCCACAAGAGTGGCAGCTCGTTTCCAATCACTTAGTTCATCAATGTTCACGGACCGCTCAGCCTTCATTCGATAGCCGTAGACACGTGGACCATACAGCGTGTTCTGTTCCATCAGAACGTTTCGTTTCACAACGTAGACAGATCCCTCGCGATGGAATGCAAGGGGGAGTTGCTGACGGCGCGGGATAGGAGTGGATTCCCCCGTGCTTAGCCGTAGGTTTCCCTGGCTGTCCGGCTCGTAAACCCAGTGCGGATTGTAATGTTGCGGCACCGGAAGAACCGTGAAGACAGTATCTGCATCATTACGTTCCATCAGCTCAATGCAACCATCTATATCGGAAGCCGTTCGCATGGGATTAGTGGGCTGCAGCAAACACACCGCATCGAACTTCTCGCCGTGATCTTCCAGCCAACCGACTCCATGAATGAGTACCGGCAGCATAGGCGTCTCATCGAGAGCCAACTCAGCCGGTCGCACAAATGGGGCCTCTGCCCCGAAACGCTCAGCCGTCGCCGCAATTTCAGGATCCTCGGTCGACACAATCGTTCTCGTTAACCGCGCCGATTGTTGTGCGGCTTCGATCGTGTAGGCGATGAGAGGCTTACCGTTCAATAGCGCCACGTTCTTGCGCAAGATCCCCTTCGATCCCCCGCGCGCCGGTATAACTCCCATAACTCTCATTTATTTAGCCGGCTTGGTCAGCAAAAACACGGTAGATGACTTTGGAGCGAGCACAGTTCTGCCAAATCCTGGATTCGGTGATACCGGACGAAGGTACTGAAGCACCCAGTCGCGAGTGCTCGTCCAGTCGGCGTTGTTCGAGCGATAGAGAAGCGAGGTCATACGTCTAGGGAGTACATTGATAAGGCCCTTGACAGCCAATGCGAACCGAACCCTCTGAATAAACTGCGCAATCCCCGACAATTCGAACCCTGCGGTACGAAATGCCGATTTCCACTCGCGCAATCTTAGCTCGTGTTCTCCGTTATCTCGGCGCGTCAGTTTGATATCCGGCGGATAATGGTTCTTTCTGAGAAAGTCAGCCGAGTACACCTTCGCCAACATTTGCTCGATTTCCGCGTCACTCAGACTGTCGGGATGACACCGATCAAAGCACAGCATCTGGCCGCCGGGCTTCATCACCCGATAGCATTCCTTCAAAGTGCGTGGAAGATCATCCGAGTGGTGCAAAGAATCGATCTCCACAATAAAGTCGACACTTTCGCCGGCGAGCTCAAGATTGTCGAAGGAGCCGAATGTGCACGTGACCTTTCGGACATCATCGCCAAGCACGGCCGCGCTGACCTTCGGCATAACCGACTTCACCATGCCTTCGCAGATTTCAACCGCATACACGTGCGAAACGGTCTTCAATCGCGCAATCGTAGCCGCAAGCAATCCGCACCCGGAGCCGACCTCGACGCCGACTCCCGATAATTGAATGCCGAAATGATGACAAGCAGTATCGACGAGTTCCGCCATCTGTGACCGTGACAGATACACGTAGGACGTGACGATCTCGTCCACTGGCTTTGCTGCCAACACCCGTGCGAATGAGTTCCGATACGCAACCGCAGGCGACGCGATCAATTCGGCCGGAACCTCCCACTCAAGCGTTTCGGCCGATTGTCTATGCTTCTGCGGCCGCGGAGACGCGACTGCGGATTGCGGAACCATTCTGCTCTCCCACTAACGGAACTGCGTTGGAAATCACGGTACTTCCCGCAACTTCTTCCGATACATAATGAAGCCGCTTCTGCGAATAGGTAGTTAAGCCAGCTACGCCGTTCGCAATACGTTCAGAGACATATCCGTCGCCATACAACTTGCTAGGCAGGTAACGGCCGTGCGCCAGTTGCATTCGTGTTGCGTGCACGATGTCGTCTGCCAACGGCGCCACACGCGTTACATTGGCGTCACTTTCCCTGCCGGTTTGTCGTCCGCCCATCAAAACGATCGGCGTACCAAAGTATCCTGCGTCTCGAACGAAGCTGCTTGAGTTCCCGATCGCGCAGGCAGCCTTCGCCAAAACTCTCAAATAATTCTCAGGGCTCAGATTCGTGAGCGTTCGAAGCCAAGCCGGCTTTTTTTCGGTGCGAAATACGCGAATTGCTTTGCTGATCTGGTCGGAGCCGGCATCGATGTTGGGCCAGAGTAAAACGGTTGGATAGGCTAAGGCGTCGAGAGCCACGAGACATTCATTCATTTGTGCTCGTTCGCCGCCGAACTCCGTTGTCGTCGGGTGGAAGACAACGAGAAGAAATGGTTGATCGAGGTCGATATTGGCCCCGCTCCCAGGTTCATTCACAACACGATCATCAAGCGTAACATCGAGCAGTCTCGCGATGTCGCTGCTCGGACAACCGACCGTTAAGACAGTATCTGGCCGCTCGCCCATCCGGATAATATACTCGGCTGATCGCTTGGTTGAAGGCACATGATAGTGAGCGAACTTCGAGATCGCGTGGCGAGCGCTTTCATCGATTGAACCCGACACCTCTCCACCTTGAATGTGGACAATGCAGATGTTCATGTACGCCGCGGCGATAGCCGCCGCCAGAGCTTCGTAGCGGTCACCGATGATCAGCACGATGTCCGGCTTCAGACGCTGGAATTCTCCCGAAAATTCGACAACCCCAAAACCAAGAGATTTGGCCATGGTTGTCGGATTCGAACCTTCCAGTTCGATGAAAACTTCGCTATTAATCTGAAAGCCGTCCGCGGCTACGATCTTTGCCGGTAGATCAAACCGCTCGAGCACCATCGTTCCTGCCGCAATCACTTGCAGTTCCAGGTCAGGATGGGAGTGGATCGCACGCATTACAGGCTTCAGACGCCCATAATTTGCGCGATCAACGAGAACTACCGCTACTTTGCGCTGCGCACTCTTCAAGGTGTTCCTCCGAAAGCAATGTGTTCGCTGTAACCGCTCGCTTTAATCGGCGGCTGACGAGATCCCCGAGCCGCGCTGGCGGCAAACCGGTCCCGGGTTTCTTCAGCGTTAAATCGTTGGTAGTCAGGCTATGGCCAGCAGGCAAATCCCGCGCCGTTACGATGCTCTTGCCGAAGACCAATCGCAATTCAGCCAAGTCCTCGGCCATGGCGTTCTTGTCGACTGGGTTCGACATAGCCCGCGTAACAAAATTCACCCCTCGAACCAGATCGGCGAGTTCGGTGGTCGTGACCGACGCAGGCACATCCGGCCCGAAGCACTCACGCGAGAAGGTGACATGAACTTCTAAACAGCTCGCTCCCAGCGTTGCGGCAGCCAGTCCGGCGTAGATACCTCCGGAGTGATCGGAGAGTCCCACGGGACAGTCATACCGAGCTCGAAGTTCGCGCAGAACATTCAGCCCGAGCTTCTCGGGTGGACAGGGATATGCGGTAGTGCATTGCAACACGACCACTGGCGCACGGCGCGCCATGACGGTCTCAACAGCAGCGTCAAGCAGCTCCCACGACGAGAGCCCGCTTGAAAGCACCACTGGCAAACCGGTCTGAGCCATGCGATCAATCATTGGCAGGTTCGTGATCTCTCCGGCTCCCACCTTCCACGCAGCAACGCCCACACGCTCAAGCAGTTCCACCGCTTCCATCGAGAATGGCGAAGACAGGAACAGCAGACCACGTTCGCGAGCGTGAGCACCCAACTCCATCCACTGCGAAGGCGTGAACTCGATGCGCTTCCAATAGTCGTAGCGACTCTCGTCCTGGCGGCTAAAGCGAACTCGCCATGGTTCACCGGGTGTGCTCTCCGCTGAGGCAATGTGCGTTTGAAACTTGATGCAATCCGCTCCTGTCTTTGCGACCGCATCGACATAAGCGTGAGCCGCGCCGAGACTCCCATCGTGATTTTGTGCAACTTCTGCGATAATGCGGCATCCGTTGCTCAGATCAAAGGACGTCGGCAAAGGTGCGCTCCATCTTCCGGAAGTAAAACGCTCCACCGGTCAGAATGACCAAGGCCGCTGCGGCAGACGCAAATACGATGGGTCCCGGCGTAGCAGTTCCCAACATTGCCCATCGAAAACCCGTCACAACTCCCGCCATAGGATTCAAGCCATATACTGTAGTCCACGGCTCACGCAACAGACTGCTCGAGTACGCGATAGGCGTCGCAAACATCCAAAACTGCGTCAGAAACGGCACAATATAGCGAAAGTCACGATATTGGACGTTCAGGGCCGAGATCCAAAGCCCGACACCGAGCGATGTAATCAACGCGAGCAATAGAAACAGTGGTAGCCAAACGATATTCCACGTTAACGGAATTTTGTAGAACACCAGCATGACGACAAGCACCACAAAGGAAAGAACGAAATCTACGACTCCCGACAGAACTGTCGCAATAGGAATCGCCAAGCGAGGAAAGTAAACCTTCTTGATCAGGTTTGAGCTCTCCACCAGGCTATTTGACGACTGCGTCAATCCATGTGCGAAGAACATCCATGGAACAAGCGCCGTGAAGGCGAAAATGGGATAGGGAATCCCGTCCGACGGCACTCGCGCCAGGCGTCCAAAAAACAGGCTGAAGACGAGCATCGTGAACACGGGCTGCAGGATCGCCCAAGCGGCTCCGAGCGCAGTCTGCTTGTAGCGTACCTTCAGATCACGCCACACAAGGAAAACGAGTAGCTCTCGAAACTGGTAAAGGTCCCGTAACCCGAGAGATACCCACCCGCGCGTCGGCTCAATACGATGGAACCTCGCGGTCGATTCAAGCTCTGGGACTGTAGTAGCGGGCAAGGTAGCCATATTGGCTCGGTTTCGGCTTCCAATCATTTAAAATCGTTCCCACAACCGGAACGCGATCCTCAATCAAACGCTGCACTGCGGTCTTTGCGATGGCTCGCGTGCTCTGACCGAGTCGAAATACCAATACAACGCCATCCGCCTTCTTGCCCAGCACACGAGCATCCGGCAGACCCAGCATCGGTGGCGTATCGATCAGGACTACGTCAAACTCCTCCCGAGCGCGTTGCAGCAATTCATCCACTCGCGGAGAGTGAAGCGCACAGAACACGCTGGCCGCCCCCGGACCGCTGGGAAGAACAAACAAGTTAGGAATCTGCGTCCGCTTCACCAGGGGCTCTAGCGGGCGATTCACGATCGACGATCGCTCTTGTGCGATGTCCGTGAAACCCCAATCGTTGGGAACATCAAAGATGTTGTGGATTCGCGGCTCCCGTAAATCGGCATCGATGACTAATACTTTCCGTTCAATTTCAGCCAGCGCAACTGCCAGATTCGCGCAGATTGTCGTTTTCCCTTCTTTCGGCGAAGGACTGGTGAAGATGAATACTCTCTGATCGGATCCCAGTGTCAGTAGCGATGTGAGCACAGTTCGGAACGACTCGGCTTCGACTGATGGCTTGTGGTTCCACGTCAGCAACTCTGACGAACTCCAGGTGTCGACGTGATCGTGACTCCCGTTTCCGTTGCCATTTCCATTCATCGACGCTGCCGCGACCAAACTTCGTTCGGGTCGCAGACGCCCTTCGCTCAACATCTTGTCCGCCGAGAGAATCACTCCCAGCTCCGGAATGCTGTACTGGTGCACATCTCCTGGCTCCCGAAGCCGGCCGTCAAGGCGGTCTCTCAATGCAACGATCATCACCGCCAGGAAAAGACTGCTTGTGAGTCCGATCATGACGTCTCGTAGCACATTCGGCTTGTGAGGACGGTTCGCGGGCGCCGCGCGATTCAGAACCCGCACGCTGCTGGCGCGCACGGCCGATGCCACGTTCGCTTCTTTGACCTTCTGGAGCATCGACTCATAGACATGCCTGTTTGTCTCGACTTCCCGCTTCAGCATGTTGTAGTAGACAAGGTCGCTGCTCTGCCCCGATACAACTGAGAACTGCTTCGAGTACTCTTGGACCAGCATTGACTCGCGCAGTTTCGCCATATCGTAATCGTTTCGTATTCGCTTAATGATCTGGTCTCGCTCCCGCTCGAACGTTGCCTGCAGCTCATTGATCTGATTCTGTAGTTGCTGAATCTTGTAGTGCTCCGGCTTCAGAATCGTACGCTGATCCGCCATATGACCACGCAATTCGGCGATTCGGCTGGCGTAGGTTCGTAAGCTGCTATCGTTCAGCACATCCGGCAGAGCTTCAGGATTGCTCGTCTGCGCGATCTTGTATCTGGCTTCCGTCTGCATTCGATTGGCTTGCGCCAGCGACAGTTCCTGCTGAACCTGACGAAGCTTGTCTTCTGTCACATTGCCGCGATCAGATGTCATAAGGAGCCCGGACTTCTGCGCATACTCCTGCAGATCTTGCTCGGACACTTGCAGTTGACGACGCAGTTCCTCAATCTGTGTTTGAAGCCAGCGACTGGTGCTCTGCGCCGAATTCAACCGCGTCTCGACATCATGCTGCACGAACTGTTCCGCCAAACCGTTTACAAACTCCGCGGCAAGCAGCGGATCGCTCGCCTCGGCACTGATTTCGACGATTCTCGTATTCTTGATATTGCGGACTTTCGTCGATCGCGCAGCTGCCGCTAAAGCATGGGCTCGTGTCGGCGGCTTTCGCAAAGGAGCAAATCCGAGCCTCTGCATCCACTCGGAGAGGATGTCCGGCCGATACATCTGCCTTGCGGGCTGTCCAGTAAGTCGCTCGATCACCTGCTGGATCAGCGGTTCGCTCTGCAAGACCTCGATCTGTGTTTGGATATAGCTCTCCGATGTGCCACTGCGCGCAATCGGAGCCATGTCACGGATGTTTAGAAAACTATCGTTAGGTTCTTGAATTTCAATTCGCGTCTGAGCCTGAAAAGCAATAGGTTCAGGCAGGCTATGCGCTAATGCGCCCAGAACACCTAACAACACAATCCCTATGATCAGGAGGGCGTTGGAACGAAATAATTCCCAATACTCGAGTAGGCCCTTGTCGACGACCTGGTCGTTGTTGCCCGGCTGCTGAGTCAAATCGAACCGTGACCCAGGTCCGTCGCCGTACGGTTGTAGTGTGTTGCTACTCATAATGATTCAAGTCAATCCACGAGGCATCTCAGGTAACTCACGAGACCACGGAATCGGTCTGTGAAACTCCCAGAATCTTTTCGATGTTCTCGTTGCATTCGCGAATCACTTGTCGCAAATTCGTCAGCCTTGCACTGACTGTTCGGAGGTCATCGCCGAGCGATGGAGCCACCGCCTCATTGTTAGTGACGTGTCTTAGAATGCAGTGCCGCGTATAGTCCGATACCGATCGCGCTCCTTCAGACAGGCATACTGCTCGTAGCGTGTCGTATTCCGCAGCGGTGAGACGTATTGTGATTAGGCGCGTTCTGCTATTCAGAGATATGGGATTTCGTCTGCTCTCGCTGGCCAAATTCACCGGTTCCCTCTCTCGATGGTTTTCAGGATGTGTGGGAGTAACGATTAGCGATCCGGCCTTGTCTCAGAGCGCAGGGCTTTTAAGGTTGGGCCATGGACAGCCATAGATTGGATCTTTCTAGAGACCGCTTCGAACCGAAGCGATCTCAGAACGATTCAGCAACGGTGTTGCATGCATGGGCGCAGCCGAAGTTCGATCGATCTCCACCACAATCGATCTTTGCAAAAGAGCTACGGAAAGCACGAGCCGGTCAGTTCCCTTGACATTGATGACAATACCCGTCAGTCCTTTAAGTGGACCATGATCGATTTTGACGCGCTCACCGGCAACAATCCAAGCGAATGGCTCACAGTTGAGCTTGGCAGCCGTCGCTTTCTGAATGGCAACTATTTCGTCTTCGTCAATCGATGCCTCACCGCTCCTCCCGCCCAAGATGTCTAAAACACCCGGAGTGGTCAGGACCGGCAATCGAATGTGAGGATCCATTCGGCAAAAAACGTAGTTCGGAAATAGAGGGAGATCTAATTGCTTCACTCGATCCGCCCAGCGTTGGTTTGCTTTATAAAGCGGCAGAAACGAATCGAGTCCCTTCTGCAGGAATAGTTGGGCAACGGTTTTCTCGTGACGAGATTTCACTCGTATTGCGAACCATGGAAATTTGTTATCGCTCATCGGATACTCAGCGCCGTCAAAGTAATTACATCCGCACCGCTTCAAAGTCACATTCGGCGCAGAGCTCACGCTATGCAACTTACATAGCTTCGAGGTAGGTTGCGTTTCGAATACAAGCCGTACACTAGACGTTTACGACGTGCAATACAGCGCAGTAGAGTTAGACTGCCTCACTCTCTCGCCTTAGTCAAGAGAAAAACGTCAGTTTTTGCCAATACAATCCACCAACAGTACGTCCTATAACTGAAGTACTAAGTCCTTTGCCCTCTATCAGAATCACCGCTTAGTACTCTCGAGACTAGATACCCAACTCCGCACTAGCGGTGAGCGATTGGGTTAGACGGATCTTCACGTTCGTGTCATCATCCAGGCATACAATTCGCCGCAGTCGGCGCATCTCTATATGCAAATTTTGTCCCTCGCGGATGACATGACCGGCGCACTCGAGGTTGCGTCAACTTTTGCCGGCTTCGGATTCCGATCTGCCGTCTCCACAAAGCCCATGACAGCGGACCGAGCCGATGTTGTGGTGATCGACACCGAAACGAGGCACCGCGCTCCAGCTGTTGCGGCTGGCCGCGTCATTTCTCTGACACGCGAATACGGCATAGTGCCCGACTTGCTTTACAAGAAAACAGACTCCACTCTCCGAGGCAACATTCAATCAGAGTTAGAAGCGATTCATACCCTATTTCCTCATCTGCGGATAGCTTATGTACCCGCATATCCTTCGCAAGGAAGAACACTAAAGCACGGATTACTTTATGTAAATGGCCGCCAATTACACGAAACATCGGCTGCTAACGATGCTCTCAACCCCGTGCGCTCAAGTTCTGTTTCAGAATTAATAGGGCCACACTTACCTTGTGTGATCTTCGATGGTGAAACAGACGCGGATATCTTGAACGCCGCAGGCGCGATCCTTCGCGACCA
>Ga0190275_10000552_pt1 | contig 32070 bp, 29 predicted proteins | sample Popmic550T_FD_133745 | JGI IMG/M metagenome (GOLD analysis project Ga0190275, IMG submission 133745) | Populus adjacent soil microbial communities from riparian zone of Yellowstone River, Montana, USA - 550 T | ecosystem: Environmental > Terrestrial > Soil > Riparian zone > Trees stand | place...
GAGCGAATTGGGTCGCGTCCCTATCGGGACTGCTCCGCATGATGGTGCCCGCCTATGGCGGGCAGATACCGGATTGCATTTCCGCCGCTTCGCGAACATTCGCTCAGGGGATGACCGGACCCCTCTCGACGGCTCTCCGTCTGCCGCCGAATCACGGAAGCTATCCGGAGGAGGCACCAGCAGACGCTGGCCCCGCGGCGTCCCGATGCTGTGTGTGAGAGAGGGTCCGGTCGCCCTCCGCGGGAATGTTCGCGAAGCGGCGATATGCAATCTGATTCCTGCTCGCCATAGGCGAGCAGCATCTTGTGGAGCTGCCCCGACACAGGGGCGCGACCCAATTCCCGCGGAGGGCGACCGGACCCTCTAGGACTTCGGTCTGAGCTCGAGATGAACCTTGCCGTTGGCAGGACTCGCCCCGGCCTTCGGGTTCGACGACTTGACGACGAGGGCTCGGCGTCCCGCGCCTTGCAGCCATTTCGGCTTTCGGACCAGGCCGACCTTGCAGTTGGCCGCCTTGATCGATCGCTTCGCTGCCTTCAGCGTTTTGCCGGCGAGCTTCGGGACGACGCAGGCGGGAGGTGCGACCGGAAGCGGAGCCGGTTCGGCGCCCGGGGGCTGCGATGCCGGCGGGCGAGGCGGGTCGGGGGGCAGAGCGCCTCCGCAGGGAGCGATTCCGATCGGCGGGGAGGGGTCTGGAGCGATCGTGATCGTCCGCGTCGTGCTGGTCGCGTTCGCCGCCAGGTCGGTGCCGGTGACCGTCACCGTGCGCTCGCCGGGTGAGCCGAAGCAGTGCTCCACCCTCGCGCCCGCGGCGGTGCCGCCGTCGCCGAAGTCCCAGGTGGTGGCCACCGGTGACCAGAGGTCGAACGGGTCGACCGACATCGCCACCGGCTCTCCGACCATCCCGCTGGCGGGAATCGTCACCTCACCCAGTTCGGGGGCAACCGGATCGAAGACCCGGGATCGGACCGCCTGGGAGGTCCCTTGCCGCCCGGACCAGACGGCCGTGACGTAGCCCTGCGGAGCGACCGCCATCTGCGGCCAGAGCGAGTACGAGCCCGGGGCCGAGAGGGTAAGGGGCGTGCTCCAGGTGCCTCCGACCTCGAGGTGGGCGGAGCGGACGATCAGATTCGGGGCGGCCCAGGATCCCCAGAGAGCGGTCACGTCGCCGTCGGCATCGGCCACCACCTGCAGTTCACCCTCCTGCGGTTCGAGGCTCCCGCTTTTTTTCGAGAGCGTGGCCGTCTGGCCCCAAGTGCCGGCGGCGGTGCGACTGCGGACCTGGACGAACCGCGCCGTCCCCCAGTAGAACCAGATCGCGGTGGCGTTGCCCTGCGGGTCGACCGTAACGTCGACGTCGCCGGCCAGTCCGTCCTCGTTGGAAAGGGTGAAGGGAGTGCTCCAGACGCCATCGACGCGCTGCGCCGTCTGCACGAAGGTGAGGAAGCCGTTGGGGGCGGGGATGTCCCGCCGCCCCCAGACGGCGGTGGCGTCGCCCTGGGCGTCGACGGCGATCGTCGGTTCGCTCGCCAGCGCGCCCGCGCCGGAGACGTCGACTGCCTCGGGACTCCACTCGCCCGCGGCGGGCCGCGTCTTCGACTGGATCACCCCGTCGTCGCGGGCGGTGTCGAGCAGGGTCCAGACAGCGGTGACTTCGCCCTGGGGATCTACCGCGACCTGGGGCTGGCTCGCCAGGCCGTCCGAGAGCTCGACGGGCTCGCCCCAGTCGCCTCCGGCGGGACGGGTCGCGGCTTCGACCACGCCGTAGCCGTTGAGCTCGCCCGCGGTCCAGATCGCCGTCACCGTCCCTTGCTCGTCGATCGCGATCCGTGGTTCGTCGGCATCGGACTCGGGGTCGGAGAGCTCGACCGGCTCGCTCCAGGCGCCCCCCGCGGGGCGGGTCGCGGCACGCACGATCAGTTGACTGCCGCTGCCGTAGCCGACCCAGACAACGGCCGCGTCGCCGGCCGGGTTGGCGACCACCTGCAGCCACAAGGGTTCTTCGCCGGGGTCGGAGATCTCGACCGGCCCGCTCCACGGGCCTCCGGCCGGGCGGGTCGCGGATTCGACCGCTTCGGAGCCCGCTTCGCCGGACTGCACCCAGACGGCAACCGCGTTGCCTTGACCGTCGACCGCCACGTCCTGAGCCGACACATCCGAGCTCGTCGCGCCCGAGTTGACCGCCGAGACGTTGACCGACGGCAGCCAGCCGGACGCCGCGGCGGTGCCGGCACTCAGCGACAGCATGGCGATCGCCAAAGCGAGCAAGGCGCCGCCGCGAGCTCTCCAATCCATAAACGCGAGTGTCCCACAGGCCCAGGTTCTCGCCTCATAGAAAGATTCGAAAAAGCGTGTCGATTTTTGGTCGGTTCATCCGTCGTGTCCATGAAACCCGACAAACCGACTCGAAAGGACACGACATGACCTCCAACGCCAGCACCACCGCAGACCAGGCGGACCGCCGTGCATGGATCGGCCTCGCAGTGCTGGCCGTGCCGTGCATGCTCGTGACGATGGACCTCACGGTCCTCTTCCTCGCCCTGCCCAAGCTCGTCGCCGACCTCGATCCCAGCGCGACCCAGCAGCTCTGGATCACCGACATCTACGGCTTCCTGATCGCCGGCGCCCTGATCCTGATGGGCTCGCTCGGCGATCGCGTCGGCCGCCGCAAGGTGCTGGTGATCGGCGGGGCCGCCTTTGGTGCCGCCTCCCTCCTCGCGGCCCTCTCGCAGAGCCCCGAGCAGCTGATCGCGGCCCGGGCGATCCAGGGCCTCGCCGGTGCCACCCTCGTCCCTTCGACGATGTCGCTGGTCTTCGCGATGTTCCCCGACGAGCGCAAGCGCACGGCGGCGCTCGGCGTGATCATGAGCTGCTTCGTCGGCGGCGCCGCCGCGGGTCCTTTGATCGGCGGCGCCCTGCTCGAGTTCTTCGACTGGAACTCGGTCTTCCTGATCAACGTGCCGGTCGCGGTGCTGCTGCTCGTGCTGGCGCCCCGCTTCCTGCCGGAGTTCAAGAACCCCGAGGCCGGTCGCGTCGACATCGCCAGCGCGGTGTTGCTGGTGGCGGCGATCCTGCCGACGATCTACGGCGTCAAGCAGGTCGCGACCCATGGCGCCGACGCCGGCTCGCTGTTGGCGACCGCGGCCGGGGTGGCGCTCGGCATCGCTTTCGTCGCCCGCCAGCAACGACTCGCCGAGCCGCTGCTAGACGTCTCGCTGTTCCGCACCCGCGCCTTCAGCACCGCGCTCGGCAGCAACGTCCTCGGCGCCTTCGTCATGTACGGCATCTTCTTCTTCACCGCCCAGTACTTCCAGCTGGTGCTCGGGATGTCGCCGCTGGAGTCGGGCCTCTGGAGCCTGCCGGGGCTGGCGGCGATGATGGTCGTCGCCTCGACGATCGTGCCGCGCCTTGCCACGCGCATCCGGCCCGGCTACCTGGTCGCCGGCGGAATGACGATCTGCGCCGTCGGCTTCGCGTTGCTGACCCAGCTCGACGCCAGCGACGGCCTCGCCCTGCTCGTCGTCGCCAGCACGATCACCAGCATCGGCATCGCCCCCGGCTCGACCCTCGGCACGAACCTGATCGTCGGCGCCGCCCCGGCCGAGAGCGCGGGCAGCGCCTCCGGCGTCGCCCAGACCGGCAACGAGCTCGGCGGCGCCCTCGGCATCGCCCTGCTCGGCACCCTCGGCACGGCGATCTACCGCAGCGAGGTCGACCAGGCGATTCCGGCCAATGCTCCGCCCGAGGCCGCCGCCTCGGCCCACGACACGCTCGGCGGAGCGGTAGCGGCCGCGGGCCAACTGCCGCCCGGCCTGCTCGAGGCGGCCAACAGCGCCTTCGCCAGCGGCCTCCACTTCGCCGCCGCGGTCTGCGCGATGACGATGCTCGCCGGTGCCGTGATCACCGCCCGCTTCCTGCGCCACGTGCCGGTCACCGGCGCCGGCGAGGAGGCGGCCGTCGAGCCGGAGGCGGCGGAGGCGCGCCGGGTAGCCCCCGCGCCGACGCCAGCCCCCGAAGCGGCTTAAGAGAAGAGCCCTGCAGACCCTCGCGCTGCGGACTATCCGACAAGAAGCTGGGTATGGGGAGGCCCGATGAAGCTCCTACGCGCCTCCCTCCTCAGCCTGATCCTCCTCGCCGTGGCGCTACCGGCGCCGGCCAGCGCGAATGGCGGCAAGCGCTGCGAGGGCATCGGCGACACGATCACGAAACTCCGTTCTAAGGGTCAGCCATGCGACGAGGCCCGAACGCTGGCAGCCAAGTGGGCCGAGACCTTCGTCACGGGGAGCGGGAACGTCGGCCAGATCGAAGGCTTCCGGTGCGTGCGCAGCAACTCGCCGGGACCCGGCAGCGCCGTGCGCTGCGCCAAAGGCAACGGGGCCTTCCTCGTCACCTTTCGCTTCCGGCCTCCTGGCAAGACCTGATTTCCGGCGGTCGACGCCCTCGACCCCGAGGCCCCAGGTGTAACGCCTGAGCCCGAGCCGGACATGTAGCGGCAATGGCCGGAACTTCCACCGCGGCAGAGGCACTGCCACGCGAGCTCGCTGAGGCGCGTTTCTCGCGGCTCTACCGCGAGCACGAGGGCGAGATCCTGCGCTACGCGCTGCGGCGGAGCGCCGAGCCACAGGACGCCGCCGACGTCGTCGCCGAGACCTTCCTGGTCGCCTGGCGTCGCCTCGGCGAGGTGCCGGCGGGCGAAGAGGCGCGTCTCTGGCTCTACGCGACCGCGCGACATGTGCTCGCCAACCACCAGCGCGGGATCAAGCGGCGCACGCGGCTAGCCGAGCGGCTGCGTGACGAGCTGCGGCGGCAACTGCCCCTTCAGCCCGCGTCGGACCGCCCCGTGCTCGATGCCCTCGCCGGCCTGTCCGCCGCGGACCGCGAGCTGCTGATGCTGGTCGGAATGGAGGAGCTGAGCCCGAGCGAGGCGGCGCGGGTGCTCGGCATCTCGGCGATGGCGGCACGGACGCGGCTGCACCGGGCGCGGCGTCGACTGCGGGCCCGCCTGACCGAGACCCCGGAGGAGAAACCGGGGGCCGAGATCGAGATCGGAGGGGTGAGATGAAGGCTCGCGAGATCGACCAGCAGCTGCGCGACGCGGACCGGTTCTCGGCCCGCGAGATGGAGCGGCTGGAACTGGGACCGGCCTCGGCGGCGCTCGCCGAGGCGATCCTCGCCGAGCCGGCGACGCCCGCCGCGGCGGACAGCGCCTCCACGCCCCAGCCCGCCGCCGGGCGCCCGCGGCGCGGCCTCCTCGGCGCGGCCGGGCTCGCCGCCGCCGCGCTCGTCGTCGCCGCGATCCTCCTCCTCGGTGGCGGCGGCGCCTCGAAATCGCCCTCGCGCGCCTACGGCGCCGAGCTCGTTCGCTTCGCCGAGTCGACCCCGCTGCTGCTGCTCGAAGGCCCGGGCTGGCGGGTCCAGAACGTCATCCAGTACATGGGCCGCGAAGGGCTGGAAGGGTCGATGGAGTTCGTCACCGGCAAGCCGGTCGCCTACGAATCGACCCGGAGCACGGGCAGCGAAGAGACCGGGTGGCGGGTCTCCGGGTTGCTACCTGCCGCGGTGCGGCAGCGCAAAGTCGACCTTCGCTGGTTCCGCGGCAGTCTCGCGGAATGGATCTCAGCCGCCCGTAAGGCGCCTCACCCGCACGGCCAGCGCTGGGTCGAGGTGCCAGTGCTCGACGCCACCGCCCACGTCGACACCCGGGCCGAGTTCTACGTCAACCAGGGCGGCCCGGGCAATCGCCAGATGACTGCGCTGTGGTCAGAAGGGGGCTACGTGCTCGAAATGAAGGCCGCGGTTCCCAGCCTCGGCGGCTTCGAAGAACGCCTCGATTGGCTCACCAAAGTGGATTCTCAAACCTGGCTCGAGGCGATGCCGGCGAAGGTCGTCAAAGCCGCCGAACACGACGCGGCGGTACGCGAAATGTTGAAGGGAATCCCGGTGCCCCCCACTTTCAAGCCCTCCCGGGTCCCCGACGAAGGCTTGACGACGGACCGCTACCAGGTCGCCGCCGCCGTGACCGGCACCGTCTCTTGCCTCTGGTTCCGCCAGTGGGACCGGGCTCGCCGGAGCGGCGACAGGGCCGCGGAGACCGAAGCCGAGCAGGCGATGGCCACTTCGAGGCGCTGGCCGATCCTGCGCGAGATGTCGAAGGACGGGGCGTACCCCCCAACGGTCTGGGAACTGGCAGCGGGGATGCCAAGTGGAAAAGGGCGGCGGGGCTGGCGGCTGCTCCCCCAGGTAGAAGCGCTGGGGTGCGCCCACCTCGGAATCCCGGTGCTGCCGTGGAAGCAGAAGCGTCAGGACGAACGCGAGGCCGGCCGGTAACGCATTTCGCCCCCGCGACCAATAAGGGGTGTGGAGATGAAGACGGCCGCCTCCGATCGATCCGACGCGCTCAGCCGGCGGCTGCGCCTCCTCGCCGCCCAGACGCACGGAGTCGGCCCCCAGCAGGTGCCCTTCATCGGCACCGATCCCGAGCTCTTCGAGGCCTTCTATCGCGAGCACGTCGAGGGAGTGCAGCGCTTCGTCGCCCGCCGGGTGGGGGATCGCCAGCGGGCGGCTGACCTGACGGCGGAGATCTTCCTCGCCGCGATCGACGCCTCGGCCCGCTTCGACCGTGGCCGAGGAACACCGAAGGCGTGGCTCTACGGGATCGCCCGCCTCCTCGTCGCCGACGACCGCCGTCGTCGCGGTCGCGAGCGGATCGGCGAGGAGCGGCTGCGCGGCAGCGCTCTGCTCGGCGAGGACGACGCGGCGCGGATGGACGCGCGAATCGACGCCGAGGCGCAGTCGCGGCACCTCTACGAGGCGATGGACCGGCTGCCTGTGGGGGAGCGGGCGGTGCTGGAACTCGTCGCCCTCGACGAACTCTCGGTCACCGAAGCCGCGACCGCGACCCGAATTCGCTCGGCCACCGCCCGCGTCCGCCTGCACCGAGCGCGGCGGCGCCTGCGCGCAGAGCTCGAGGCCAGTGCCCAACCGACTGCACCAAAGGAGGAGTCGTGAACCACCAGAGCAACCCGAGCATGGACTTCGAGGGGCGACTGCTCGCCGAGCTGCGGGCGGTCGTCGCTGAGCGCGGCGCCGCCGAGGCGGCCTCCGAGCAGGCGCGACTCGGCGCCCACTCCCACCCCCAGCAGGCTCGCCGACGGCGCTTGGCACTGGGCGGCGCCGTCGCTCTGGCCTCCGTGGTGACCGCCTGCGCCGTCGTCCTCCTCAGCTCCGGTCCGGCGACGAAGCCGGCTGCCGCCGAGGTCCTCAGGCAGACCGCGACGGTCGCCGCAGCTTCGGATTCCGTGGCGGAAGCCCCCCCTGCCCCCGACCAGTTCCTCTACGTGAAGACAAAGGTGGTCGAGCTACAGGGCTGGTTGCCGAACGGCCCCGGCTTGGGTCCAAAGGCGAATCCCAGGTACTTCACCACCAAGGTTCCCCCGAACTATCCGGAGGCACCCGCCGCCCTGGTGGCGACGCTGAAGGAAACCTGGACCGGCCGCGACGGGGCGACGCGCGAGCGCGAAACCCTCGGCCAGGTGGACTTCTTCTCCGGCGCCGACCAGGAGGAGTGGGAAGACGTGGGATCACCGCCGCCCTTCGCCTACGACCCCGGCGAACACGACGTCGGCCGCGACGAGGCCGGACGCCCGCTGAAGGACTTCGAATCGCAGTCGTGGCGAGGCGCCAGGGAATTCACCTACGTCCGCAAGCTTGCCCAGCTCCCGACCGAGCCCGCGGCCCTGCGCCAGGCGCTTGAACATCACGGCGTCGCCCCGGGACAGCCGCGGGCTCTGCAGGTCGGCCCACCCCCGGCCGACTCTCTCCGGGGCAGGTCGACGATCGAGAGCCTGATGAACGTCCTCAGCGAGCCGATCACCAGCCCGGCTCTGCGCGCCGCCGCCTTCAACGCCCTCGCCGAAATACCGGGCATCGAGCTCGAGCACGGCGTCGCCGACGCGGCCGGGCGTGAGGGCGACGCGATCTGGTTCTCAGAACGCGGCTTCGGCCGCCAGTTCATCTTCGACCCCCACACGTCCAGGGTCCTCTCCCAGGCGGAAATGATCTTCGACGCGGAGGCCGCGGGCTACCCCGGCGTCCCCGACGGCACCGTGTTCCGGGAAATCGCCTTCCTGCGGTCCGGGATCGTCGACTCCACGGACGAACGACCGGGGCAGCGCAGCGGCGCCTGAGGGCTTACCTCCGCTTGCGAAGCCGCGCCGTCCACCCTCCGTGGCGCCGGCGCAGCTCCCCCTCGTCGAGGTCGGCGCGGCCGAGCGGCTGGTAGTTCGGCGCCCAGGACCCCACCTCCGCGGCGGAGCGGGCGGCGGCCCAGCAGTCCCAGAGGTGCACCTCGCCGACCGCCTCGCTGCTCGCCGCTTCATAGGCCGCGAGGAACTCGTCGGCGATCGCCTCGTCGAAGAGGAGCACGAGGTCGAGCCGGCACCAGCCCAAGTCGAAGCCGCGAGGGCCGCGGGCCGCATCGGACCAGTCGACGATGCCGTTGAGCCTGCCGTCGCGCCAGACGACGTTGCCAGACCAGAAATCGGCGTGAGCGAGCACCTGCGGCGCGGCGAGTATCTCCTGCCATCGCGCCCGGACCTCCTCTGCCAGCGGGCCGCTCAACGTGTCCGGGGAACCGCCGCTGCGGTCGAACACGCTCGGCAACTCGGTCAGGCGCCCGGCCGGCACCGCGTGCACCGCGGCGAGCCCGCGGCCCAGCTCGCGCGCCCACGCCGTGGGGTCGGCGGGGGTGATGTCCGGGCGGCCGTCGAGCCAGCTGGTCAACGAGGTCGGCAGCTGCGACCAGCGCCCGACGAGGTCGCCCGCGAGCCACACCGGCGCCAAGCCGCCGAGCCCGTCGAGAGCGCGCAGGACCCTCTCTTCACGCGAGGGTGCGGAGTCGCCCGGCGGGAACCGGCGGACGGCGACGCTCCTCGGGGGATCATCGGTGTCGACTCTCCAGGTGTCCGCGTGTTGACCGCCCTCGAGGCGGGTGACGCTCCGGATCACTGCCGCAGGTCCGGCCAAGCGCCGAACCTCGTCAAGCGCCCGAAGTGAAGGCGGAGTCTTGGATCTAGTCATCTCTGAACCATGCAATTCGGAAGTAGAGATTGAGAATTACAAGGATGTTCAGGCAAGACCGCAGCGACGGCTAGCCCTCGCGCAGCAGTGCCAGGGCCGCCGCGGCGGCGGGCTGGCCGACCTCGACGCCGCGGCTGCGGGCGAGGGCGTTTGCGGCGCTGATCACACCGTCCTCGTAGGTGCTGAGGCCGTCGCCCATGCGGGCCGTGCGGGCGTCGACGGTGGCACCGGCGAGGCCGTCGGCCTCGACGATCGCGAGGCCGGCGATGCCGGCGTCGTTCTTGCCGCGGCCGCCGTCAGAGCAGATGAAGCCGTGCGGGGAGACTTCGCGCAGGTAGGGCACGGCGCTGCGGCCGGTGTGGCCTGCCGTGCAGAGGACGTTGCGGCCGCGGTCCCCGGCCAGCCCGAAGGCGATCGAGTCGGTGCAGACGATCTCCCGCCCGCTCGCCTCGTCGCGGTGGACGGTGGTGCGGTGGGTGACCTCATCCGCTCGCTGCAGCTCGGGGTCGCGCTCGAGCAGCAGGGCCGCCGCCTCGCGCACCGTCATTCCCGCCTCCACCCCGCAGGCGGCGGCGGGGGCGTTGAGCCGGCTGAGCACGCCGGTCTCGTAGAGGTCGATGCCGTTGCCGAGTTCGATCGTCGCGACGTCGGCCGTCGCCGCCGGGATCGCCAGCGCCTCCAGGTACCAGAGGCCGGCGATGCCGGCGCCGTCGAGACCGATGGCGCAATCGACGCCGATCGCGGCCCGCGGAGCCTGTTCGCCGAGGAAGCGGGCCGGCAGCACGCCGCAGTAGGAGGCGTTGACGAGGACGTCGCGGTCGCGGTTCTCGGGGCGGACGTCGTAGGCGGAGTCGACGGCGACGATGCGGCCGCGCGCAGTCTCCAGCATCACCGCCTGGAGCTCTGCGCCCTGGGGCATCAGTCGAGCTGGTCCCAGCGCAGCGGTGCGTCGACCAGAGCCGGGTAGAAGCGTTCGAGGTAGGCGGCGAAGTCGCCGATGTGGACGCTCATCGCCGAGGCGGCCCGCTCGCCGTCGTGGGCGGCGATGGCTTTGTAGATCCGGTGGTGCTCCTTGGCGACCGACTCGCGGACCTCCTGCGGGTAGTCGACCCCGAGCGGGGTGCCGTCCGAGATCCAGTTGAGCGAGGAGATGACCAGGGCGAAGACGTGGTTGCCGGCGGCCTGGGCGATGATCCCGTGGAAGACGTCGTTCTCGCCGAGGAAGATGTCGACGTCGACGAGGCCCGCGTCCATCCGCTGGACCGAGGCGTGCAGTTCCTCGATCTGCTCGTCGCTGATCCGCTCGGCGGCCTTGCGCGCCAGCGCCGGCTCCAGGACCAGGCGCGCCTCGAGCACGTCGAGGAACGGCGCCCCGTCGAGCTGCAGGTACATCGCGATGATGCTGGCCAGCGAGTGTGAGACCCGCTCGGCGACGACCGGCCCACCGCCGGGCCCGGTCTTGATCGAGATCACGCCGAGGATCTCGAGGAAGCGCAGGGCCTCGCGCAGGGACCCGCGGGCGACCTCGAGTTCCTCCAGCATCGCCCGCTCGGAGGGCAGCGGCGTGCCCGGGGCGAGGTCGTTGTCGGAGATCTCGGTAACCAGCCGCTGGGCCAGCAGCATCGCCGTCTTCTTCGGACGGTGGCTACTGGTCCGGCGCCTGCGGGCACGGGCCGGTGGCGGGGTGGACTGGGCCTCCCCCGTGCTCATCGGGTCATCGCCCGGCTCTTGTCCGCGTTCGCCATCTCTGCCGCCTGCTCACGAAGCTCGATCTTTCGCACCTTCCCCGACGGAGTCATCGGGAGCGCCTCCACGATCGCAATATATTCGGGCATCGCAAAGCGGGGCAGCCGCTGCTCGCACCAGGCACGAACTCCGTCGAGATCCAGCTCGGCGCCGGGCTCGAGGACGACGAAGACGGCGACCTCGTCCTCGCCCGCCTCAGACGCCGACGGGGCGGCCACGGCGGCGCACTCGGCGACCTCCTCGTGGCCGAGCACGGCCTGCTCCACCTCATAGGAGCTGATGTTCTCGCCGCGGCGGCGGATCGCGTCCTTGAGGCGGTCGACGAAGTAGAACCAACCGTCGGCGTCGCGCTTGAGCCCGTCGCCGGTGTGGAACCAGAGGTTGCGCTGGGCCTCCGCTGTCTTCTCGGGCATGCCGTAGTAGCCGGAGCACATCGTCCAGGGCAGCTTCGCCCGCACGGTCAGCTCGCCGACCTCGCCGACCGCGACCTCCTCGTCGGTCTCGGGGTCGACCAGGCGCACCTCGAAGTACTCGTCGACCAGCAGCCCCGCCGCGCCGGGCGGCCGCTCCTCCCCGTAGGGGGTCATGATCGGCATGCAGGTCTCGGTCAGGCCGAAGTTCTCGACGAACGCCTCGATCCCGAAGCGGCGCTTGAAGCCGTCGGCGATCGAGGTCGCGGTCGGCACCGCCCAGATGCAGCGCAGCTGGTTGTCGGCGTCGTCGGGGCGCAGCGGCTGCCTCCAGGTCCAGTCCATCATCACGCCGACGAAGTTGGTCACGGTGGCGCCGCAGTCGCGGATCTGGTCGATCCAGCGGCTGGCGCTGTAGCGCTCGCGCAGCACGAAGCGGGCGCCGGCGATCAGGGCCGGGTAGGCGGCGAGGAACTGGGCGTTGCCGTGGAAGAGCGGCCCCACCGACATGTAGGTGTCGGCATCGGTGAGTCGGGTCAGCGCCACCCCCTCCTCGGCGAAGAAGGTCATCTGCGAATGCGACATCGACACTCCCTTGGAGAGGCCGGTGGTGCCGGAGGTGAAGAAGATCGCGGCGAGGTCGCGGGCGTTGACCTCGGGAAGCTCGCCGACCGGCTCCGCCCCCAGCTCGGCGAAGGGGGAGGCAGCGAAGCCCGCGGCGGTGAGCTGGTCCGCGGCCGCCGCCACCTCGGCCCCGTCGTCGCCGATCAGGTAGAAGCGCTCGATCCCGGCGAAGGCGTCGGCGCCGGTGGTGAAGCGCTCGGCCAGCGAGGCGTGGACCAGAGCCGCCCGCGGCTGCGTTGTCGCCACCTGATGCTCGAGGAAGGAGCCGGCGTAGGCGGTGTTGATCGGGACCTCCGCCATCCCCGCCAGCGAGGAGCCGAACCAGGCGAGGATCACCTCGGCCCGGTTGGGGCACATCATCAGGAAGCGGTCGCCGGGCTTGCCGCCGTCGCCGAGCAGCCCGGCGGCGATCCCCTCGGCGGCGCGAAGGGTCTCGGCGAAGGTGATCGAGACGCCGTGGTCGGGGACTTCGAGGTAGGTCTTCTCACCATGGCTGCGGGCGCGCTCGCGCAGGATCCGGGGCAGGGTCCAGTCCGAGCGCTCGGCGAAGGTCGGCTCAAAGGCGGGATAGGTGCGAGGGCTCACTCGCCCTGCTCCCGTTTGCCGCGGAAGTCCGGCTTGCGCTTCTCGGTGAAGGCGCGGGCGCCCTCGATCATGTCCTCGGAGCCGATCGCCTGGGTCAGCATCCCGAGGCCGCTGGCGTAAGAATCGCGGGCCTGGTTCCACCAGACGTTGCTGCTGATCTTGGCGATCTCCAGGTAGCGCGGGCTCAGCTCCAGCAGCTCGGCGCACCAGCGCCGCACCTCGGCCTCGAGCTCGGCGTCGGGGACGACGGCGTTGACCCAGCCCATCTCCAGCGCCTGCGCGGCCGGGTAGCGGCGGGAGAGCATCGAGACCTCCTTGGCCCGCTTCTCACCGACCGAGATCGCCAGCATGTTGGTGCCGCCAAGCACCGGCGCGCTGCCGACCCTGGTGCCGCTCTGCCCGAGCACGGCGCTCTCGGCGGCGATCGCCAGGTCGCAGGCGACCACCAGCTCGTTGCCGCCGCCGATCGCGAAGCCGTTGACAGCGGCGATCACCGGCCGCGGGCTGCGCCGGATCTCGTCGAAGAGCCGCAGGCTGATCTCGAACATGTCGCGCAGCACGTCGGGATCGGGCTCGGCCAGGTTGCCCAGGTAGCCGCCGGCGCAAAAGGAACGGCCCGAGCCGGTGATGACGATGACGCCGGCGTCGCGGCAGGCGCGGATCCCGGCGATCAGCTCTTCGACGGTGCCGATGTCGTAGGCGTTATGGCGCTCGGGCCGGTTCAGCCGCAGCCAGGCGACCTGGCCCTCGCGCTCGACGATGACGTCCCCGGAACCCTCCATAAAGACCAGTATAATCCTTATCCTAGTCTTTGTCCAGCCAGGCCGGCGATCGCTTCTCGAGGAAGGCGGCGATCCCCTCCTTTGCCTCGGGCGAGGCGAAGGCGAGCGTGAAGGCGGCCCGCTCCTGAGCCAGGCCGCTCTCCAGCGAGCCCTCGAAGGCGGCGCCGACGGCGCGTTTGGCCAGCTTCTGCGCCAGCGGCGCCCGTTCGGCCACTTCGGCGGCCAAGGCCAGCGCCGTTGCCAGCCAGTCCTCCCCCGCCCGCCGCGAGACCAAGCCGGCGGCGTCGGCCTCGGCGGCGTCGAGCAGGCGGCCGCTGAGGATCACGTCCATCGCCCGCGCCTTGCCCAGCGCCCGGGTCAGCCGCTGGGTGCCGCCGGCGCCGGGGATCAGGCCGAGGCCGGTCTCCGGCAGCCCGAAGCGGGCCGAGTCGGAGGCGACGAGGAGGTCGCAGGTGAGGGCGAGCTCGAAGCCGCCGCCGAGGCAGAAGCCCGAGACCGCCGCGACCAGCGGCGTGTGGACCCGGCGCAGCCTGTCCCAGAGCTGGAAACGGCGGCCGAAGTAGACCTCGCTCGGCTCCTGCGCGGCCAAGGCCCTGACGTCGGCGCCGGAGGCGAAGACCTTGTCGGAGCCGGCGATCACCGCGCAGCGCAGGCCCGGGTCGGCGTCGACCTCGGCCAGCCGCGCCGCCAGCTGCTCGAGCAGCTCGTTGGAGAGCGCGTTGCGGGCCTCGGGCCGCTGCAGTTGCAGCAGCGCCACCCGGCCCCGGCGCTCGAAGGCGAGCGGCGATTGCTCTGTGGCCGCGGCCATCAGGCCCGTCCCCCGTTCAGGGTCATGCCGCCGTCGACGGTGTAGACGGCACCGGTGATCCAGGCGCCTTCGTCGCTGGCGAGGAAGGCGGCGAGCCCGGCCACGTCCTCGACGCTGCCGAGCCGGCCCAGCGGTATCCGCGCGGTCGAGGCCTCCATCGCCTCCTCGGCGCTGCGCCCGGGCTCGGCCGCGGTCCGGCGCTCGTAGGCCGAGCGGACCAACGGCGTCGGCACGGTGCCGGGGCAGATCGCGTTGACCCGCACCCCGGCGGCGGCGTAGTCCAGGGCCATCTGCCGGGTGAGGGAGATCACCCCGCCCTTCGCCGCCGAGTAGGGGGCCAGGGCCGGCAGGGCGACCAGGCCGGCGACGCTGGCCTGGTTGAGGATGCAGCCCCCGCCCCCCTCCACCATCGCCGGCAGCACGGCGCGGGCGGAGAGGAAGGTGCCGGTGAGGTTGACCGCGATCGTCCGCTCCCAGGCGGCGGCGTCGACCTCGCCGGCGCGACCCTCGCCGGGGATGCCGGCGTTCGCGTAGAGCACGTCGATGCCGCCGTGGCGCTCGAGAGCGGCCGCGGCCATCCGTTCGTTGTCCTCGGCGGCGGCGACGTCGGCTGCTAGCGCGCTGGCGCTGCCGCCGGCGGCCTCGATCTCCGCGGCCACCGCGCTCGCGCTCTCGGCGCTGAGATCGGCGCAGAGGACGGTGGCCCCCTCGGCCGCGAACCGGGTCGCGGCAGCGGCGCCGAGGCCGGAACCGGCTCCGGTGACGATCGCCGTCTTTCCTTCTAGACGCTCCTCCATCAAGCCCTTTCGGTAGCTGTCGGCGGCCGCCTCCCGCCCCCCATTAGAGCGGATTAATGACCGTCGATCCAGGGATTTTCCTATCGGTCGAATTATGATAAGGATGATATGGTATCTTCGCAACGCAATGGTCGCGAAAGCGGCTGAAAGGCGGCCGAGTGTCGTCCGCGTACGACGGCCTCCCGCGTGGGAAACACGGGAAAGGGTTGTGAGAGATGAGTGCAATAGGGAACAGGTCCGCGGTGTCGCGGTTGGTCGTGCTGATGCTTGCCCTGGTGGCAATCGCGGTCACGGTTTCAGCCTGCGGAGGTAACGATGACGAGACCAGTGCGGCCAGCTCCGGCTCGGCTGGGCCAGCAAGCTCGGGGGATGCCTCGGGTGCCGGAGAGGAAGCGGCGAAATCGGGCATGAACCTGCCCAAAGGTCTCACCGCAGGGATTCTGCACGTGCAGGGAACCGCGCAGTCAGACCAGTTGATCGGCTACGGGGTCGAGGACGCTTTGAACGCGCTCGACATCCCCTACTCCTCGCAGGACGCGCAGGGTAACCCGGCCAAAATGGCCTCTGGGCTCGATGCCCTGATCAACAAAAACCCCAGCGTCGTGTTCGGGATCTCAGTTGAGCCGGCGACGATCACCGCTCAGCTGAAAAAAATGCAGCAGAAAGGGATCCCCTTCATCAACGTCGGCGGCACGGTGGCTGAATCGCCGCTGGTAGCGCTCAGCCCAGTCCCCAGCGACTACGCCCAGTCGGCGATCGCGACGCAGTACCTGCTCAACACCCTCGGGGCCGAAAACTCGAAAGAACCGGGCACCCCGGTGGGCGAGGTCGCCAGCTTCGGCTTCGACCCGATCTACTCGCTGTTCCAGCGCCGGATCACCTTCGAGACGATGGTCAACGAGGCCCCCGGAGTGAAGATCGTCGCCGATCACCAGATCGACTTCGAAAACCCGACCGGGGACATCCAAAGCGCGACCGAATCGATCGTCCAGGCCAACCCCGACCTGAAGGCGATCTACAGCTGCTGTGACTTCACCCTGCCGCCGATCGCCGCCGGCCTGCGCCAGGCGGGGGCCACCGACGTCAAAGTGGTCTCAGCCCAGCTCGCCGACCCGGCGGTGCTGGACCTGATCCAGAAAGGCGAGATCACCGCGGTCGGCAACGCCGCCCTCGGTGCCAGCTCCTGGATGGCGGTCGACGAGTTCGCTTCCTCAGAAGCGGAAAAACGCGAGATCTGTCGCACCTGCTGGATGAAGAACGAGTACATGTTCGCCTACAGCATGGTCGACCAGGAAAACGTCGACCCCTCGTTCCAGCTGCGCCCGGACTTCGCGATCCAGCCGCTGATCGTGGACTACCCCGGCTACTACGAAGCCAAGTGGAAAAAGGAATTCGGGATCTAGCCCCGGGTCTCGGAACAGGTAACGACCATGACTAGGAAACCGCTCTCCCCCGCCCCGGCAGCCGCCGGGGCGGGGGCCACCGCCGTCGCCGAGGAGACCGAACTGCGGGGTGAACGCTGGCGTGGGCTGGGACCGCGCGTGCGCCGCTACGGCGTGATCGGGACCTTCCTGCTCGCCTTCGCCGTCTTCGCGATCCTCAAGCCGGACGAGTTCCTCTCCTGGGACAACTTCTCCAACATCCTCTCCAGCTCCGCCGTCCCCGCGATCGTCGCCTGCGGAATTACGGTGCCGCTGATCATGAACGACTTCGACCTCTCGATCGGGGGCGTGCTCGCCTTCGTCGGCTCGGTCGTCGTCGTGCTGCAGGCGACCAACGAGTGGAACTACGAAATGGCGATGCTCGTCGGCCTCCTGGTGGCGGTGGGGATCGGCCTCCTCAACGGCCTCCTGATCGCCCGGCTCGGCGGCTCCTCCTTCGTCATCACCCTGGCGCTCGGCTCGGTCTACTCGGGCCTGGTCCTCTGGGTCACCAACTCGCAGACGATCTACTCCGGCCTGAAGCCGGGCTTCCTCTCCTTCGGCCAGGACTCGCTGCTGGGGATCCGGCTGCCGATCATCTACGCGATCGTGATCGCGATCGGGCTCTTCCTCTTGACCGAGCGCACGGTGCTCGGGCGCAAGTTCTATGCGGTCGGTGAGAATGCGACCGCCGCCTACCTGACCGGGATGCCGGTCGAACGGCTGCGCACCTACGGCCTCGTGCTCTCGGCGCTCGCCGCCGGCTTCGGTGGCATGGTCCTCTTCGCCCAGGCGGGCGCGACCTACGCCAACGCCGGCAGCCCCTTCCTCCTCGCCGGCTTCTCGGCGGCCTTCCTCGGCGCCGCCTTGCGCCGCAACGGCCGCTTCAGCGTGCTCGGCTCGGCGATCTCGGTGGTGCTGGTGCAGGCGGTCGCGACCGGTCTGGTGATCGTCGCCCTGCCGGCCTGGACCATCAACGTCTTCGAAGGGTCGATCCTCGCGGTGGCGATACTCCTGGCGCCCCAGGTGAGGATCTGGAAATGACCCCGGTGAAGAACGCGAGCGACCCGGCCGGCGCGGCAAACGCCACCGGCCGGGGCATCGCGGTGCAGGGCCTGAACAAGCGTTACTCGGCGGTGGTCGCCCTCGCCGACGTCAGCCTCGACTTCGCCCCCGGCGAGATCACCGGCATCGTCGGCAAGAACGGCGCCGGCAAGAGCACCCTGATCAAGGTCCTCTCGGGCGCCGTGCGCCCGGACTCCGGCACGATCCTGGTCGACGGCCATCCGGTCAGCCTCAGCCAGCCTTCCGATGCCCTGCACCGCGGCATCCTCACCATGCACCAGCAGCTGGAGACCTTCGGTGGGCTGACCGTGGCCGAGAACCTGCTGCTCGGCACCCCCCAGTTTCCCCGCGGCGCCGGCGGCATCGTCCGCTGGCGCATGCTCTGGAAGCGGGCGGCGGCAGTGCTGGAGAAGCTGCGGGTGGAGATCGACCCGCGGGCCTCGATGGACGGTCTCTCGGTCGCCGACCGCCGCATGGTCACGCTGGCCCGGGCCCTGGTCGACGACGAGGGCCGGATGGTCATCCTCGACGAGCCGACCGAGTCGCTGACCGCGGCCGAGGCCGAGCACCTCTTCGAGCGGATGCGCGAGCTGCGCGACCGCGGGATCTGCGTGATCTACGTCTCCCACCGGCTGGAGGAGATCAGCGCGATGAGCGACCGCATCGTCGCGATGCGGGACGGCAAGGTGATCGCCGACGGCGCCACCGCCGAGTTCGACCGCTCGCGCCTGGTCGGGCTGATCGCCGGGCCGGCCGAGGCGCAACCCAGCCCGCAGGCCCGCCCCGCCTCGGAGCGCAAGCCGCTGGTCCAGGCCGAGGAGCTGCAAGGGCCCGGCGTCGAACCCTCCAGCTTCACCCTGCGCGAAGGCGAGATCGTCGGCCTCTGCGGACTCGCCGGCAGCGGCCGCAGCGCCCTCGCCCGGCTGCTCGCCGGCGCCACCCGGGCCGAGGGCGGCGAGCTGCGGATCGGCGAGGAGGCCCACTCCTTCGGCGGCCCCCACGATGCGATCCTGGCCGGGGTCGTCTTCGTTCCCGAGGACCGCCGCCAACAGGCCCTCTTCCCCACTTTCACCCTGGAAGAGGACGTGGTCGCCGGCTCGCTGGAGCGCCTGCGCTGGGGCCGCACCCCGTTCCTCAGCCGCCGTGCCCAGAAACGGGCGGCGGCAGAGGCGATCGCCGACTTCAACATCGCCGCTTCCGGCGGCGAGCAGCTGACCCAAACCCTCTCCGGCGGCAACCAGCAGAAGGTGGTGCTGGCCCGCTGGCTCTCGACCGGCGGCCGCGTCCTGGTGCTCGACGAGCCGACGCAGGGAATCGACGTCGGCACCCGGGCGGAAATCTCGACCCAGGTGCGGGCGGCGGTCGAGGACGGAGGCTGCGCGCTCTGGATTTCCTCGGACTTCGAGGAGATACTGACCGTCTCCGATCGTCTCCTGATCATGCGCGAGCACAAGATAGTCGCGGAGCTTTCACCCAAGGGCCTGTCCCAGGCCGAGCTGCTGAGCGCTTGCCTGTCTGAGGAGCCGCAGCCCAGCGAGGCCCGGGCCGCCGCCAATGGCTGAGCCGGTCGCCGTCGTCACCGGTGCGGCCCAAGGAATCGGGGCCGCCACCGCCGCCTACCTCGCCTCCCGCGGCACCCGGGTGGTGCTGCTCGACCGCGACGCCGAGGCGCTCGGCGCGACCGAGCGGGAGCTGCGCGAGGCCGGCCTCCCGGTCCGGGCCGCGGTCTGCGACGTCGGCGTCGAGGCCGAGGTCGAGCGCGAGGTCGAGCGCCTGCGGGCCGAGGAGGGCCGCTGCGACGGACTGGTCAGCAACGCCGCCTCGATCGAGTGGAACGAGCTGCGCACGCTCGACCTCGAGAGTTGGGACCGGATCCTGCGCAACAACCTGACCAGCGCCTTCCTCTGCGCCCGCGGCTTCGGCCAGCTGATGCTGGAGCAGGGCCAGGGCAGCATCGTCAACATCTCCTCGGTCGCCGGCAGCGCCCCCGAGGCCGGCGCCGGCTCCTACTCGCCGGCCAAGGCCGGGGTGATCATGCTCGCCCGCCAGCTCGCGCTCGAGTGGGGGCCGCGCGGGGTTCGGGCCAACGCGGTCAGCCCCGGCATCATCGCCGCGCCGATGGCGCAGGGCTTCCTCTCCGACCCCGAGTCGCTGCGGCAGCGGCTGACGATGATCGCCAGCGAAAAGATCGGCAAGCCCGACGACATCGCGGCGCTGATCGCCTTCCTGCTCAGCGACGAGGCCGGCTTCATCAACGGACAGAACATCGAGGTCGACGGGGGGATGATGCAGATGCTGCTCAAGCTCCTGCCCCATCCCGGCGTGCGGCGATCAGAGGACGAGGAGGAGTCATGAGCGTGCAGACCGAGGCCCCACCGAAGACAGCGCGGACCGGCGAGGGCATCGTCGACTGCGACGTCCACCCCTACTTCGCCAACGGGCTGGAGGACCTGACCCCCTACATGAGCGAGAGCTGGAAGCAGCGGCTGGGGATCGGCCAGAGCGCGAGCTGGAGCAAGAACTTCGCCGCCTCCCAGTTCGTGCTGCCGCTCGACTACCTCTACATCAACACCGCCGGCGCGACCCGCCTCGACAGCTCGCCGGAAGGGAAGATCCCCGGCAGCGATCCCGCCTTCATGGCCGAGCAGCTGCTCGACGGGCACGGGATCGACCGCGCCGTGCTGATCGCCGGCCACCTGTTCGGGATCGGCGCCTTCCCCGACCCCGAGGTGGCGGCGACGATCGCCTCCGCTTACAACGAGTGGCAGCAGGAGCGCTGGCTCGAGTTCGACCGCCGCTTCCGCGGCGCGATCGTGGTCGCGCCCCAGCACCCCGAGGCGGCGGTGCGGGAGATCGAGCGCTGCGCCAACCGCGACGGCGTCGTCGCGATCTTCCTCCCCCTGCACGAGATCGCGCTCGGCGAGAGCCACTACTACCCGATCTACGCGGCGGCGGAAAGGCACGGGCTGCCGATCGTCACCCACCCCAGCGGCACCGAGAACGTCTTCGCGCGGGCGCCGCGGATGGCCGCCACCCCGACCTACTACATCGAGTGGCACACCGGGCTCGGCCAGATCCATCAGTCCAACGTGCTCAGCCTGCTCTGCCACGGCGTCTTCGAGCGCTTCCCCCGGCTGATGGTCGCGATCGCCGAGGGCGGCTTCATGTGGGCGATCGAAACGATGCTCAAACTCGACCGCGACTGGCAGGCGCTGCGCGACGAGATCCCCTGGGTGAAGCGGCCGCCGAGCGAGTACCTGCGCGAGCACATCCGCTTCACGACCCAGCCCTTCGTCGAGCCCCACCGCACAGAGCAGGTCGAACAGATCCTCGACATGGCCTACGCCGACGAGACCCTGGTCTTCGCCTCCGACTACCCGCACTGGGACTTCGACGACCCCAAGCGCGCCCTCGCCGCAGTCTCGCCCGAGCGCCGGCAGCGGATCTGCGTCGACAACGGCCGCGCCCTCTTCGGCGACCGTCTCAACTAAGCGGGCGGTCGCGATGAGGCGCCACGTCGTCACCCGGGCCGAGCAGCTGCCACCCGGCAGCTCGCTGATCGTCGAGCTCGGTGGCCGCTCGATCGGCGTCTTCAACCACGAGGGCCGCCTGCACGCGCTGCGCAACTCCTGCCCCCACCACGGCGCCCCGCTCTGCCGCGGTGCGATCACCGGCCGCATGGCCCCCTCCTCCACCCACACCTACGAGTACAGCCACGAACCGGTCCTGCGCTGCCCCTGGCACGGCTACGAATTCGACCTCGAGGACGGCCGCTCCAAGCTCCACCCCGAGACCCTCCGGGTCAAGACCTACCGGGTCGAGCGCGAGGGCGAGGAGATCGTCGTCTACGTGTGAGCCGGTGGGCTGCGTGAGTGGTACCAGTAGTGGTAACACTCGATATATGGCTCCGCCCCGAAACAAACTGTCTTCTGACCCCGGGAGCCGGGTGGTTCTAATCGAGGAGCTCGAAGAGGAGCTCGAGAATGCCGGCTTGGCACTGTTCCTGAAAGAGCGCGCTTTGGAAGGCGCGGGAGAGCGCATGAGCGCTGGTGACTTCCTCGCTGAGATCGGGATGAGGAGTCTCGAGGGGAGATAGTCCTCTTCGAGCACCTACGCCAAGGCGGCGGGTCGCGTCAAGGAGCAAGCGGTCGAAGCAGGCCGAGCCCCCTAGGCCTCCTAGCGCCGCCGCCCCCGGCGTTGTGGCGGGAACCGAACCGGGGACGGCGAGGGGATGCGCTAGGAGGTTTTTGGGGACGGGTCGTAGTCGTAGAACCCGGCGCCGGTCTTGCGGCCGAGGCGGTTGGCCGCGACCATGTTGCGGAGGCCGACGGTGGGGCGAAAGCGGTCACCGTGGGCGCGCTCTAGGCCCTCGAGGGCATGGACGTAGGTGTCGATGCCGTTCATGTCGCCGAGCTCCAGCGGGCCCATCGGGAAGTTGAAGCCGAGCTTCAGCGCCTTGTCGATGTCCTCGGCACTGGCGACTCCTTCCTCGAGCATCTTCACGCACTCGAGGCGGAGGATCGCGTAGGCGCGGCTGGTCAGGAAGCCGGGCACGTCCTTGCGGCAGACCACGGTCTCACGACCGAGGGCCCGGCCGAACTCGACGGCGCGCTCGACCTGCGCGGGCTCGGTCTCGGTGCCGGCGATCACCTCGACCAGCTTCATCATCACCGGCGGGTTGAAGAAGTGGATGCCGACCAGGCGCGAGGCGCCGTCGCCGAGCACGCTCGCCAGCGAGGTGATCGAGAGCTGGGAGGTGTTGGTGCCGAGCAGCGCCTCGGCCGGGGCCAGCTCGCCGATCTCGGCGAGGACGCGGCGCTTCAGCTCGTAGTCCTCGGGCACCGCCTCGACGACGACCTCGGCGCCCTCCAGGGCGGCGGCAAGGTCGGTCGTGTACTCGACCCGGGCGGCGGCATCGGCGCTCTCCTCGGCGCTCATCTTGCCGGCCTTGACGAAGCGGGCGAGGCTCTTCTCTACCCCCTGCTCGGCCCGCTCCAGCTGCGTTGCGTCGACGTCGCGGACGCGGGCCTCGCCACCGCTCATCGCGACCAGCTGGCCGACCCCGCTGCCCATGATCCCGGCTCCGACGACGGCAACCTTCATCGCGGCACCGGCTCCCCGGCGCGGCGCAGGTCGAGCTCGAACTCGCCGATCAGCGCCCGGTGCAGGTCGTTGCTGCCCTCGACGATCTGCAGCACCTTGGCGTCGCGGAACATCCGCCCGACTCGGTGGTCGGGAGTAACGCCGGCGGCGCCGAAAACCTGGACCGCGGCGGTGGCGCTGCACATCGCCACGTCGGTCGCGTACATCTTCGCCATGCTGGTCAGCTGCCTTGAGCGGGCACCCTCCTGCAGCGCTTCGGCGCAGCGGCGGACCAGCAGGCGCGCGGTCATCGCGCCGACGCTCATGTCGGTGATCCGCGACTGCACGATCTGGTACTGGGAGATCGTGCGGCCGAAGGATTCGCGCTCCTTGGCGTAGGCGATCGTGTCGTCGAGGCAGGCTTGGGCGACGCCGACGCCGCGGGCGGCGACGCCGAGGCGGCCGCGCTCGACCGCGGTCATCGCCACCTCGAAGCCCTGCCCCTCCTCGCCGAGCAGAGCGTCGGCCGGCAGGCGCACCTCGTCGAAGAGGACCTCGCCGGTCGAGAGCGGCCGGAAGCCGAGCTTGTTCTTGACCGGATGGAGGCCGAGGCCGGGGGTGTCGCGGGGGATCACGAAGGCGGTGACGCCGCGCCGGTGCAGGGCGCGGTCGGAGGTGGCGAAGGTGACGAAGAAGGAGGCGATGTCGAGGTTGGAGATCCAGGCCTTGGCGCCGTTCAAGACGAAGTCGTCGCCGTCGCGGCGGTAGTGGGTCAGCATCCCGGCGACGTCGCTGCCCGACTGCGGCTCGGTCACCGCGGCGGCGCCGAAGATCTCCCCCTTGGCCAGGGGCACCAGCCAGCGGTCGCGCTGGTCGGGCGTGCCGTAGCGGGCGAGGCTGGCGCCGACCAGCCCCGAGGGCATCGAGACCAGCGTGCCCATGATCTGGCAGGTCTTGCTGATCTCCTCGACCAGCTGGGCGAAGGTGACGTAGTCGAGCCCGAGACCGCCCTGGTCGACCGGGATCACGCCGCCGAAGAAGCCGAGCGCGCCCATCCGCTCCAGGAGATCGACCGGGAGCTGCTCGGCGGCGTCGTACTCAGCCACCCGCGGGGCCAGCTCGCGGCGGGAGAATTCGCCGATCAGCTCGACCAGGGCGCGCCGCTGTGCCTCGTCTGCCGCTGAGTCCGCTGCGGTGGCCACGGATACGTCCTGCTCAGAGGTCACCTTGATCTTTCCTTCCCTTCATCTCTCCCATGCCCACAATAGCAACTATTATACTAGATATCTAAGCATCAAGAACCGTCCAGGCGTGCTCCCGCCCGGAAACGCCGAAAAAAGCTGGTTAAAGCCGCCGGATCAAGGTCGCGGTCCCGATTCCGCCGCCGCAGCACATCGTCACCAGGCCAAGCTCGACGTCGAGGTCCTCGAGCTCGTGCAGGAGCGTGGTCAGCAGACGCGCCCCGGTCGAGCCGAGCGGGTGGCCGAGCGCGATCGCGCCGCCGCGCGGGTTGACCCTGGCCGGGTCGGCTCCGTGGGCGGCGATCCAGGCCAGCGGCACCGAGGCAAAGGCCTCGTTGATCTCGACCACGTCGATGTCGTCGATCTTCAGGCCGTTGCGCTCGAGGATCCGGGCGGTGGCAGGGATCGGGCCTTTCAGCATCGTCACCGGGTCGACCCCGAGCACGACCTGGTCGACCATCACCGCCCGCGGGGTCAGCCCCAGCCGCGACGCCTGCTCGCGGTCGCTCAAGAGCAATGCCGCGGCGCCGTCGGAGATCTGCGAGGAGTTGCCCGCGGTGACCGAGCCCTCCGCCGAGAAGGCCGGCTTCAGCGCCGCCAGCTTCTCGACCGTGCTCCCGGGCCGAATCCCCTGGTCGGTCGTGTGGGTGGTGCCGCCGCTCTCGATCGGGAGGATCTCGCGGGCAAAGGAGCCGTCCTCGGTCGCCGCCTGGGCGAGCCGGTGGGAGCGGACCGCGAACTCGTCCATGTCGGCGCGGGTGATCCCGTACTCGGCCGCGATCATCTCCGCCCCGACTCCCTGCGGGACCAGGTCGTAGCGCTCCAGCAGCTCGCCGGGGAAGGCTCTCCCCCACTCCTCCTGGGCGCCCTGGTTGACCGGAAATCCGACCCGGCCCATGTGCTCGACGCCGGCGGCGACGAGGACCTCGTCGACCCCGGTGGCGATCCGCAGGGCGGCGATGTCGGCCGCCTCCTCGCCCGATCCGCAGCGGACGTCGACGGTCATCGCCCCCGTCCCCTCGGCGAGGCCCTTGGCCAACCAGGAGGTGCGGGCGATGCCCGATGACTGCTCGGCGATCTGGTAGGCGCAGCCGACGATGAGGTTGTCGACCGCGGTCGAGTCGAGGCCGCAACGGTCCAGCAGCGCGACCAGGGTGCGGCCGAGCAGGTCGGCCGGGTGCAGGTCGGCGTAGATCCCCTTCTCGGGGTGGCCGCGGCCGACCGGCGTGCGGACGGCTCCGGCGATAACCGCTTCGCGGCCGGCGATGCTCACAGGCACAGCAGCCGTTCCAGGTTGCCGCCGAGCACCGCTTCCTCCTCGGCGGCGGCGAGACCGAGCCCGCGCACCGCTTCGAGGTCGGCCGCCGGGTCGGCCATCGGCCAGTCGGAGGCGAAGATCACGCGCTCGGGCCCGTGGCGCTCGATCAGCCGCTGCACCCGGTCGGGGTCGATGCTGCCGAGGCCGGGTGGCCAGGAGGTGTCGACGTAGACGGGCAGGCCGATCACCTGCTCTTCGGCCTCCTCGAGCAGCTTGTAGCCGCCGAAGTGGCAGGCGATCACGTCGAGGCGCGGGAAGCGCTCGGCCAGGCCGCGCAGCATCGCCGGGGTGCAGCGCTCGGCCCCCTCGCCGCCGTGGCCGACGTGGACGATGATCGGGAACTCGCCCTGCAGCGCCTCGAGGATCTCCCAGAGGCCGGAGTCGTCGAGGGCGAAGCCCTGGAAGAGCGGGTGCACCTTGACGCCGCGCAGCCCGTTCTCGCGCAGGCTGGCGAGGTTGCGCTCGACCGGGAGGTCGGGATGGATCGTCCCGAAGCCGATGAAGCGCTCCGGCAGATCGCCGGCGAAGCGGTTGGTCGCCTCGACGTGCTTGGCGACGTTGGCGACGCCGAGGCAGACGGCGCGGTCGATCCCGGCCGCCTCCAAGGTGGCGGTGGCGCCGGCGACGGTGCCGTCGCCGAAGCGCACCAGCTCCGCCGAGGGCTGCCCCAGGGCGCGGCTCGCGATCGCGTCGGGCCAGACGTGGAAGTGACCGTCGATGACCATCAGAGCTTCGAGGACTCGCCGCCGTCGGCGACCATCACCGCGCCGGTGATGAAGTTGGAGGTCGGGGATGCGAGCAGGCAGATCAGCGGCCCGATCTCCTCGCTCTCGCCCATCCGCCCGGCGGGGATCTTGCGCAGCCGCCGCCGCATCGTCTCCGGGTCCTCGAGCACGGCCGCCTGGGCGGCGGTCTCGAAGGCGCCGGGGGCGATCGCGTTGACCTGGATCCCGTCGCGGGCCCACTCGGCTGCCAGCGCCTTGGTCATCTGCAGCAGCGCCCCCTTCGAGGCCGAGTAGGCGACCAGGCTGGCCTTGCCGAGGATGCCGGAGAGCGAGGCGATGTTGATCACCTTGCCCGCCCCCTGGGCGCGGAAGTGCTCGGCGGCGGCGCGGGCGAGCGCGACCGGGGCGAAGACGTTGACCTCGAAGACCTCGCGCCAGAGCTCGTCGTCTTGGTCGACGAAGCTGCCGGCAGGGGCGATGCCGGCGTTGTTGACGATCACGTCGAGGCCGCCGAAGGCCTCCAGCGCCCGCCCCGGCAGCGCCGCGACCGCATCGAGGTCACGCATGTCGCACTCGGCGACGGCGATCGCCTCCGGCGCCTCGGCCTGGAGGCTCTGCAGCTGCTCGGCCGAGCGGGCGACGCCGAGCACGCGGGCACCCTCGCCGGCCAGGGCCAGCGCCGCGGCACGGCCGAGGCCGCGGCCGGCACCGGTGACGATCGCCACCCTGCCCTCGAGCCCAAGGTCCATCAGTCGGTCCCCCCGAGCACCTGCTCGACCAGGGCGCGTGAGATCCCCAGGCGCAGCACCTCGGAGGCGCCCTCGTAGATCCGCATCGGTCGCGCCTGCCGGTAGAGGCGCTCGATCTTGGCGTCGGCGATGAGGCCGAAGCGGCCCATCACCTGCACCGCCCGGTCGACCACCCGGCCGGCGGTCTCGCTGGCGAAGAGCTTCGCCATCGAGCTCTGCGGCAGCGAGCCGGCGGGGTCGGTGCGGGCCAGCTCGGCGGCGCGGTAGGTGAGCAGGCGGGCGGCTTCGAGTTCGGTCCAGCTGTCGGCGAGGCGCTCGGCGACCGCGCCGAGGCGGGCCAGCGGCCGGCCGAACTGCTCGCGCTTGGCGGTGTGGACGGTGGCCTCCTCCAGCGCCGCCTGCGCCAGCCCCAGCGAGGCGCCGGCGACGGAGACGCGGAAGACCGAGAGCGTCGCCAGGAGGACGTCGAAGCCCTTGCCGGGCTCGCCGAGGCGGTCGGCCGGGGTGACCGGAACTTCGTCGAGCGTCAGGTCGGAGAGCACGTGCGGGGCGATCAGCTCCGGCGCCTCGACGATCCGCATGCCCGGCCGATCGGCCGGAACCAGGAAGACGCTGTGGCCCTCGCCCTCGCGGACGAAGACGGTGTAGAAGGCGGCGACGCCGCCGTTGGAGATGAAGGCCTTCTCGCCGTTCAGCCAGAGGTCTTCGCCGCTGCCGCTGAGCTCGGTCGAGACCGAGCGCAGGTCAGAGCCGGCATCGGGCTCGGTCAGCGCCAGCCCGGCCAGCGCCTCGCCGGCGACGACCTTGGGCAGCCAGTGTGAGCGCTGCTCCTCGGAGCCGGCGACGCTGATCCCGTAGCTGCCGATGCCCTGTAGGGCGAAGAGCGAGTCGAGATGAGAAGAGGTCGCCATCAGCGCCTCGCGGGCGACGCAGACGGCGAGCGGGTCGACCCCCTCGAAACGGCCGCCGTAGGCGGCGGGCACGGTCAGCTCCCAGAGTCCGCTCGCGGCCAGCAGCTCACGGACCTCGGGATGGATGGTGCTCATCGCGTCCGCCTCGGCCGCGCACGGCTCGACCGAGGCGGCCAGAGCCCCAGCTTCCCGCTGGATCTCCACGTACTGGGGTTCTAGAGAGAACGGCATCTGGCTAATTGACCTTAATCTCCTGCCGCTCTCGTCCAGACCGTCTGACCCTCAACGATTCGCGAACAGGCTCCCGAGCGGCAGGGTCAAGTCGAGGTCCTCCTCCTGACGCCGCATCGCGTGGGTCCAGGGCTGGCGGATGTAGATGCTGCCGCCCTCCTCGGCTCCACTGATGCTGCGGGCGATCGGCCCCAGGGCGACGCTCTCGCCGTCGAGCTCCTCGTCGACTCGAACCCAGCCGCGCAGGTGGGCGCCGCGCTCGCGGACGACTTCGACCAGGTCCTCGTCCTTGACGCCGAGCTGCGCGGCGAACGCGGGGCTGAGCGGCAGGCGCCGCCGGTCCAGCTCGTCGTGCTCGTCGGCCTCGGTGGCGATCACGGTCGCGTGCTTGCGGGCGTCGCGCAGCTCGGCCCGAAGCTGCTCGCTGGCGTCGAGGTCGAGGGCGCCGTCGGCGATCACCACGCCGTAGTCCTCACGGGCACCGCCGAGGCTGACGTAGCCGTCCTCGAAGTCGCGCAGGACCCACTCGGCCGGCCGCTTCAGCGGGTCGCCGTAACCGCCGCCACCGCTGACCAGGTAGAGGACGATGTCGCCGGGCAGCATTTTGAATCCGCCTGCCTTCAGCGGCATCTCCGAGGTCTTCACCGGTTTGCCGTCGCGAATCACCGAGATCCAGTTGAGCGCGCCCGCGTAGCCGCCGCAGAGGCCGGCCCGGGGCAGGACCGCGTCGGTGCCGAGCACCGCGAACTGGGCCGGCGCCGTCACCTCCCAGGCGCGTTTGATCCCGAGCCCGCCGCGGCGGTAGCCGGGGCCGCCGCTGTCGAGGTATGGCTCGTTGAAGTGGGCGCGGATCGGGTTCAGCGTCTCCAACCGCTCGATCGGCCAGATCGTCGGAATGTCGCCGATGTGCCACTGGTAGGCGTTGAGGCTGCCGTCGGTGTCGGCGGTCGCGCCCCAGCCGCCCGAGGGGTACTCGTAGACCAGCCAGTAGACGTCTTTCTCGCGGAAGGCGCCGGAGGTGCCGCCGATGTTGGTCTGGTTGGCGCTGGAGGTGGTCAGCCCGGAGACGTTCTCCGGCATCGCCTGCGCCAGGCAGCCGATCACGAGGCCGTGGATCGGCCCGAACATCACCGTCGCGTAGCCGTTGATCGGCGCCGGGAAGGAGCTGTTGACGACCGTCCCCTCCGGTGCCACCACCTCGAGCGCCCGCGCCGCGCCGGAGTTGGAGACGGTGCCGGGAGCGAGGTAGGTGTCGACGACGTCGAAGGTCGCCGCCCAGGTGTTGACCAGGGTGCCGTTGCAGACCCCGGCGACCTGATCGGCCGAGCCGCTGAAGTCGAAGCTGATGTCTTCGCCGTCGATCGTCATCTTGCAGGCGAAGTAGACGGGGTCGGGATGGTGGACGCCGCCGTTCTCGAGGTACTCCTCGAAGTAGTACTCGCCGTCGGCGAGGTCGGCGATGCTGCTGCGGGTCTGGCGCTCGGCGTTGTCTAGCAGGCGCTCGACGCAAGCTTCGACCGTCTCGGTCCCATAGCGCTCGCAGGCCTCGCCGAGCCGCGTCTGGGCCAGCGTCGTCGTGTTCGACTGCGCCGCGTAGACGCCTTCGGTCTCGAACGGCTGCCGCACGTTGGCCAGCAGCACCTCGATCAGGTCGTTGTTGACGGTGCCTTTGTCGCAGACGCGGACCGCCGGGAAGCGGATCCCCTCGTGGAAGATCTCCGAGCACTCGCCGCTGGCGCTGCCCGGCACGGTGCCGCCGATGTCGCCGTAGTGGACCATGCAGGCGAGCCAGAGCAGCAGCTCGCCGTTGAAGAAGTAGGGGGTGAGCAGGGTGGTGTCGTTGAGGTGGGCGCCCACCTGCCAGGGGTCGTTGAGGAAGAACTGGTCCCCCTGGTGGATGTCGTCTCCGTACTTGTCGAGCACGGTCTGGACCGCGTAGCGGACGGCGAACATGTGGAACGGCACGTCGACGTTCATGGCGACGATCTCGCCGCGCTTGTTGGTGATCGCGCAGGAGAAGTCGTGGGTCTCGGTGAGGATCGGCGAGTAGGCCATGCGGATGACCGTGCTGCGCATCTCGCGCACGACGTAGTTCAAATCGGCGCCGACGACCTCGAGGGTGAGCGGGCTGATCTCGGTGCTGGTGGCGGTGCTCATGTGGGTGGCTCCAATCATCCTGGCGGGCGGGCTAACGGTCGCTGGCGCGGGTGAAGATGAGGTTCTCGAACTCGTCGACGGTGGCTTCCCAACCGGGGAAGAGCAGCGCCGTCGAGTCGTACTCCTCGATTACGGCTGCCTGGTCGAAGCTGGCGCCGACCGGCAGCTTCGAGCGGTCGTAGATCGGGCACTCGACGAACTCGCCGTCGAAGTAGACCTGGCGCCGTTCCTTCTCGGCCGCCTCCGGTCCGGCGCCGTTGCTGGCGCCGCGCCCGACGCTCGGTGACTTGGTCAGGCCGGTGGCGACGACGCGCAGGTTGACGATCTCCGAGGCCTCCGGCTCGCGCCGGAAGTCGTAGTTCTTCTCGTAGAGGTCGCCGAACCAGACGCCGAGGTCCTCGACGCTGAAGTTGGTGTCGGCGAGGGTCAGCTCCTCCTCGTAGATCTGCCCCTGGTAGCGCATCCCGACCAGGTGGGCGATCTGGATCGCCTCGTCGGCGAAGCCCTCGGCGGAGAGCCGCTCGCGGCCCTCGCTGGCCATCGTCTCCAGGTGCTCGCGGATCGTCCCGATCTCCGCCCGCGGCAGCGAACGGATGTAGCTGCGCACGTAGTCGTAGCGGCGATCGGAGACGAGCATCCCGAAGGCGGAGAAGTTGCCGGCATCGCGGGGGATCACCACTCGCGGCATCGAGAGCCGCTCGGCGATCGGGATCGCGTGCAGGGCGCCGGCGCCGCCGAAGGCGATCAGCGCCATGTTCTCGGGGTTCTCGCCGCGCTCGACCGAGACCTCGCGAATCGCTCCATACATGTTGGTCGTGCAGATCTGCAACACGCCGGCGGCGAGCTCCTCGAGGTCGGAGATCCCGGCAGCCGCGCCGAGCTTCTCGGCGGCGCCGCGGGCGGCCTCCTCGTCGAGCACGATCTCGCCGTTCAGCAGCGAGCGCGGGCCGATCCGGCCGAGCAGCAGGTTGGCGTCGGTGACCGTCAGCTCGGTGCCGCCGGCGCCGTAACAGGCGGGGCCCGGCGCCGCGCCGGCGCTCTGCGGCCCGACCTTGATGATGCCGTCGTCGGTGAGCCAGGCGATGCTGCCGCCGCCGGCCCCGATCGTGTTCACCTCGAGGTCGGGAAGGGCGATCGGGAAGGCGATGAGGACGCGGTTGGGGGCGACGTGGGTGGTGAAGTCCTTGATGAAGCCGACGTCGGAGCTGGTCCCCCCCATGTCGAAGGTGGCGACGTTGGGGGCGTTGATCTGGCGGGCCATGAAGGCGCTGGCGGTAACCCCGCCGGCGACGCCGCCAAGCAGCAGGCGCAGCGGCTCGGCGATCACCGCGTCCTGGGTGATCAGGCCGCCCGAGGAGGTCATGTAGAGGACCTCGCCGCCATAGCCGGCGTCGGCGAGCGCTCCGCCCAGACTGGCTACGTACTCTTTGAGCATCGGCGCGATCGAGCCGTTGAAGACGGCGGTGATGAAGCGCGGGTACTCGCGGAACTCGGGGTTGGTCGAGGAGAGCGTCAGGTGCAGGTCGGGCAGGCGCTTGGCGAGGTACTCGGCGGCGCTGACCTCGTTCTCGGGGTTGAGGTAGGAGTTGAGGAAGCAGACCGCGAGGGCCTCGACGTCCTGGGCCTCCATCGCCTTCGCCGCCTTCTCCAGCTCCTCCTCGGAGACCGCGACCTCGACCTCGCCCTCCGGCGAGACGCGCTCGGCGACGGTGAAGCGGCGCTCGTGCGGGACCGGGTAGGGGCGGGTCCGGGTCCATTTGTGGTCGAAGAGGCCGCCGGTGTAGCGCAGCGTGTCGCCGATCTCGATGTGGTCGCGGAAGCCGGTGGTGGTGAGCAGCGCCGTGCGCGCTCCCTTTTCCTGGAGGACGGCGTTGATCGCCACCGTGGTGCCGTGGACGATCGAGTCGACCTCGCCGAGGTCCACCCCCTCGAGCCCTTTCAGCACGGTGCCGGGGAGGTCGGCGGGGTCGGTCGGGACCTTGTTGACCCTGGGTCCACCGCCGCCGTCGTCGATGAAGACGAAGTCCGTGAAGGTTCCACCTACGTCGATCCCGATGTTCAACATCCGAGCCTCACTCCTCCGGTTGCAGTCCCATTTTCAACACCCAATCTCCCCTTGGGTGGTTATTCTTATCATAATTGTACCAGAGAGCCAAACTGCGCCGGATTGATTTCTTCTTCCGGCAACCTTTGCAGCTAGGCCGAGTCGCGCTCGGAGGCCCGTTCGCGAATGAACTCGACGATGTCGTCGGTTCCCGAGCCGGGGGTGAAGACCTCGGCGACGCCGAGCTCTTTGAGCTCGGGGATGTCGTCGGCGGGGATCGTGCCGCCGACGGTGAC
>Ga0190275_10000553_pt1 | contig 31984 bp, 31 predicted proteins | sample Popmic550T_FD_133745 | JGI IMG/M metagenome (GOLD analysis project Ga0190275, IMG submission 133745) | Populus adjacent soil microbial communities from riparian zone of Yellowstone River, Montana, USA - 550 T | ecosystem: Environmental > Terrestrial > Soil > Riparian zone > Trees stand | place...
CGCGGCCTGGCCGCCGGGAAGCACCTGATCGATGTGCACGACCACTATCGCCAGGAGATGCAACAGGTCCGCGATGTCCTGGAGCAGGTCCGCGCAGGCACCGCCGCGATCGGCGACGCGCGCGCTGAGCTCAATGAGATGACGATCCGGGCCAACGACTGGGCCCTGGGCGGCTACTGCCAGGCACAATGCGTCTCCCTCACCCAACACCACGGGATGGAAGATCAGGGCATCTTCCCGCACCTGCGGCGGAGTCAGCCCGATCTCGCCGACGTCCTCGATCGGCTTGCCACCGAGCACTCAGCCATCCACGACCTGCTCCGAGGCATCGATGCAGCGCTGATCCAGCTGGCCCAGAATCCGACCGATTACGCGCCGATCACCGCGGCCGTGGAGCTGCTCAGCGACACGTTGGCATCGCACTTCGCCTACGAAGAGCGGGAGCTGGTCGGGCCGCTGTCCCGATGGGGCTTCTATACCGGCCAGATCTGACCTTTAGGCTCGCGAGCGGGGCGGTAGCTCAGTCGGTCAGAGCAAAGGACTCATAATCCTTCGGTCCTGGGTTCAAGTCCCAGTCGCCCCACGAGAGGAACGGACACGCACCCAGCTCAGTTGTACGGGGGGAGTGACTCCTGCTCCTTCGCCTTGTTCTTGCGCACGATTCCGAAAGCGATCAGGGCGATGCCGACCACAATGATCGCGATGCCGGCGAATGGCTGAGCGTCCTCCAGGGGCTCCATGATCCGAAGCTGGTAGCCCATCTCCGGAAGAATGAGCGACCCCGCGCCCAGCAGCGCCAGTAGTGCTCCGATACCGATCATGATCGAATTGTCCTTCCGTTGGGTGGAGCACGACGGGACCGCACTTACCGTGCTGCGTCGGGACTGCGACGTTGCGCTGCCCGAGCTGGTTCCGCTGGTTGCCTGCTGATCCGGGTGATAGTGGCGTCACGAACACCCCGTACGGCACAATGGTCACACAAGTGAGCGCCCTCCTGGGGTCGATGCGTTGGGGAAGACGTCATCGACAGGGGGACAAGGTGCTTTCCAAGAGCAGCGAGCAGACCGGCCCCGCTCGGGGCGCGGTCTTCATCCATGCCTGCCCGCCCGCCCTGTGCCAGCACGTGGAATGGGCGGTCAGCGGGGTCGTGGGCGCACCTCTCAGCCTCGATTGGGCAGTCCAGCCAGCAGCCCCGGGTCAGTTCCGGACCGAGTACCTCTGGTCGGGTCCGCGGGGAAGCGCAGCCCCCCTTGCCAGCGCGCTACGAGCCTGGCCGATGCTGCGTTTCGAGGTGACCGAAGAGCCGAGCGCAGGCTGCGACGGCGAACGGATCTGCCACGTACCCGGTCGCGGAATCTTCCGCGGCATCGTCGGTGCCAACGGCGATTTTCTGGTCGACGAGCAGCAGCTACGTCATCTGATGGCCAAGGCAACGTCGCGAGAGGAACTCGCCCACGGCATCGAGACCGTGCTCGGAGCTGACTGGGACGCCGACCTCGAGCAGTATCGCCACGCGGGGGACGGCTCCCCGGGCACCTGGCTGCACCAGGTCAGCTGACGCTCAAAGCAACGGTTGGGTAGCGAACCGGCCGATTGGTCTCAGAGCGGGATGTTGCCGTGCGCGCCCCTGCCCGCTGGCGCTGCGGCCAGCGCCTCGACGAGTCGTCGTCGGGTGTCGGCCGGTTCCACGACCGCATCGACAACTCCCAATTGCAGCGCACGGTTGACTCCGCCGGCGATCCGCTCGTGCTCCTTTGCCAGGTGATCGTGCAGGGCCTGTCGGTCCTCCAGTGCGGCAGCTGCAAGCTTTTTCCGGTGCAGGATGCCCACTGCTGCCTTCGCCCCCATGACCGCGACTTCGGCACCTGGCCAGGCAAACACCGCGGTGGCACCAAGTGATCGGCCGTTCATGGCGATGTACGCGCCGCCGTAGGCCTTGCGGGTCACCAGGGTCACCGTCGGCACCACGGCCTCGGCGAAGGCGTGCAAGAGCTTGGCACCGCGGCGAACGACGCCGTCCCACTCCTGGCCGACACCCGGCAGATAGCCCGGGACGTCCACCAGGACAACCAACGGCAGTCCAAAGGCGTCACACATCCGCACGAACCGCGCCGCCTTCTCCGCGGACTCGGAGTTGAGGCAGCCACCCAGGCGGAGCGGGTTGTTGGCGATGACGCCCACGCTGCGACCGGCCAAGCGGCCTAGCGCGGTGACCACATTCGGAGCCCAGCGCGTGTGCAGTTCCAGCGGCGGCTCGTCGAGAAGCGCGGCGATGATCGGCTTGACGTCATATGCGCGTTGCGGGGAGTCGGGCATCAGCGTTGCCAGGTCCACCTCTCCCTCCCGCACCGCAGCACCGAGGTCGAAGCTGCCCTGGATGGCCAGCAGCGCGGTCGCCGTACGAGCCGCCTGCAGTGCTCCGGCTTCGGAATCGGAGGTGACGTGCACGACCCCGCTTCGCCGGCCGTGGGTGTCCGGGCCGCCCAGCCGTTCCATGTCGACGTCTTCGCCGGTCACGCTTCGGACTACGTCGGGGCCGGTCACGAATACTCGCCCGGCGGGTCCCATGATGACCAGGTCGGTCAGCGCGGGGCCGTATGCAGCGCCACCGGCTGCCGGGCCGAGGACGACGGAGATCTGCGGGACACGCCCGGAGGCGCGCACCATCGCGGCGAAAACGAGGCCCACTGCGTCGAGGGCCTCGACGCCCTCGGCCAACCGGGCACCGCCGGAGTGCCAGATGGCTATGACCGGGACGCGCTGGCGAACTGCGCTGTCGATCGCGTCGACGATGTGCCGGCAACCCTCCGAGCCCATCGCGCCACCCATCTTGGTGGCGTCAGTGCAATAGGCCACGACGGCCGCGCCATCGATGGTGCCGCGGGCAGCGAAGACACCGCTGTCGTCACGGCGGGTCAGTTCACGCAGTGACCCTGGGTCGAACAAGTTCTCCAACCGCAGCGAGGGATCTCTAGGATCGCGTGCTTCGAGATCGGGTACTTGAGCCAGTGCAGTCACGCCTGTCTCCCAGCTGAGATGTCAGTGCCGCTCATGCGGCGGTGAAGACGAGGGCAACGTTGTGCCCGCCGAATCCGAACGAGTCGTTCAGAGCCGCCCGTAGGGCGGTCTTGCGCGAGGCGCCTCGCACGATGTCCAGGGCCTGTACGCGTGGGTCATCGTCGAGATCGTCGGCGTTCTGCGTTCCCGGGACGATCTGGTCGCGCAGGGCAAGGATGGTGAAGATGGCCTCGACCGCGCCGCTGGCTCCAAGCATGTGCCCGGTCATCGACTTGGTCCCGGCCACGGCGGCACCGTCGCCGAGTGCGGACAGGATTGCCCCGGCTTCAGCGACGTCACCCACCGGCGTCGCGGTGGCGTGTACGTTGACGTGCCCGACCTCGGATGCATCGATGCCCGCATCGCGCAGCGCCAGCCGGATCGCCAGAGCGGCGAGGGCACCCTCAGGGTGTGGCTGGACCATGTCGAAGGAGTCGTTGCTGACGCCCGCGCCGGCCAGGACCGCGTAGATGTGCGCACCGCGCGCCCTCGCGAAATCTGCGCGTTCCAAGACGACAAGGCCGGCGCCCTCGCCGAGCACGAAGCCGTCTCGGCCCTTGTCGAAGGGCCGAGACGCGTGTTCGGGATCGTCGTTGCGAGTGGACAGGGCGCGCATCCGCGAGAACCCCGCCATCGGCAGCGGATGGATGCACGCCTCCGCGCCGCCTGCGACGGCGACATCGGCACGGCCTGCCCGGATGAGATCCAGTGCCAGCGCGATGCCCTCCGATCCCGCCGCACACGCGCTCACCGGGGTGTGCACTCCGGCACGCGCACCCAACTCCAGCCCGACGGCCGCCGACGGGCCGTTGGGCATCAACATCGGAATCGTGAGCGGCGAAACCCTGGTTGGTCCGCTCTCTTCCAGGACGTCGTCCTGGAAGAGCATCGTCAGCGCGCCGCCGACACCCGTACCCACCACGACGGCCAGCCGCTCGGGATCCACCTCCGGCTGGCCGGCGTCGGCCCAGGCCTCGCGGGCAGCGAGCAGGGCGACCTGCTGGCAACGGTCGAGCCGCCGGGCCTTGACCCGGTCGATGTGCTCGCTCGGTTCCACGGCCAGTCTGCCGATGACTCGGGCCGGCATCTGGGCTGCCCATTCCTCGGACAACAGGCCGATGCCGGATCGCCCTTCCAGCAGCGCCGCCCAACTCGACGCGACGTCCCCTCCGAGGGGGGTAGTCGCGCCGAGCCCGGTGACGACGACGTCGGACACCTCAGGTCAGCTCTGGTTCTTCTCGATGAACGAGACCGCATCGCCGACGGTGCGGATGTTTGCCAGTTCGTCGTCGGGGATGGCTACGCCGAACTTGTCCTCGACCGCCGTCGCGATCTCGACCATCGAGAGTGAGTCGACGTCGAGGTCCTCGGTGAAGGACTTCTCCGGTGTGGCGTCGGCCGGCAGGACACCGGCCACCTCCTCGAGGATCTCGGCAAGGCCGGTCTGGATTTCTTCGGTTGTCGCCATGCGTGGTGGTCCCTTCCTTGAGTACTTCCGTACCGGGCCTCTCCCGGTGCGGCACTGGGTGTTTAGCTGGACTTACGGGCAGATGATGACCTGCCCGGCATAGGTCAGTCCCGCTCCGAAGCCGAGCAGCAGGGCGGCGTCGCCGGTCTTGATCTCTCCGCGTTCGAGCATCCCTGTCAGGGCCAAAGGTATGGAGGCAGACGAGGTGTTGCCCGCCGACACGATGTCGCGGGCAATGGCGACGTTGTCGCCGAGCTTCAGTGCCCGCGCCATCGAGTCGACGATGCGCAGGTTTGCCTGGTGAGGTACGAAGGCGTCGATGTCGCTGATGTCGATACCCGCGAGCTCGCAGGCGCGGCGGGCCGAGGCAGCGAGCTGAGTCGTCGCCCATCGGTAGACCGCCCGGCCGTCCATCTCCATGAAGGAGTCACGATCGGCCACGGAGATGGCGCGTGATTGCTGACCGTCGCTGCCCCAGACCACCGGCCCGATGCCCGGGCTGTCACTGGGTGCGACCACTGCGGCACCGGCTCCGTCGCCGAAGATGATGCAGGTTCCCCGGTCGTCTTGATCGGTCCAGTCGGTCAGCCTCTCGGCCCCGATCACCAGGACATTCTCCGCCGACCCGCTCCGGATCGCGTCGGCCGCGGTCGACAGGCCGTAGCAGAACCCGGCGCAGGCCGCGTTCAGATCGAAAGCGCCGGGTGCGCTGATGCCGAGGCGGTGGGCGACTTCGGGGGCCAGGCCGGGGATCGGCGCTGGGGCGGTGCAGGTAGCCACGATGACGGTGTCGATGTCCTGGGCCAGCACGCCACTGCTGGCCAGCGCCTTTCCGGCAGCGGCGACCGACATGTCCACGACCGACTCGCCCTCCCCGGCGAAGCGGCGTTCGGAGATGCCAACCCGTGAGCGGATCCACTCATCGTTGGTTTCGACCCGCTGGGAGATTTCGTCGTTGGTGACGATCCGGCGCGGGCGATAGTCGCCGAATCCTAGGATCCGTGCTCCGGGGGCGCCCGGGCGCAGAGTCAGGCTGCGGGTCACGTCGACGTCGCTCCGTCGATCATCGGGTGCCCGCCGGGTAGAGCCGGGCGACGGGATCACCGGCATCGACGAGGTCCCCGTCGTAGACCAGCCACTCGGCGAGGACGCCGTCGTAACCGGCGGACAAGTGCACCTCTTCGCGGCGGCTCGTGACGACTCCCAGTGGGGTGCCTGCGTCGACGTTCGCACCCTCGGCGACGTCGGCCAGGCCGACGGTCCCGCGCACCGGTGCTACGACCATCCGCCAATCGGGGCGGTGTTCGTCCTCGGTCTTACCGGACTGGTGGGCGAGCATGTCCCGCGCGGCACCCAGGTCGTCGGGTGTCTTCACGGCAACGACCGGGACGCCCTTGAGCTCCCGCTTGACCAGACCGGTGAGGACTCCGGCCGGAGGGAGCTCGATGATGCCGCGGATGCCGATGTCGCGCATCGCTGTCAGGCAGGCGTCGAAACGCACCGGCGAGGTCAGTTGGGCGACGAGTCGGCGCACGGTCCCCCGTCCGGTCTCCACAGCCGTGCCATCGGAGTTGGACAGTAGGAGCCGACTCGGGTCGCTGGTCGAGATCCCATCAGCGATCCTGCTGAGCGCGTCCTGGGCCGGCTGCATGTACGAGGTGTGGAAAGCGCCGGCGACCGACAGCGGCAGGACGCGGGTCTTGTCCGGAGGCTCCTCGGCCAACGCTGCCAGTGCATCCATGGCGCCGGCGGCCACGATCTGCCCCGCGCCATTGCGGTTCGCCGGCGTGAGCCCGAGCTCCTCGAGGCGAGCAAGGACTTGCTCCTCATCTCCTCCGAGTAGAGCCGACATTCCGGTCGGGACGAGCTTGCAGGCCGCGGCCATCTCACGCCCGCGTACGGCGGCGAAGGCGATCGCGGCCTCCGGACTCAGCGCACCGGCAACAGCGGCCGCGGTGATCTCACCGACACTGTGCCCGGCGGTGAGCGTCGCATCGGCCGGAGCGCCACCATCGAAGCTCAACAGGCCGAGCTCGTCGGCAGCGAGCAGGCCGAGCGCGACGACCAACGGTTGGGTTACCGCGGTGTCCTTGATCTGGTCGGCATCAGCGGTCGTGCCGAGCGCGATCAGATCGATGCCGCAGACTGCCGAGAACCAACTCATCCGCTCCCGGGCGCCGGGCAGGTCCAACCACGGGGCGAGCATCCCGGGGCTCTGGGCACCTTGACCTGGCGCGAGGATGACGAGCACCGTTACACGATATGCACTACCAGGCGGTAGAGGTGCCCACGGCGCGTACGAATACTTGCCCTTGAGAGTTGGAGGTTGTCTACAAGGGCGAGCGTCGGTGGTGTTCCGCGCCGCGGCCGCCGGCCAGGGCCGTCAGGGCGAGCGCGATTCGCAGCGTCCAGGCCCCTCGAGGCGTGGTGGGCTGGACCCCAGTGTCTTGAGCTGCCCTGCGCAGCCGGTAGCGCACGGTGTTCGAATGTACGAACACCTCCCGTGCGGTGGCCTCCAGGCTGCCCCCGGTGCTCAGGTAGGCGCGGACAGTTTCCAGCACGACTGCCCCGGACTCGGCCAGGCGTTGGGTCATGGCGGTGAGCTCGGTCAAGGCCTGACGGTCACCGGCCAGGGCACGCTCGGGCAGCAGTTCGGACGCGGCCACCGGCCGGGGTGCCTGCGGCCAGGCCTGGGCGACGGCCAGAGCGCTCTGTGCGGCGGCTGCTGCCACCCCGACATCGCCGAACGAGGTGACCACTGGCCCGCAGACGACCGGTCCGGGACCGAACTGCTCGGCAAGAGCCAGCGCGTGTCGGGTGGGGTCGTCCGTGCAGGCCACCACGACGACGAGATCCTCCTCGTGAACGCCCGCGAGAACCTTCAGGCCCCGTCGGTGGCCGGCCTTGATGACCGAGGCGTGGACCTGTTCACGGTCCTGGGCTGGCACGGCGCCGATCATCACCAGGAAATTTCCCTCTCCGGACCAGCCCAGTGCGGCGGCTTGGCTGGCCAGCGCCTGGGCCGGTTCGCCACGGAGGAGACTGTCGATGGCCAGGGCTTCCAGCCGGGCATCCCAGGCGCCGCGGCTTTCGGCATAACTGGCATAGACCTGAGCCGCGGCAAAGGCGATCTCCCTGCTGTAGCGGAGAACACCCTCGCGCAGGGCGGTCTCGGTGCCTGGCTCGGCGAGGGATTCGATCCGGGACTCGACGACACCCACCACGACGCGGATGAGGTCGACGGTCTGCTTGAGACTGACCGCCCGCGCGAGATCACGTGGCGCCGTGCCGAAGACCTCGCCAGTCAGGCGAGGCGGGGTGTCCTGGTCGCGCATCCATTCCACCAGCGAGGCGACGCCGGCCTGAGCCACCAGAGTGACCCATGAGCGGCGGTCGGCAGGCATGGAGCGAAACCAGGGAAGGTCATCGTCCATCTTGGACACGCTCTGGGTGGCCAGCGCGCCGGCCGAGCGCTCCAGGCGACGCAGCGTCGTCATCATCGGCGCGTCCACGCCGTGCAGCCTGCCACCGCTTCGACCCGGTGCGGCGGCGGTGGTCGGCTCGAGGTGAACAATGCTGGCCATGCGGCGCCTGTTGATCAGTGCCGCCGCGCTGCTCGCCGTGGTCGCGGTGCTGGGGCTGCTCGTGGGTCACGAGGTCCCCCAGCTGTTCGAGGTCGATCGCGTCGTCGGCGCTGCACTACGCGCCAACAACGGCGACATCGATGTCCTCGTACTCCAGGTGTTGACCGCTCCCGGCCTGACGGCGTTCCGGGCCGTGATCCTGATTCCGATCGCAATCGTTCTGGCCATCCGCGGCCGGCGGCGGATGGCGGGCTTCGTCCTCCTTGCCGGCAGCGCCGTCGGGCCGCTGACCTTGCTGCTCAAGGAGGTGGTGGGCAGGGTGCGGCCGACCACCGATGATCCGCTCGTGATGGCAACCGGCCTGTCATTCCCGAGCGGGCATTCCTCTGGGGCTGCGACGCTGTCCGGCATCCTGCTTGTCGTGCTGTGGCCGATCGTGGCTCGTCGTTGGCGCCCATGGCTGATCGGTGGATCCATTCTCCTCGCGATGTGCGTGGCCTGGACCCGCATCGCGCTCGGCGTGCACTACCTGTCCGACACAGTTGGCGGCCTGGCCCTGGGCAGCGCGGTTGTCCTGCTGTCGATGGTTGTCTTCGGAGTCGCTCCGAAGGGCATACTCCCGACCCATGGACCGACTGGATCTGCTGAGCGAGGCCGAGCGCCTTCAGGACCGCACCGTGGACCTCCGCCGACGGATTCACCGCCGTCCTGAGCTCGGACTTCAGCTGCCTGAGACGCAGGCCGCGATCCTGTCCGAACTCGAAGATCTGGACGTGGACGTACGCACGGGCCGGGAAGTCAGCTCCGTGGTCGCCGTACTCCACGGCGCTGCCCCCGGCCCGACGTTCCTGCTCCGTGGCGACATGGACGCGCTCCCGCTGACCGAGGACAGCGATCTGGACTTCACTTCTGACATCCCGGGCGCCATGCACGCGTGCGGACATGACACGCACGTGGCGATGCTCGCCAGCGCCGCGCGACTCCTGGCGGCCCGGCGTCAGGAGATCGCTGGTCAGGTGATCTTCATGTTCCAGCCGGGCGAGGAGGGCTTCCATGGCGCTCGGCACATGCTGGAGGAGGGCCTGCTCTCGACCGTCGCCGATGCGCCCGTCAGCGGAGCCTTTGCGCTGCACATCACTTCGACCTTCGACAGCGGAACGGTGCACACCCGTGGCGGGGCGTTCCTGGCCTCCGAGGACAGGATCGAGATCACGGTGTCCGGTCGGGGCGGACACGCCTCTGCACCGCACCATGCAAGAGACCCGATCCCTGCCGCGTGCGAGATCGTCCAGGCACTGCAGGTGATGGTCACCAGGAATGTCGATGTCTTCGACCCGGCGGTGGTCACGATCGCCTCACTGGTGGCCGGGACGACGCACAACATCATCCCGCCCACAGCCACACTGCGTGGCACGATGCGGACCCTGTCGGCAGAGACCCGCGCCGCGGTACGGGAGAGCGTCAAGCGGATCGCCGAGGGGGTCGCTGCTGCGCACGGCTTGGGTGTGACGGTGAACCTGATCGCCGGCTACCCGGTTACCGTCAACGACCGCACTGTTGCCGCGACGGTGCGCGATCTGGCCGGGGGACTGCTCGGCCCAGAACGCGTACCGCCCATGGACTTTCCGATCATGGGGGCCGAGGACTGGTCCTATGTGCTCAACGAGGTCCCGGGCGCCATGGCCTTCCTCGGTGCGTGCCCACCCGGCCTCGAACCGGACTCCGCGCCCCCCAACCACTCCAACTTGGTCGTCTTCGACGAGGCCGCCCTACCCATCGGCGTGGCTACCTACGCCGCGGTGGCCTTGGACGCCCTGAAGCGGAACTGAGTCAGAGACCCTGAGTCGACTACTCCCCGCCGCCCTCCTCGTTGAAGACGTTCTTGGCCGCCCGGGGATCCTCGAGGTGATACTTCTCGATGGCTTGGCCGACCACGTCGGTTGACACCTCGCCGCGCGCGGCCAGCGAGGCGAGGACCCGCACGGTTATCGACTCTGCGTCGACCCGGAAGTGCCGGCGAAGGGCCGGTCGGGTGTCGGACAGTCCGAACCCGTCCGTACCCAGCGAGGCGAAGCGCCCCGGTGCTCCGGCGAGGTAGGGCGCGAGAAGGTCCGGCACCGCCCGCATCCAGTCCGACACCGCCACGATCGGACCGGCAGCCTCGCCCAGACGTTGCACCACGTATGGGGTACGGGGCGTCTGGGTTGCATGCAGCAGGTTCCAGTCCTCTACCGCCTGAGCTTCGCGGCGTAGCTCGGTCCAGGAGGTGACTGACCACACGTCGGCCGAGACGTTCCAGTCCTCCTGCAGCAGCATTTGGGAACGCATGGCCCACGGGACGCCGACACCTGACGCGAGTATCTGCGCCTTCGCCGCCCCCGAATCCCGAACGGGTGCAGGCGCATACAGATACATTCCGGCGAGGATGCCCGCGACATCGACGCCGTCGGGTTCTGCTGGCTGGACGTAGGGCTCGTTGTACAGGGTCAGGTAGTAGAAGACGTCCGGGGAGCGGCCGCCGGGGTTGTCCCCGGTCATCCGCAGCAGCCCGTCGCGGACGATATGGCCGAGCTCGAATCCGAAGGCCGGGTCGTAGGACACGACCGCCGGGTTCGTCGCGGCGATCAGCATGGAGTGCCCGTCCTCGTGCTGCAGACCCTCGCCGTTCAGCGTGGTGCGCCCAGCCGTGGCCCCGAGGACGAAACCGCGGCTCATCTGGTCGGCAGCTGCCCAGAACCCGTCTCCGGTCCGCTGGAACCCGAACATGGAATAGAAGATGTATATCGGGATCATCGTTTCGCTGTGTGTGGCATAGGCCGACCCGGCAGCAGTGAACGAGGCTGTGGAACCTGCCTCATTGATCCCCTCGTGCAGGATCTGACCGGTCACGGACTCCTTGTAGGACAGCATCAGGTCCTGATCGACCGAGGTGTAGGTCTGCCCGTGGGGTGAGTAGATCTTCTGGATCGGGAACAGTGAGTCCATCCCGAAGGTGCGCGCCTCGTCGGGAATGATCGGGACGAACCGCGGGCCCATCTCCTTGTCCTTGAGCAGGTCGCGGAAGAGCCTGACAAAGGCCATCGTGGTCGCGACCTCCTGCTTGCCCGAGCCCCGCATCACCGCGTCGTAGGCCTGATCCCCAGGCTGTGCAAGCGGCTTCGCTGTCACAATCCGCCGCGGCAGCGCCCCGCCGAGCCGACGACGGCGTTCGGCCATGTAGCGCAACTCCTCGGAGTCCGCGGCCGGCTTGAAGTACGGGGGAAGTTTCGCATCGAGTGCGCTGTCAGGAATGTCCAAGTACAGCCGGTCCCGAAGCCCCTTCAGATCGTCGAGGGTGAGCTTCTTCATCTGGTGGGTGGAATTGCGGCCTTCGAAGTGGCTGCCCAGGGTCCAGCCCTTGATGGTCTTGGCCAAGATGACGGTCGGCTGCCCGGTGTGTCGTTCCGCGGCTTGGAAGGCGGCATAGACCTTGTGGTAGTCGTGGCCGCCGCGCTTGAGCGCCCAGATCTCGTCGTCGGTCATCCCGGCAACCATCGCGGCCGTACGCGGGTCGCGGCCGAAGAAGTGGTCACGGACGAACTTGCCGTTGTTGGCCTTGTAGGTCTGGTAGTCGCCGTCCGGGGTGGCGTTCATGACGTTGACCAGGGCGCCATCGAGGTCCTTGGCCAGCAAGGCGTCCCACTCCCGGCCCCAGATGACCTTGATGACATTCCAGCCGGCACCGCGGAAGAACGACTCGAGTTCCTGGATGATCTTGCCGTTGCCACGGACCGGACCGTCCAGGCGCTGCAGATTGCAGTTGATCACAAAGGTCAGGTTGTCGAGTTCTTCGCGCGCGGCGATTCCGATGGCGCCCAACGACTCCGGCTCGTCCATCTCGCCGTCGCCCAGGAAGGCCCACACCTTCTGATCGGAGGTGTCCTTGATCCCCCGGTGGTGCAGGTAACGGTCAAACCGCGCCTGATAGATCGCATTGATCGGGCCGAGACCCATCGACACCGTCGGGAATTCCCAGAACTCGGGCATCAATCGGGGGTGCGGATAGGAGGACAGCCCTCCGCCCGGATGGGAGAGCTCCTGGCGGAATCCGTCGAGCTGACTGTCGCTCAGCCGACCCTCGAGATAGGCACGTGCGTAGATGCCGGGGGAGGCGTGGCCCTGGAAGTAGATGTGGTCGCCGCCGCCGGGATGATCGCGGCCGCGGAAGAAGTGGTTGAAGCCCACTTCGTACAACGACGCACTCGAGGCGTACGTGGAGATGTGCCCGCCCACACCGATCCCAGGCCGCTGCGCCCGGTGCACCATGATCGCGGCATTCCACCGCAGATAGGCCCGGATCCGGCGCTCGATGTGCTCGTCACCAGGAAACTCCGGCTCACGCTCCGGCGGAATCGTGTTGATGTAGTCGGTGCTGCGCAGAGCGGGAACACCGACCTGGCGCTCACGCGCTCGCTCGAGCAGCCGCAACAGGATGTAGCGGGCGCGCTCGCGTCCAGCGCTGCCGACGACAGCGTCCAGCGAGTCCAACCACTCGCCGGTCTCGTCGGGGTCGATGTCGGGCACCTGACTCGGCAGGCCATCGGTGATGACCGGGGCACCCGGCGTGGCAGTCGTGCGCTGTACGTCGGAATCTTGCCCGACTGTTCGCGTCATACCTCCATCGTGGTGGGTACGGCGATCTCGTGCCACATCGGCGCCTCCTGCATGCTCGGTCATGGTGGTCTTGACTCCGGATCGCTTCGCCTGCCCCACCAGCCACAGGCTCGGGTCGATCCATGTCGGGTATGCCTTAGTCTTGGCTGGATTACGACATAAGGGGGCCGTCTTCGGTCTCAACTCTCGGAAGGAGTGATGGTGCGGCAGCGCGAGGTACTACGCGCCGGAACGCCCGTCGTCCGGATTGGTTGACATGGCTGGCGACGAGGGCACCAATCCGCTGGCGGCACGACTGGGCATAACACTCGGCATGGTCGTGCAGGAGTGGGGCTACGACGACGACGTCGATGACGATCTTCGGGCTGCTGTCGAGCAGGCCTCCGGCGGCGAACTCGTCGACGAGGATTCCGACGAGGTGGTCGATGTCGCAATCCTTTGGTTCAGGGACTCCGACGGTGATCTGATCGATGCACTCGTGGACGCCGGGACATCGTTGGCCGACAGCGGCGTCATCTGGTTGCTCAGTCCGAAGTCCGGGCGTCCTGGCCATCTTGCGCCAAGTGACGTGACAGAGGCCGCGCCCACCGCAGGCCTGTCCCAGACCAGCAGCATCAGCGCCGCGCCGGACTGGTCGGGCACCCGTCTGGTCGCGCCCAAGGCCGCTCGCTCCCGCCGCTAGATTCCGGCATCGGTCTGCCTTCGATGCAACTCGAAGCGGGTATGACTGCGCCCGACTTCACTCTCAGGAACCAGGACAACGTCGAGGTCAGACTGGGTTGGTTCCGCGGCAGATCATCGGCTCTGTTGGTCTTCTACCCCTTCGCCTTCAGCAGGATCTGCACCGGCGAGCTGAGGGAGCTTCGCGACGGACTGGGCACATACACCGACGCCGGCGTCGAGGTCCTGGCGATCAGCACCGACCCCCCGTACGCGCTCAAGGCATATGCCCAGACAGAGGGATACGAGTTCGCCCTGTTGTCGGATTTCTGGCCACACGGGGCGGTGGCCCAGAAATATGGCGTATTCAATGAATCGGCCGGCATGGCCGTACGTGGAACGTTTCTCGTCGACACCGGTGGAATCCTGACCTTCTGTGAGATCAATGAGCGGGGACAGGTCCGCGATCAGTCGGCCTGGCGGCGCGCTGCCGAGGCGGTCACCGGGACCGCATAGGCTGTGCCGGCCGTTGTCGGGCGCGTAGCTCAGCGGTCAGAGCACTCGGCTTACAACCGAGCGGTCGCTGGTTCGATCCCAGCCGCGCCCACATGCCCACGCTTTCCGATGTCATCGCTGCGCTCGAAGCGCGCTACGACCCCGCACTCGCCGAGTCCTGGGATGCTGTGGGGTTGGTCTGCGGGGATCCCGAGGTCGCCGTACGTCGGGTGATGTTCGCAGTCGACCCGGTGACCGCCGCGGTGGACGAGGCCATTGATCAGCGAATGGATCTGCTGGTGACTCATCACCCGCTGTTCCTGACCGGTGTGCACGGGGTTGCGGCCTCCGACCCCAAGGGGCGACTCGTTCATCGGCTGATCTCGGCCGGCTGCGGGCTGTTCGTCGCGCACACCAACGCTGATCGGGCGCGTCCAGGAGTGAGCGACGCACTGGCTACGGCGATCGGGCTCGGCGAGACCGATCCACTCGAGCCGGCCGAAGCGACACAGCTGGACAAGATCATCGCCTTCATACCGAGTGCGGAAGCACACCGGATCGTAGATGCCCTCAGCGAGGCGGGCGCAGGTGCGATCGGGGATTACAGCCGCGCCGCGTTCTTGAACGAGGGCACCGGCACCTTCATCCCGGAGCCGGGCGCGAATCCGGCCATCGGCGCCGTCGGATCCGTCGAAGAGGTGGCCGAGAGCAGGATCGAGATGGTTTTTCCTCGATCCCGGCGCAACGACGTGGTCGCTGCCCTTCGTGCCGCGCACCCCTACGAGGAGCCTGGCTACAACATCGTCGGGCTGGCAAGTCTGCCCAGTGCCCGGCAGGGTCTTGGGCGCTTCGGCACCCTGGACGAGCCGATGCCCCTGCGCCAGTTCGCCGCGCAAGTGCTGCGCGGACTCCCGATGACAGCCAGCGGACTTCGAGTCGCCGGAGACCCCGATCGAGAGATTCGTACTGTCGCCGTCTGCGGAGGGGCAGGCGGATCACTGATCGAGACAGCCCGCCGCGCCGGAGCCGACGCCTTCCTCACCTCCGACCTGCGCCATCATGCGGTGAGCGAGTCACGCGAATCCAGTGACCTGGCGCTGCTCGATGCCACCCACTGGGCGACGGAGTGGCCATGGTTGGATCTTGCCGCTCGACTCTTGCGCCAAGATCTGTCCGACGAAATGATCGAAGTCAAGGTGTCCGAGTGCCGGACCGACCCATGGAACGCAGCATTGCAGCCCACGTCGACGCAGGAGGCACCCGATGGCGGACAACAGCTCTGGTGACAGCGCAGAGAGGCGGGTCGGCGGCGCCGATCCCGACCACCCGAGCCGGGAGCGAAAAAGCTCGCTCCAACAGAGCAAAGACCGGAGCAAGTGGAACCTCCTACTGATCCCCGCCATCGTGATTCCGCTGTTGGTTCCCCTCTACAACCGGGTCGAGCCGACGCTGTTCGGTTGGCCGTTCTTCTACTGGGGCCAGCTGGCCTGCATCGCTCTGGGCGTCGCCACCACCAGCCTCGTCTACCAGAAGACCAAGACCCGCAAGGATCCCGACGTTGGCTGGGCTTCCGAGGCCACCGAGCGCAGGTGGAGCTGAACCATGGACGGCATCAAGAAAACCGAACTCATCATCTTCATCGGCTTCTTCCTTCTCGTCACCGTCATCGGCTTCTACGCCGCGCGCTGGCGCCGGCCCACGGACCTTCTGCACTTGGACGAATGGGGATTGGGAGGTCGGAACTTCGGCTCCTGGGTCACCTGGTTCCTGGTGGGAGGAGACCTCTACACGGCATACACATTCGTCGCGGTGCCAGCCCTCATGTTCGGCGCGGGTGCCGCTGGCTTCTTCGCGGTGCCCTACACCATCGTCCTCTACCCGATCTTCTTCCTGATCCTCATCCGGCTCTGGTCGGTCTCCCACGTGCGCGGGTACGTCACACCCGCGGACTTCGTACGCGCACGGTTCGACTCCCCGACCATGGCGTTGCTGATCGCGATCACCGGCATCGTCGCCACGATGCCCTACATCGCGCTGCAGCTGATCGGCATCGAAGCAGTGCTGAAGACCATGGGCGTCGAGGGCGAGATCCCGATCGTGGCGGCCTTCGCCATCCTTGCGCTCTACACCTACACCTCGGGACTGCGTGCACCCGCGCTGATCGCGTTCGTCAAGGACATCCTGATCTACCTCACGATCATCATGGCGGTCATCGTCATACCGGCGAAGCTGGGCGGCTGGGACTTCATCTTCGGTGCGGCTGAAGAGAAGTTCGGATCCGGATCCGGGATCCTCTTGCCACAGACCGGGCAATTGCAGTACGCCACACTGGCCTTGGGTTCTGCGCTTGCCCTGTTCCTCTACCCGCACTCGATCACGGCAGTGCTGGCGTCCCGGAACCGGGATGTCATCAAGCGCAACATGTCCGCACTGCCGGCCTACAGCCTGGCTTTGGGACTGCTTGCGCTGCTCGGCTTCATGGCCATCGCGGCCGGGACTGAGCCGGTCGGCGGGGACAACAACACGATCGTGCCTGCGCTGCTGGAGAGCCAGTTCCCTGACTGGTTCGCCGGCGTCGCGTTCGCGGCCATCGGCATCGGTGCCCTGGTGCCGGCGGCGATCATGTCGATCGCTGCGGCGAACCTGTTCACCCGCAACATCTACAAGGAGTACTTCGTCAAGGACGCCACACCTCGCCAGGAGGCACGCGTCGCCAAGGTCTCGTCCTTGGTGGTCAAGGCCGGGGCGTTGCTGGTCATCATCTTCATCGATCCGCAGTTCTCCATCGACCTGCAGCTGATCGGTGGGGTGATCATCCTGCAGACGTTGCCCGCGGTGGCCATCGGTCTGTTCACCCGTTGGTTCCATCGTTGGGCACTGATCGCCGGCTGGGTAGCCGGAATGGGCATCGGCATGCTGATGCTCTACAACATCCAGCGGATCGACCCCGCTACCGGAGAGGTGATCCGGGCCCACTTCGGCGGGTCGGCGTTCTCGCTGAGCAAGTTGGGCTTCGACACGCCCACCCCGATCTACACCGGCTTCGTGGCGATCGCGGTCAACCTGCTGGTTACGGTCATTGCGACGTTCATCCTGCGCGCGATGAAACAGCCGGAGGGCACCGACTCGACCCGCCTCGAGGACTACTTCGCCGACGAGGACGATCCCCGCGTACAGGAGCTGGCGCTCGGAATAGGTGAGGGAGAGCGGGTTGTCGGCGCGGCCAAGGGCGGTCGAGCTGATGACCGGTGAGGTGACCGGTTAGATCGGTCTGCACGTTGCCCGCTGGGGCTGGTCTGGAGGCCGGGTAGGTTCAGCCGAGTGCAGGCTGACCCTTTCGCGCAGCAACGGCTGCTTGACGTACAAGCCCTCGATTCGACGGTGAGCCGGCTGGACCATCGCCGCTCCCATCTGCCGGAGGCCGCGGCGCTAGAGGAACGCACGCTCGTGCTTGCCGAACTGCAGGATGCTGTCGGCCGGGTGGAGACCGAACTCGCCGACCTCGGCCGCGAACAGCGCAGGTTGGAGGGCGACGTGGAAACGGTGCTCGCCAGAGCGGAACGCGACAATGCCCGGCTGACCTCCGGCGCGATCACCAATGCACGAGAGCTGGAGTCGTTGCAGCACGAGCTGGAGAGCCTGGCGCGACGGCAGTCCGATCTGGAGGACCAGGTACTCGAACTGATGGAACGGCGGGAGGAGACCGAGGCTCGACTGAGCGGGCTGCAGACCTCGTTGACCGAGGCGCAGGCCGAGGTGGCCCGCCTGTCCCGAGCCCGGGATGACGCGCTCGTAACGATCGAGCAGGATCGCGAGGCTGCCGTGACCCAGCGGGCGGAGCGGGTGGATGGCGTGCCTGAGGACCTGTTGAAGCTCTATGACTCGATCCGCGCCAGCTCCGGTGGGATAGGAGCCGCGCCACTGCGCAGACGCCGGTGTGAGGGCTGCCGGATGGATGTGTCCGGGACCGAACTCTCCCGGGCCCGGAACGCCTCGCCGCAGGAGGTCCTGCGCTGTGATGAATGCCGACGAATCCTGGTGCGGGTCGCGGATTCGGGCCTGTGAGTGAGCATCGAGGCGACATGGAGTGAGCATCGCAGCGAGCGCCAGCGAGCGAGGAGCGGAACGACCGGCGGAACCGAGAATGAGAAGCGAGTGAGGAACGAACGAGGAGTGGAGCGAACGCCCGTGCGAAGCGCGGAATGACGCTGACCGCTGGGCGGCACCTGATCGTCGAGGCCGATGGTGGTTCGCGCGGAAATCCGGGTCCGGCTGGTTACGGCGCGCTGGTCCGCGATCCGGCGACCGGCCAGGTACTGGCCGAGCGCGGGGAAACCATCGGGCGCGCCACGAACAACGTCGCGGAATACAGCGGCCTGATCGCCGGGCTGGAAGCAGTCGCGGACTATGAACCGGCCTCGGTCGAGGTGCGGATGGACTCCAAGCTCGTGGTCGAGCAGATGTCCGGGCGTTGGAAGATCAAACACGCTGACCTACAACCTCTGGCCCTGAAAGCCCGAGCGCTGGCTCAGCGGCTGCCGAGGGTCACCTACACCTGGATCCCGCGCGAGCAGAACAGTGCGGCCGACCGACTGGCCAACCAGGCTCTGGACGGGGTGCCGATCGGGAGGTCGCAGCCCTCGGTGAAGCGCCGCCGGAGCGCTGCCTACGCCGAGACCTCGCCTTCCGACCGTCTGCCGGACTCCATGTCCGCCGAGGATGGTGACCGGCCGACCGGCGATGCGCAATCGGATCCGCCGACCCGGGTCTACCTCCTGCGCCATGGGATGACCGCTCATACACCGCAGCGCAGGTTCAGTGGGCGCAACGACCTGCCTCTGACCGAGAGTGGACGGGCCCAGATCACCGCAGCTGCGGCACGATTGGCTGCCCTCGGCACGATCACGACGGTGTTGAGTTCGCCGCTGCGTCGTACCCGCGAGAGTGCCGACATCGTGGCTGATGCGCTGCACCTGCCGGTCGACGTCGACGACGACCTCGTCGAACTGGACTTCGGAGGCTTTGAGGGCTTGACCTCCCAAGAGGCGCAGGCCACCCAGCCCGACCAGCTCGCTGCATTCCGCGACTCACCGGACGTAGCGGCGCCTGGCGGGGAGAGTCTCACCCACGTACGGATCCGGATGGAGGCGTTCCTGGCGCGGATCCGCGCGGCGCACGAGGGCCGGGACGTGGCGGTGCTCACGCACATGACGCCGATCAAAGTGCTGGTGTGCCTGGCTCTCGACGTAGGCTTGGACAAGGTGCACAGGTTCTTCCTCGGCCCGGCCGGCCTCACGATCCTGGAGTGGCACGCCGACGGACGCGCGAGCGTGACACTGGTGAATGACACGAGCCACTGGGAGGGCAGATGACCGCGGCGCTGGGCAGCGACGAGCGGACTCTGACTCCCGAGGCCTACGAAAATTGGGCCGACGAGGTTCGAGCCCTGGCCCAGCAGGCAGGCGCGGTCATCCTGGCGCACAACTATCAGGTTCCCGAGATCCAGGACGTCGCGCACTACACCGGCGACTCGCTCTACCTGTCCAGGATCGCTGCTCAGACCGACGCCGGGATCATCGTGTTCTGCGGTGTGCACTTCATGGCCGAGACCGCGAAGATCCTCTCGCCGGACAAGCGCGTGCTGCTGCCTGATCACGCCGCCGGCTGCTCGTTGGCCGACAGCATCAACGCCGATCAGCTGCGCGCCTGGAAGGCCGAGCACCCTGGTGCGGTCGTCGTCTCCTACGTCAACACGACGGCGGCGGTGAAGGCGGAGACCGACATCTGCTGCACCTCCTCCAATGCCGCCGACGTGGTCCGTTCCATCCCCGAAGACACTGAGATCCTGTTCTGCCCGGACCAATTCCTCGGGGCGCACGTCAAACGGGTCACTGGCCGGACCAACATGCACATCTGGGCGGGGGAGTGCCACGTCCATGCCGGGATCAGTCCCGCGGACGTACGAGCCAAGATCGCGTCATACCCGGACGCGGAGATCCTGGTGCACCCCGAGTGCGGGTGCACCACATCGGTCCTGGATCTCATCTCGGCCGGTGATCTGCCTGCTGAACGCACGCGGGTGCTCTCCACCGGCGGCATGGTCGAGGCCGCTGCCAGCACCCGCTCACGCCAGGTCCTGGTCGCGACCGAGACCGGCATCCTGCACCAGTTGCGCGGGCTCAACGACCAGGCCGAGTTCATTCCGATGAATGAGCGGGCGACCTGCCGCTATATGAAGATGATCACCCCGCCCAAACTCCTTGCGACGTTGCGTGACGACACCGGCGACATCGAAGTGCCGGTCGACATCGCGGTCAAAGCACGTGCGGCCGTCGAACGGATGATCGCCATCGGCTCCCCCTCCCGGGGTGGCGAGTAGCGCACCTTAGCCCGAGTCAGGGCGACCCTGAGTCGAATCATTCGACTCAGGGCAACCCTCAGTCTGTCCAAAGCGCTGCGAGGTCAACCATGAGCCGCCAGCCTCCGTACCACTGCCAACTAGGATGTGGGCTACGACGGACGAGTCGGCTGGGCGGTCGCGGTCACGGAAGCGTGGTCGAGGAACGTCCGGGCTCCACAGGGCAGGGTGGTTGCTAACGGCAACCCGGGGTGACCCGCGGGACAGTGCCACAGAAAACAGACCGCCGGCCGGCTTCGGTCGACCGGTAAGGGTGAAACGGTGGTGTAAGAGACCACCAGCGTTCCGGGTGACCGGGACGGCTCGGTAAACCCCACCCGGAGCAAGGTCGAAAGGGTCTGCACCACTTCGGTGGTCAGACCTGCGCAGGCGTTCGAGGGCTGCTCGCCCGAGCCTGCGGGTGGACCGCATGAGCCTGTCGGCGACGGCAGGCCAAGATGGATGATCGCCCATCGGGATCGCCGAAAGGCGCGCCCGGGGACAGAACCCGGCGTATAGGCCGACTCGTCCGCCGACAACGGCACAAGGAAGCGGGACGTCACCGGGGAATCGACCTCGGAGGAAGCGTCGCCGTATCCTCACGTCGTGACCTTTGACGTCACTGCGGATGCCTACGACCGGTTCATGGGCCAGTACTCCGAGCCGTTGGCCGAGCAGTTCGTGGAGCTGTCCGGGGTGCGCTCTGGCCAGCGGGCTCTCGACGTCGGCTGCGGCCCCGGTGCGTTGATCCACCAACTGGTGCAACGGCTGGGCAGCGATGAGGTCGCCGCGATCGACCCGTCGGAGTCCTTCGTCGCAGCGGCAAAGGCCCGGTTTCCGGAGGTGGACTGCCGCACCGGTGCGGCAGAACAGCTCCCTTTTCCCGACGACAGTTTCGACGCGGCATTGGCCCAGCTGGTCGTGCACTTCATGACCGACCCAGTCGTGGGGTTGCGCGAGATGGCACGGGTCACCCGGTCGGGTGGCATCGTGGCCGCCTGCGTCTGGGACCACGCAGGACAAAGCGGACCGCTTTCGACGTTCTGGCAGGCCGTCCGCGAGCTCGATCCCGGTGCGGGAGACGAGTCGCGCCTGGCCGGCGTCCGGGAGGGGCAACTCGCCGAACTCTGTGAAGCCGCTGGTCTGGACAACATCAAGTCCAGTCGGCTCACCGTCCGGTGTGAATTTGAAGCGTTCGAGGACTGGTGGGAGCCATACACCTTCGGCGTCGGTCCGGCCGGTGCCTACGTCGCCAAGCTGGATGCGAAGGGGCGTGAAGCGCTGCGAGCCCGATGCGCACAGCGGCTGCCTGAGGCGCCGTTCGAGGTCAGCGCGTCAGCGTGGGCCGTGCGGGCTCGCGCCTAGTCAGCGGCGATCGCCGTGGCGAGGCCGTCCAGGATGAGGTCGAGCCCGAACTCGAACTCGGCGCCGAAGTCGTACCCAGGCTTGAGGATGTGCTCAGTCGTGAGCTCGAGCAGATGAGGATAGGCCTCGGCGAAGTACTGCAGCATCATCGATTCGGCAACTTCGCTGACGGTCTCCGGGCCATTGATCGGCAGCGAATCCTCCGAGAGCGCGAATCCGAACACGTAGCTGTCGATGAGGGCGAAGGCGTGAGCGGTCATCTGCACCGAGAAGCCGCCGGCCCGCAAACTGCCGATGACCGCGTCGTGGTGAGCCAGCGTCGCCGCGCCCGGGCTGGTGCGCGATTGCAGCAGCGGGATTGCCCACGGATGGGCTCTGAGCACCCTGCGAGCCGAGGTTGCCCGACGGTGCATCTCGGCCTGCCAATCACCGTCAGCGGTCGGCATCTCGATCTCGCTGTAGACAAGGTCGACGATGCCGTCGATGATCTCGTCCTTGTTGGCGACGTAGTGGTAGACCGACATCGGCTTCACGCCGAGTTCCTGGGCGAGTGTGCGGATGGTCAGCGCCGCGATCCCCCCCGCGTCGGCGACGTCCCTGGCTGCGTTCAAGACTCGCTCTCGACTGAGCGGAGCCCGTTCCAGAGCGTTGGCGCTACGTGGTTTCGCCGTCATTCGCCCAGCGTATAGGAATTTCGTACTTAGTACGATATGGTCGCCGTACTAAGTACGGTGAGGCTCACTCGCCGACGTTCACAGGAGACTTGCGATGACTGCACCCACCGAGGCCTATCCCGCCCGGCTAGACATTGATTACCCCGAGAGCCTGGATCGGCTCACGACCTTCTTCCGGCTGATCTGGGCCCTCCCAATTCTCATCCTCGTGGGCCTGCTGACGGCCACTGGTAGCGAGACGGCCGTGGATGCGGCTGGTGACACGGTCACGACAACCGGTGGCGGAATCGTCGGCGGGCTGTTCGCAGCGACGGCGCTGATGATCCTGTTCCGGGTGCGTTATCCCCGCTGGTGGTTCGACTTCGCCCGCGAGCTCACCCGCTTCTCAGCGCGCATCGGTGCGTACGTGTTCCTGCTCACCGATCGATATCCCTCGACCGAGGACGAGCAGTCGGTGCACCTGGAGATCGACTACCCACAGGTCGAACGCGATCTCAATCGTTGGCTGCCGCTGGTGAAGTGGCTCCTGGCCATCCCGCACTATCTCGTGCTCGTCTTCCTGATCATCGGCGCCATCGTCGTCGGGATCATTGCTTGGTTCGCCATCCTGTTCACCGGACGGATTCCGCGGGCGCTGTTCGACTATTTGGTGGGCGTTGGACGATGGTCCTTGCGAGTAGAGGCCTACGCGTTCCTGTTGGTCACCGACCGATACCCGCCTTTCTCGCTCAGGTGAGCGCCGCCTGATGACCCAGGACTCAGGCTCTGTCGCCGCGATGGCCTGCAAGACCGTGCTGGTCACCGGTGGCACGGGCGGAATCGGCAAGGCGACTGCGCTTCCAGCTACGACTGGTGGTCAAATCCGCGTCTGTCCCACGAAACCTTTCCCAACGGATCTGCCATGGGCAGGTCAACAGCGCAACTAGGCGTCCAGGTGGATCTGAATCATGGATCGGACTGCGCAAAGCTCGGCGTCGGTGGGGGAGTGACCCTCATCGATGATCAACCCGAGCTTGCGGGGAGTTCCCTGCTGTGCGATAGCCGAACGTATCGCCGCTCCGACGATCTGCCGATCCTCCACCACCTTCGCAACTGCGGTCTGTCGGCGCCCGCCACTGACGATCGTGACACGTTGTCCACCAGCGAAGTTGGCGCCCCAGGCGCCAGGTGTGAAGACCGTGGGTAGGCCGTCCACCGTGTGCACGATCACGGGCACGGCGTACGAGCGTCCGGTCCGGCGCCCCTCGAAGCGCAGGATGCTCAGCCGACCTGTCCGATGCCCCAATGGGGAGGACACCAGCGCCCGTACGACTGGGTTGACCAGGTGGCGCATCAGCCACTCCGGAGGTGGCTGGGAACGAACCGGCGAGGGCGTGTGGCCGGCGGCTCTCATGGGGTGCCGACCTGATCGCGTACCGCGGCTGTCACAGCGACACCGTCGTCACTGACCGGCTCCATGTAGAACCGGGCCCACGTCGCCGCTTCTTGGTCCACGCCCAGGATCGTCACACCGCGCATCGTCAGCGACTGCCCGTCCGGCCGGGTCCCGGACCAGTCCCACTCCGCCCAGACGGTGTCTCGGTCCACCGCCCAGCGGACCAGGTGGGCACGCAGATCGGGGAGGGAGCCGAGAATCTGTTGCCAGTTGAGGCGGACCTGCTCCCGCCCGCGAAAGTTGCGCGCCGGGTGCAGCGGCGTCTCGTTGCGATAGTCCTGCGCAAAGCATCCGACCAATGCCGCCAGATCGTGGGCATTCATGGCTTGTTCAAGGCGTTGGAGCAAAATCGGCGCCGATGCGTCAGGGCTACGCATGCTCGCCTCCTTTTGGTTCCAATGTGTTAGAACTAATATGGTGAGGATGAACCAGCGGGTGCCAACCGTCAAGAGGCGGGTTTACGACAGCAGCGGGCGCCGGGCGCAGGCCGCGGCCAACCGGCAGCGGATTCTCGTCGTTGCGCGGCAACGCTTTCTGGCCGAGGGTTATGCGGCAACCACCATTTCGGACATCGCAGCGGCCGCCGGTGTCAGCCTCGACACCGTGTACAAGACGTTCGGAAACAAGGCGCGTCTGGTCAAGGCCCTGTTTGATGCCGCCGTCGCCGGTGAGCAGCCGATGGAATCGCCCGAGCGAGCCGCCGCGGTGTCCCGCGAGGAGCAGGATCCTCGAGCGCGACTGCGAGCCTTTGGTGCCTTCGTCACCGAGGTCATGCCCAGGGCCGCTCCGGTACTGCTACTGGTGCGCGCCGCTGCAGATACCGATCCGGAGCTGGTCTCGGTCTGGGAGGAGATGAACGCCGAACGACTGGACAGCATGAGCAGGCACGCACACCTTCTTCAGGCAGACGGTCATCTGCGCGCGGGTCTGTCCGTCGAGGAAGCGCGAGATGTCCTCTGGGCCTACTGCTCGCCGGAGTGGTACGACCTTCTCGTGCAGCGTCGCGGCTGGTCGGTCGAGCGCTTCGGCGTCTGGGTCGGCGAGGCCTACATCGCCGCACTGCTCTAGAACGCCGTACGTTCTCTTGGCGCGGAGAGCTACCATAATCGTACTTAGTACGATAACGTCCCGTACTAAGTACGGTGAGGCTGGCTCACCGGGATGGAGGGAAGCAATCATGACGGTCATCGGAACCGAAGGTCAGGACGTAGCCACGAGTCGCGGCACGACCAGTCCGGCGGGGGACACCAGCATGCGGGCCATCGCGCAAAACGCGTACGGCACGGTCGACGTATTGCGGTTCACCCGAATCGCCACGCCGGAGATCGCCGACAACGAAGTGCTCGTCCGGGTGCATGCGGCGGGACTCGACCGGGGGACGTGGCACATGATGGCCGGCAAGCCGTACCTGCTTCGCGTGATCGGGTTCGGATTCCGCAGGCCGAAGAACCAGGTGCCAGGACTCGACGTCGCCGGAATCGTCGCCGCCGTCGGATCCGCGGTCGCCAGGTTCTCGGTCGGGGACGAGGTCTACGGGATGTCCCGGGGCGCGTTCGCCGAATACGCCGCGGTGCGAGAGGACAAGCTGGCTGCCAAGCCGGCGAATCTCACCTTCGCCCAAGCCGCAGTGGTGCCGATCTCGGCGGGCACCGCTATCCAGGCCCTGTGCGACGCTGGTCGGGTCCAGCCAGGGCAGAAGGTGCTGATCACCGGCGCCTCCGGGGGAGTCGGCAGCTACGCCGTGCAACTGGCCAAGGCATTCGGAGCCGAAGTGACCGCGGTATGCAGCACGTCGAAGCTCGATCTCGTACGGTCGCTCGGCGCCGACCACGTCATCGACTACACCCGAAACGACTTCGCCGACGGTGCGCAGCACTACGACCTGATCATCGACATCGCCGGTAACCCAGAACTGTCTCGACTGCGTCGGGCACTCACCCCCAAGGGGACGGCGGTCATCGTCGGCGGCGAGGAGGGCGGCAACGTCACGGGCGGCTTCGGCCGGTCGCTGCGGGCACCGTTCGTCTCCCTGTTCGTGGGCCAGCGCCTGGCGATGCTGGCCTCCAAAGAGCGCGCCAGCGACCTCGAGCGGCTCACCCCGCTTCTCGAGGCCGGCACGGTTACGCCGAGCGTCGACCGCAGCTATTCGCTGGAGCAGGTGCCGGAGGCCATGCGTCACCTCGAAGCAGGCGAGGTCCGGGGCAAGATCGCTATCACCGTCTGAGTGACAGCCGAGCATGGAACGCCGACACCGCTACGTGGCCGAGTACCCCGCGGTGGCGCACGCGCAGAAAGCATCGGGCCAGGACCTGTCGGCCAGGTCCGGACAGGAAAGGTGAGGGCGTCGTGACTGCCGACCGCAAGCCGGCGCAGGCATCTTTGCCGGCGCTTTCGGCACCCGATCTCTACGGGGCGTGAAGGTGGAGCGTCGCCGATCGATTGCCCTCGGGCTGATCGTAGGAGCGGCGGTTCTCGCGCTGATCGCCGTTCCGGCGGTGTTCACAGCCATGGCGGCAGTGGCGAGTTTCAGCGGGTGCTTCTTGGCATGTTCGGCGCCCGAGCCGGTGGACGGAGCGCTGTGGACAGGGCTGACTCTTGTCCTGCTCGCCCTCCCCGTCGTCGCGGGACTCATGGCGGCGCGCGTTCGCTCGATGCGTGGCGGGCTGATGTTCCTCGGCTTTGCCGCTGTTCTTCTGGGCGGCTACCTGGCGCTGCAACGGGTTATCTGAGAAATCAAGTACAGCCGCCAGCGGTCAGGTCGCCCCGGCGGCAAGGACCGTCAGGTGCACTTTGACTCGATCGCCGAGCAGGAGTCCTTCGGGCTTTCTGGTGGAGTTCTTGATCGGCAGGACGTAGCCACCGTCTTTGGCGAACATCGATGTGCGCCAAGTGGTGTTCCCGATCTGAGCCCGGACGGGGATCATGCCCCAGCCATAGGTCACCTCGTTGGCCAGAGTGTGGATGGCCTCAGATTCATCGTCGGGAACGGAGATGAAGTGGAAGGGCGACGGGCCACGCCAGTACCAGAGCTCCCCTTCGAACTCGAAGTCCACGGTGTCACGGTGTCACGCGCCAATCAGCTCAGCCAGAGGTGGTCGCTCCGGCCGCCAGGAGGCGCGCGGCGATCCCCTCCCAACTCCACAGGCCGACGGCCGCCCGCCGCGCCGCGCGGCCTAGCGCCTCGCGCTCCTCCGATGGCAGGGCAAGCAACGTCCGCAGTTTGACCGCCAGGTCGCCGGCGTCGCCGGGCGCGAATGAGACGAGGTGGCGCCGGCCGACGGGGTACTCCTCCGCCAGCCCCGCAGCCACCTCGGCGAGCCCGGAGTGGTGCGCGACCAGCGGCAGCGACCCACAGGCCGCGGCTTCGGCCGCCACCATGCCGAAGGCCTCCGGGAAGACCGAGGGGGTGAGGCTGACGTCCGCGAGCGGCCACAGATGCGCGAGGTGCCGGTGCTCCAGGGCGCCGGTGAAGAGCACGCGTCCCTCGGCGGCTTGCTCCAGCGCTCGACGTTCCGGGCCGAAGCCCACGATGACCGACCGGGCATCCAAGCCGCGGAGGGCGTCGACGAGAAGATGCACACCCTTCTCGCGGCTCAACTTGCCGACGTAGAGGACCGTCGAGGCGTCACCGGCGAGAAATGCGGCCAACCGCTCGGCGTTCCCTTCGTCGGGCCGGCGCGGGTCGTGGTCGTGGGCTGGGTTGGGCGCATCTCGCCGCGACTCGTCGATGAGCGCTGCCAGTGCCTCGGCGCGTGGCTGGGGACGGAGCGCATCCACGTCGACGCCGGGGGGCACGGTGAGCACCCGATCCAGGTAAGGGCCCTCACCGAGCACCTCATGCAGCACCGACACGATGTGCTCGGAGCCGGCGATGACCGCTCGCGCCGACAGCAGGCACTTCCGCGCCCACTCGCACAGCTCGGAATTGCCGCGCATCGCGAACTCGAGCTCCGAGCCGTGGGCCTTCACCACGTACGGCGCTCCGCTTGCCGCGCCAACGGCCGCCCCGAGCAGGACGTGGTTGACCAGCACGAGGTCCGCCGGCAGTTCGGCTCTCAGGGCTGCGGCGTTGGCATCGACCACGCGCGCACGCTCGGCCACTGTGAGCTCGCCCAGCAAGCGCGCTTCCACGCCTGCGTATTGGTCGAGGACGAAGACGGGGAGCAGTGGCCCGATGTCCGGGCGTACCACCCGCGCACCGCCCAGGTCGAACTCCTCCGGGTTGGGGTCCTGGCAGATGACCACGACCTCGTGACCCAGGTTGCCGAAGGCCCGTGCCAGCGAGCGCGTGTAGACGTTCGAGCCGGTCCCACCGAGCAGGTAGCCGTGCCAGAGGACGATCTTCACGCGCGGCAGCTCACCTGGGGAAGCTACCGCTGACGGTGGCCAGTCGTACTCGGCGCTGAGTCTTCCGGGGTCTGGCGCTGGCGGGGGATGCTTCGGGGTGTGAATGCGCCGACTCCTAGCCCCCTCCGTGACTCGGGTCTTGGCATCATCGGGCGGCGGCGCGAACTCGATGCCCTCCGGGCGTGGCTCACCGCCGCCGTCGGTGGCACCGGCCGGCTCGTCCTGTGTGTGGGCGAGCCAGGCATCGGGAAGACAAGACTGGCCCAGGAGCTCGCCGGTCTCGCCCTGGCCGGCGGGACCGCGGTCGCCTGGGGGCGATGCGTCGAGGCCGAGGGTGCGCCGGCGTACTGGGCCTGGCGGCAGGTGCTGCGATCCCTCTCGATCGATCCCGACACCGTTCTCACCGGTGACCTGGAGTCGCCGCAGGACCGGTTTCGCGTCTTCGAGGATCTGACCGACGCGCTCCGCAGCGTCGGGGACAAGAACGGCTTGCTCGTCATCCTCGACGACATCCACTGGGGTGACGAGGTGTCGCTGCTACTCCTGCGCCATGTTGCCGGCAACATCGGCGACGTGCGGCTGCTGCTCGTCGCAACCTTCCGCGACCTCGAACCATCCAGCGTGCTCGACCGCGTGCTCCCGGGCCTGCTCCGTTCACCGGATGTCTCGCGCCTCGACCTGCGCGGTTTCGATCTGGCTGAGGTGGGGCAACAACTCTCGGCCACCACCGAGCAGACCTCTGATCAGGACGCCCGCACCGTCCTCGACGTCACCGGCGGCAATCCGCTGTTCGTGCGCGAGGTCGCCCGGGCAATCACTGACGGCACTTGGCAACCACAACAGCCGCCGCGCTCCGTGCTCGACGTCGTCACCGCACGACTCAATCGAGTCTCCGGAGATTGCCGGCGACTCGTCCAAGCGGCTGCGATCGTCGGCAGAGACTTCTCGCTCACCCTGGTCGTCACCATGCTGAATCAGCCAGTTGCCCAAGCACTTCGGCTGATCGACGAGGCGATCGCGTACGGCCTGATCGATCGGGTAGGCGAGGTCGGCGAGTTCCGCTTCGTGCACGCCCTGACCCGTGACGCGGTAGCCGCGTCCCTCAGCACTACCGATCGGGCCGCCCTGCACCGCGCGGCTGCCCATGCGATCGAAGGCCACTTCGCGAAGGACCTCAACGAGCACCTGGCCGACATTGCGCGGCACTGGGCCGAACTCGCCCCGTACGGCGAGGCCGCAACCGCCCGCGGCTGGACTTTGCGCGCGGCCGAGGATGCCGTACGGCGGCTCGCGTACGAGGAGGGTGTGCGGCTCTATCGAGCCGCACTCGCCCTCGACCCGGCGTCGCTCTCAAACGCAGACCGCTGCCGGGCCCAGATCGCACTAGGGCGTGCCGCGTACTTCGCAGGTGACCTGAACGCCTGTGCGGATGCCGCCGAAGCCGCAGCCAGCACAGCGGGGGCGGCGCAGAATCCAGAACTCCTAGCAGAATCCGCACTGGTCCTCGAAGCATCTCCCGACCCACGGATCAACGCCGTTGCCAAGCACCTGTGCGAGGTCGCGCTCGCCGCGCTCGGTGACACCGGCGATGCGGCACTACGCGCGCGCCTGTACGCCCAGCGCAGCCACCTCGCCTTCTACGACGGGGACCAGGAGGCCACCGAGTCGTTGAGCGCGACCTCCCTCGACCTCGCGCACGCCTCAGACGACGACCGTGCACTCGTTGAAGCTCTGCACGCCCGCAAGGAAGCCTGCCCCGGTCCGGCCGGCCGGGACGAACGGATCCGCCTCGCCAGCGAGATGCTCGCGCTCGCTCACGTCACATTCAGCTCCCGTACCGCGATGTGGGGCGAGCTCTGGCGGACCGAGACGTTGATCGAGCGAGGCCTGTTCGCAGCCGCGGCCGAGCACCTCCCCGAGTTGCAGTTGGCCGTCGAACGGGTCGGCGGCCCGGTCAGCTCGTGGCATCTCGACCGGGTCACTGCCTGCATCGCCCAGGCCCAAGGGCGCTACGCCGACGCTGCCGCGGTCGGTCGACGCGGATTCGAACGCATGCGCGTGGTCGAACCAGCCCCGGCCGCCGGCGCGTACTTCGCACTGCAGGTCGCACTGGCCAGCCACGTCGGCGTCACGGAGGAGGCGGCCGCGTTCGCACTGAACCCCTTCGAGCCGCCGCCTCGGTTTCGGACGATGGCCCGCCTGTCCAGGGCGTTCCTGCTTCTCAATGCCGGGCGGCCCGACGAGGCGGCAGCGTCCTACCAGCAGGCTGGCCCGCTCGAGAGCTGGTCGTTGCCGGCGTTCTTCCTGTTGCCCGGACAGGTGTACGGCGCACTCGTGGCCGCGCGACTCGGACGGGTCGACGACCTGGAGAGTCTGCTGGACCGCCTGGATCCGTTTCGCGGCGAGCATGCGGTGGGCGACGGTGTCGCCTACATGGGACCGGTCGAGCTGACCCTCGCCCACGGCGCGACGGCGCTCGGCAGGTTCGACGCAGCTGTCGATGCCTTCTCGGCTGCAGCTGCTCAGGCCGACCTGGCCGGTGCCCCCGGCTTCGTTGCCGAGGCGCGCTTCCATCAAGCATGCGTGCTGCTCGATCGCGGGCACCCCGGCGATCGCGACCGCGCGGAGCCATTGGCCCGCGACGCCGACGGCTTGGCGAAGTCACTCGGAATGGCGGCCTATCTCGACCGGACCGCGGCACTGGTGGCGAAGTTCGACCAGGGCGATGCACAACCAACCTTGCTCAGCCGGCGCGAGGCCGAGGTCGCCACTCTGCTGACCGAAGGCCTCACCAACCGGCAGATCGCCGAGCGCTTGTTCATCTCGGAACGGACCGCCCAGAACCACGTCCAGCACATCCTCACCAAGCTCGGTTTCGCCACGCGAAGCCAGATCGCCGCGTGGCGGGCCCGCGGGACAGATGAGTGAGCCCCACCAAAATGAGTAGGTCGATGAGTCATCCGGCGGATTCCGCACTCGTCGAGAATTCCTAGCGTTCCTCCTGCGGCCAAACGGGTCGTCAGACAAAGGAGGAAGTCATGCAGTGGATCACCGTCGCCACCCCGCCGTTCCCGTCCATCGAACAGTTCGACAAGGTCACCGAGTCAGTGGATGAGGCACGTCCCGAGGGCATGGAAGGCAGGTACGTCGGAACGACCAACGACGGCAAGCTCCGGGTCGTCACCCTCTGGGCGACCAAGGACCACGCCGACCGGTTCTTCGCCAACACGCTCGGCCCGGCACTGGCCAAGGTCCTGGGTCCCGAACCGATCGGCCGCCCCGAGGTCTACGGGATCGACGTGCAGCGCAGCTACGTACGCGAGCCGGTCAGCTGACCAGAAACCTCGCAGGTGGGTTGCCTGAGCAAGCCGGAGCGGCCAACACGTCATCAATCCTTCACACCACTGGATCGAACCCGTCGTTGAGCCGCTCCGGAACGCCCGGGTGCAGATCATCGGCTGAGATGCGGTGACTCGATCGCGAACGCATTCAGACACATCTGATCGTGCGCGCGCCGATGCCTGGCCACGGCGTGTCATGCCTCCATCGAACTCTGTATGAGGGAAAGTCACCCGCAAAGGCATTGCAAGCCAATAGAATTCGCCGAGAACGATCAGGCATCAACGTCGTGGGATGAAAAACTGTTGTCAACTGAATGTGCTGCTATCGGCGTGGAGTGTTGACGCGAGTCGCGTAGCACTCGACAGTAATCGCAACATTCGTTTTTCTAGGAGGACCCATGGCCGCGAAGGCTTCTGCACGTAAGGCCACCGCCACTAAGGCGCCGGCCAAGAAGGCAACCGCTAAGAAGACAAGCACCGCAAAGAAGGCAACGGCGAAGAAGACACC
>Ga0190275_10000554_pt1 | contig 31966 bp, 18 predicted proteins | sample Popmic550T_FD_133745 | JGI IMG/M metagenome (GOLD analysis project Ga0190275, IMG submission 133745) | Populus adjacent soil microbial communities from riparian zone of Yellowstone River, Montana, USA - 550 T | ecosystem: Environmental > Terrestrial > Soil > Riparian zone > Trees stand | place...
GCCGCCTCCAGCTTCTGCCGCGCCGCGGGCCCCCACACCTCGTCCATGCGCGCCCCGGCACCGGCGCACACCTGGGACTGCTGGTACACCCCCCCGGCGATCACCGTCAGCCCCAGGCCCACCGCGCCGGCCGCCACCCCCCACCGCCACCGCCGCGCCCGCCGCTGCTCTTGAGAGAGCGCCTCCAGTAGCTCCTTCATGGAGGGGAAGCGCGCCCCGGGCTCGAATGCCAGCCCGCGCAGCACCGCCTGCCTCACCCAGGCGGGCACCTTCACGTCGCGCGGCGGCTCCTGGATGAGCCCTCCGTTCTTGGCGGAGAGGGAGCCGGAGGGGGTGCTCTTCGGCGTCAGGGGCTGAGTCTGGTCCGGGCCCGGCTTCGGGACCCGCTCCGCCACGAGTGAGTTCATCCTGGCGGGATCGAAGGCGCGCTGGCGGTAGAGGCCCCAGTAGAGCGAGGCGCAGAAGCTGAACTGGTCCGAGCGCGCATCCAGCTCGGCATCCTCGAGCTGCTCTGGCGACATATATGCGGGCGTGCCCACCACCATGCCGGTCTGGGTGATGGTGGTCTCCAGCATCCGGCGGTCCAGCGACAGGTGCCTGGCCTCAGGGGGCCGCAGGTCCTCCTTGCCGGCCGCTCCCACCTGCCGTGCCAGCCCGAAGTCGGTGACGTAGACGCGCCCGGCGCTGCTCATCAGGACGTTGGCGGGCTTGAAGTCCCGGTGCACCAGGCCGACTTCATGCGCCGCCTGCAGGCCCAGCCCGGCGGCCAGGAACTTCTCCAGCACCTCGCGCCAGGGACGCTCCTTCTCCTTCAACCAGGAGCTCAAGGTGCCCCCATCCACCATCTCCATGGCGAGGAACACCTGATCACCCCACACGCCCACGTCGAAGATGGGGATGACGTTGGGATGGGAGACACGGGCCATGGCCTGGGCCTCGCGCAGCAGCCGCGCCCGCGCCTCTTCCGAGTCCGTCCGCGCCGCTGGCTTCAGCAGCTTGAGGGCGACCTTGCGCTCCAGATCCGGATCGTAGGCGGAGTACACCACCCCCATGCCGCCCTCGCCGAGCCGCTTGAGCAGGAGGTAGCGCCCCACCTGTGAGAGGGGCAGCACCTCCTCCTGCGTCGGGCCGGGCTCGGCGCCGTCAGTGCTCAGCATGGGGGTACGCGACTGACTGCTGCCGCTCCCGCTGTCGTCCTCTGTCATGGCGATGCACCTGATGCACGCGGTGGTCCACGGAACCGCCCGCTCTCCCAAGGGTTATGGCCTCTCTCCCCAATGGGCGCTGCGGGCATTCTACATGGTGACAGCACTCATCAGGTGGGGCTCGCGTCATCAGGGGCCCAGGCCTCAGGGGGGCGGGAATCCGCCGGGACTGGCGTCACCAGGGGCTCAGGCAGAGGGGAGGGCGGGAGCTCGCCGCAAGTGCCCGGCTTCCAGGCTCCTCCGAGGGAGAAAGGCCGCGCGCCGAGGCCTGCGGACGGCCCGCGCCGCTCTGGCACGCCTCCTGCTCTAGGGAAAGCCATCTCCCCCGCACAGGGCTTCCTCCCCCCTGAAAGGAACTCCGCCATGAACGTCTCGCCCCTTCGCCAGAACCCCACCGCCGCTCGCCTCCAGACTCATGAGCTGTCCTCCACACGGCTCGGAGACGGTTTCCAGGGTCTCCAGGGACGTGGTGGGCAGCTGCAGGCCCTGCTCGAGGGCGCCAAGGCGCTCATGGACTCGATCAACAAGATCCAGAAGCTGATGCAGCTCACGCAGGGCGGGGGAGTGCAGAAGGGGGGCGCCTCGCCGTCTGCGCCGGCGCCGTTCTCGCAGAGCAGCTTCACGCCCTGTGGGGGCAAGGCTCCCGTGGAGCTCAACCCGGCCGGGAAGAGCGGTTCGAGCCCGGTGAGCCCCTCGGGTGATGCGAAGCTGGGGGCGGGGATGCCTCCGGCCCTGGAGAAGTACAAGGGGGCCATCGAGTCGGCGTCGGCCAAGACGGGCGTGCCGGCGTCCATGCTGGCCGCGCAGATCTGGCAGGAGTCTCGGGGCAACCTGAGCGCCACCTCCACCAACGGGGGCAACGGCCTGACGGACACCGGGCTGATGCAGATCAACCCCAACACCTTCAAGGAGCTGCAGGCCAAGCACCCGGAGCTGCAGGGCAAGGATCTGGCCGACCCGGAGACGAACATCCTCGCGGGCGCCTGCTACATGAAAGACATGAAGGAGCAGTTCGGGAGCTGGGACCTGGCGCTGCGCGCGTACAACTCCGGGCCCAACGGTGTCGATCGGAGCAACGTGAACGCGCTCCCCGCAGGCACGGGCGATGCCACCTACGTCCAGAAGGTGAAGCAGTTCTGGGACACCATCGCCACCGGGAAGGGCTCGTTGCCCGCGTAGGCGGCCTCCTTCGGCCTCCTCCGTCACTCGAGCTGCTTCACGATGCGGATGCTGCGGAGCTGGAAGTGGATGGTGCCGCGCTGGTCATCCCACGCGGGGAGCAGCTCCAGGACCGAGCTGAGCCTCGTCACATCCCAGCCGCTCGCATAGCCCGGGTTCGCGAACGGGATCTTCACCGTCGTCCAGGTTCCTACGGCTGGGCGGCCGATGAGGGTCTTCAAGTCTCCCGTCGCGCAGCTGTCGGGCTTGCGGTTGCAGACGAGCTTCACCCAGAAGTCCTGCGTGGTGTTGCCGTAGTCGAGCACCTTTAGCTCGAAGCGGATGCCACCCGTGGTGGCGATCGACGAGACATCCAGGAGGATCGGATCCTTGGCCGAGAAGGCGAAGCCGCCATTGCCACCGCCATCGGTGACGTTGTTGAAGACGACGTCGATCACCTTTCCCTCGGCGGTGTCGAGCGCCGGGTTCACCGTGACGCTGCCAGTGCCGTAGGACCAGCTGCTGGGGTTGCCAAACAGGGTGGTGTCGACGACGCCGTTGACGTAGGCATCCTTGTCGTCGGTGATGGGCGTGGTGCTCCCGGAGCTGCCGTCACAGCTGACGTTGCCGGGCTTGTTCGGCTCCCAGCGGATGTTGGCGACGGACAGCTCCATCGAGCCCTCGGTGAAGATCAGCATGGGCGTATTGACGGTCGAGAAGTCGGCGCCCTTCTGCGAGAAGCACTGGAGCGGGATCGCCACCTCGGTCCAGGTGTTGACCGGCAGCGCGTTGAGCGCCTGGGTCACGTCGATCTCGCCGCCGCACGGGTACACGCAGTCCACCCGGGCCTTCACGCTGCCAGTGGGCGGGGTGCTCACCCGAGCATCGAACACCAGCGCGCCACCCGAGTTCAGGTAGGCCTGCAGGGCTCGCACGTCGTTGCTGTTCGCGCTCTGCATGTAGAGCTGCCCGGTGGCGTTGTTCCAGGTGGCTCGGACCGCGGCCCACTGGAGGCCGTTGCGATCATCGACCGGGGTGACAGTGAGCTCGCCCGCGGGCGTCTGGGTGGTGCTGCTGGTGGACTGGAGCACGTCGACGCCTCCCCAGTTGGACGGGGCGCCGATGCGCATCACCCAGGGGTCCTGGTTGTCGCGCTCGAACACCGCCATGGGTATCGTCGTCGTGCCACCGCCGCCGTCCACGCCGCAGCCGACCTCGGGGCTGGCCTCGTCGAGGGCGCCCTGCTCCTGGCTGGTGGCGTACGTCATGCCATAGCCGTAGGCATAGAGCGGGTCATAGCTCGCGTCACCGCGGTTGAGCGACGTCTGACAGGCCGCCTTGGGCCACGAGTAGGAGAGCTTCCCGGTGAAGTCGAAGTGGACCGAGCCATCTTCCTTGCGGAACAGCACCTCCGCCACGCCGTCACCCTCGGTGCCAGGGAGCCAGGCTGCGACGAAGGCATCCGAGCGGTTGAGCTCCTTGTTGGCGTAGAGCGGCCGGCCCGAGAACAGCACGGTGACGATCTTCTTCACGCCACGGGCCTTGAGGCCGTTGATGAGCGTCAGGTCCTCCGGGCGCAGCTTCGCCAGCTCCAGCGTCTTCGTGTTGCCGATGTCCCCTTGTCCTTCGGCGTACGGCGTCTCGCCGATCACCACGATGGCGGCGTCGTAGCTCGCATCGCCCAGCGCTCCGTCAGGGCTGGTGTCGAGCGTGGCCGTGGGAGAGATCTTCTGGATCGCCTGCCACACGGTGGTGCCCCCACCGAAGTCGGCGTTGGCGTTGCCCGTGCCCTGCCAGGTGAGGGACCAGCCGCCGGTCTGGTTCTGCAGGCTGTCGGCGCTCTTGCCCGCGACCAGCACCTTGGCCGCGCGAGCCAGGGGCAGCGTGGAGCCATTGTTCTTCAGCAGCACCAGCGACTTGCGCACGGCCTCACGGGCCACGGCGCGGTGCTCGGCTGTGCCGAGCTCGCGGGAGGCGGTGCGCAGCGAGGGCTTGGGCTTGTCGAAGAGGCCCGAGCGGTACTTCACGCGCAGGATGCGGCGCACGGCATCGTTGATGCGCGCCTCCGGGATCTCTCCACTCTTCACCGAGGCGATCGTGTTGGTGATGAGCGCCTTCCAGTCGTCCCGGTAGGGCACCATCACCATGTCGATGCCGGCGTTGATGGCCTGGGGGCAGTTGCTGTTGGTGCAGTCGGTGGGCGAGTCGCTGTTGCTGCGATTGACCTGGCCGTGGCCGTTCCAGTCGGAGATCACAAAGCCGTCGAAGCCCATCTTCGTCTTCAGCACGTCCGTCAGCAGGTAGGAACTGCCGTGCAGCTTGTAGGCCTTGGCGTTCTCGCCCTGGTCCGTGTTCTGCCAGCTGCTGTACGAGGCCATGACGGTCTGAGCGCCCTCCTTGAGCGCCGTAAAGTAGCCGCGGCCATGGAGCTCCCGCAGCTGGCGCTCGCTGAGGGCGGTGACGCCCTGATCCTTGCCACGGGTGGTGCCGCCGTCGCCCAGGAAGTGCTTGGCCGTGGCCACCACCTTCTCGTGAGCGCTGGCATCCTTGGCGAGCAGGCCCTGCAGCCCCTCGACGGCCTTGCCGGCATAGGCCTCGACGATGGCCGGGTCCTCCGAGTAGCCCTCGTAGGTGCGGCCCCACCGGTCATCCCGCACGACGGCCAGGGTGGGCCCGAAGGCCCAGTCGATGCCGGTGCGGGACACCTCGCGGGCCGTCACCTCGCTGATGCGCCGGATCAGGTCCGGATCATTGGCAGCGCCCAGCCCGATGTTGTGCGGGAACATCGTCGCGCCGCGCACGTTGTTGTGGCCGTGGACGGCGTCGGTGCCCCACATGATGGGGATCCGGTGGGCATTGGCCGGATCCATCGAGGCTTCCCACAGCTCGTCGGCGCGCGCCACCCAGTCCTGCACGGGCGCGTCCTTCTTGCCGCCGGGCCAGGAGCCGCCTCCGTTCAGCACCGCTCCGAGGTGGTACTGCTTGATCTCCTCGGGGGTGACGTTCGGGATCTCCACCTGGATCATCTGCCCGACTTTCTCCTCGAGCGTCAGGTCCTGCAGCAGCGCCTCCACCTTGGCCTCGAGAGCCTCGTCCTTCGGGATGGCGCTCTCGATCCGTGGCCAATCGTCGGCGGGAGGGTTCTCTGGAGGCGGATCGTCGTCTGGGGGAGTGGGGCCGTCATCTGAATGACACGCCATCAACACTAGCAACAGAACCGCTGCGCCGTGGAGAAGCTCCCGGCTGGCGTAGGACCGTCTCATGTCTTCTCCTTGTTGAGGCAACGCCGACCGGGAAATGCGGCAGGCTCCACCAGGCGGTGCCGGCCGCCCGGTGGAGCCGCCTCATGCGACAGCTTGGACTACCGGCGCTGCCACACCCGGACGTAGTCGACGTACATGTACATCGGGAAGTCGGCGCGGTTGGGCTCCGCGTAGCCCGTGAACAGCCCGCCCAGGGCCAGGTTCAGGATGATGTGGAAGGGCTTCTGGAACTCTTCCTTGTTGCTGGCGGTGATGTCGACGGTGTGCACCGGGGTGGGGTGCGTGTCACGGTCGATGTACCAGCGGATCTGGGTGGGCTCCCACTCGATGGTGTACAGGTGGAACTGCGTGACGTTGCCCACGTTGATGTTGCTGGGCTGCTCGTTGTTGAGGCCGTTGGCCCACGGGTAGAGCCCGGTGCGCGAGTCCCAGAACAGGTTCTGGAAGGTGACCGTCTCCGAGTTGCGGTGCTCCATGATGTCGATCTCGCCACAGCTCGACCAGTTGCCCGCCATCACGTCGTAGTGGCTCATGGGGGCGGCGTAGTTGGTCGTCACGGTGTCGTCACACGCGGTGCCCATCATCCAGAAGGCCGGCCAGGTGCCAATGGCGTTGGGCATGGCGATGCGGGCCTCGATCCGGCCAAAGGTCCAGGACTTCTTGCCCTTGGTCGTGATGCGCGAGGACTTCTGGTACCAGTTCCGGCCGGCGATGACCGTGGGCGTGGTGTTGTACTCCGCGCGGATGACGAGGTTGCCGTTCTGCACGTACGCGTTCTCGGGGCGGTACCACTCCCACTCGCCATTGCCCCAGCCCGCGAAGGCGCCAGCGCCCGGGTTGAAGCCATTGCCTACGTGGTAGTTCCAGTTGGCCGAGCTGGGCTGGCCGTTGGTGTTGAAGGTGTCTTCCCAGACCACCTGCCAGCTCCCCGTAGGCGGAGGAGTCGTGCCACCGGACATGGTGAACTGCGCCCACGCGGTGTCGACGGCAGTTCCGCCCGTGCCGATCGTGAAGAAGTAGCGAACGGCCGCGCCGCTTGGCACTCCCGTGACGTTGTACGTGTGGTTGGTGCCGCTGGCGATCATCCGCACGTTCTGCTGGCCACCCCCGTTGATGGTGTAGTGCAGGTCGGCCCAGCTGGCATCGTTGACGTAGAACCGGACGCTGCTCGAGGACGTGAGGGTGTAGCCCGAGGTCGCCGCCATGGCCTCCGTCGTGAACAGGACGGCGAGCGCTAGCGCCATACACTGCGCAGCGAGAACTCCTCTGGATCCAACTCGGAATGACGGGTTGCCACGCATCTTGCGCTCCTTCTGGTGGGGGGGCTGCTTGTGTTTGAAAGGGGGGGGGAACCGCTCTGACAGGAGGGGGAGGCTGTGTCAGAGGGACTGCAAGAACCGGAACAGCGCGGTCCGATTCGCGCTGGACTGGGTGCGAAAGGCCTCCTTGGAGGCATTGGCTTCGCCGCCGTGCCACAGGATGGCCTCCGTCAGGTTGCGTGCGCGGCCGTCATGCAGGTAGGCCTCGCCGCCGCTGATGCCCGCGGTCAGGCCGATTCCCCACAGCGGCGGCGTGCGCCACTCCGCGCCCGTTGCGACTCCCTCCGGAAGGTTATCCGCCAGGCCGGTCCCCATGTCATGCAGTAGCATGTCCGTGTACGGCCGGATCGTCTGGCCGCGCAGCTCGGCCATGGGGTGGTAGGCGCTGGTCGTCAGCGAGGGGGTGTGGCACTTGCTGCACCCGAGGCTGCCAAACAGGCTCTCGCCTTGCTGCGCCTGGGCATCGCCGAGGTTGCGGCGCGCCGGAACGCCCAGCGCGGAGAGGTAGCGCACCAGCTTGTTCAGATCCGCGTCGCTCAGCTCAGTGCTCGCGGCCGCGCACGTCTGCGACGAGCCGCAGTCTGGCGTCCGGTAGATCGAGGTGGTGACACCCATGTCGGTACTGAGCGCGCTCGCGATCTGCTGGCTGAGGCGCGCCTTGCCGGCCTTCCAGCCGAAGCGCCCCATGCGCACCTGGCCGGTCTGCGGATCGGTCACGGCCTGCATGCGACCCGAGATGCCGTCGCCGTTGCTGTCGTTGGGATCCTCCAGGTTGCCGATCGTGCTCTCAGCGACCGCCTCCAGCAGCCCCATCCCGACGAGCTGCGGTGAGATGCGGGCGGAGTAGTTCGAGGGCACCACACCCGTGAACGCATAGGTCGGGCGCCGCAGCTGGAACGCCGTTCCATCTCCGAAGGTGCCGTTCGTCGTCGTCCAGCCCGAGATGCTCACGTTGCCCTCGGGGCTGCCGCTGGTGATCTGCGGCTGGAGGACGAACCCCAGCTGCGGATGCGCCGTCACCGTGGTGCCGCTCACCTGGCCCACCCGGACGACGTACTTCAGGCTGCCGCCCGGCGCCGACCCAGAGTCCACGAGGTGGCCGTAGCTGCCGGTGCCACCCGAGCTCCCGCTGCCCATCGTGAACGTCGTCGTGGGAGTGTCGGTGGCTCCACCTGCGGCGATGCCGATGGTGAAGTTGTACCGCACGGTCGCCCCGGCCGGGACATTCGTCACGGCGAAGGTGTTGTTGTTGGTGGCGTTGTCGTGCGCCATCCGGACGTTCAGCGTCCCGCCACCGTTGATGGAGTAGTGGATGTCGGCCCAAGGGGCGTTGTTGGCGTAGAACTGCACGGTGGTGCTGCCGCCGCCCGAGCTCGTGCCGGGCGGAAGCGCGCGGCCGTTGTTCGTGTGGCAGGCGACGCAGCTGCGAGCGATGAACCGGGGCCCGATCTTGTTCTGCTGCGCGGTGAACACGGGATTGCCGGACTCGGAGTGCGTGCCATCACCAAAGTCCGTGTGGTGCAGGCGCCGGCCCTCCATGAAAGGCTGTGCGCTCACGGGCGCCAGGTTCGTCGCGATCTGCTTGAACCCATGCACTGGCTCGTTGGAGTAGCTGTAGCCCACCGTTGTGCGGCCACCCAGCCAGGCCGTCTGCGGCAGCGCGAACGAGTCCAGGTTGGCGCCAACGCCCTCCCACGGCACCATGCCTCCCTGGCCGACGACGTAGAGCAGGGCCGTCCCGTAATAGTTGGCGCGGCCCGTGACGGGAGGCAGCAGGAACTGGCTGATCTCGATCTCCATCCGATCGCCAAGCTGGATACGCCGGCCGGCCTTCGCGTTGTAGTTGACGGTGGTGGTGTAGTGGAGAGGGTCCACCTGCGTCATGTCCACGTTGAAGTAGTAGTTCGAGAGCACTCCCGAGCCCATGTAGAAGGCGCGGAAGTCGGGCGTGTCCAGAGGGTGGAGCGAGGTGATGTTGAAGGTGATGTCACTGCCACCCTTGGCGACGCGGTCGATGACCTCGATCGAGATCGTCCGGTTCTCGAAGTAGAGCGGTAGGTAGTGCTCGTAGCTCTGGAACTGGGACTCGCGCGCGTGGCGATCGCGCGCCCGGTCGGCCAGGCGGGTGATGAGGGCCGTCGGCGTATCCACGATGAGCGCAGGCTCGAGCGACGTGCTGCTGCCAAAGAGAGGCACCACCGCGGTGGCTGGCTGATCGACGCTCTCCAGCACCTCCTCGGGAGGGGCCTCCAGCTCGTGGCCACAGGCCAGGCTGGCGGCCACCATCAACCCAGCGATCCACGACTTCGAAAGCGTCATAGCGTTGTCCTCGGGCTGTTGAGGCAGATGCTCGCGGCGAGACGTATAGACCTGCTTTCCATGCAAGAGAAGCATTTTTTGAATGCGCTTTCAGATTCTCCCAGAGGGACTCCCCTCAAGAGGGCTCAATGCCCTGAAAGCGATGCCTTCTTAACGCCTACATGTCAGATTCCAGCGGCTTCGGGGCGCCAGGGCTGCTGGGCCGCAATGAAGTTGCGATACCAGAGCGCGCTGTCCTTCAGCACGCGGCGTTGGCTCTCGAAGTCGACATGCACGAGCCCGAAGCGCTTCAAGTAGCCCGAGGCCCACTCGAAGTTGTCCAGGAAGCTCCAGGCGAAGTAGCCACGGACGTCCACCCCCTGGTCGCGGGCCGCATTCATGGCCGCGATGTGCTGCTCCAGGTAGTGCACCCGCTTCAGGTCGTGCACCGAGTCGCCCTCCAGCCGGTCGACGAACGCGGCGCCGTTCTCGGTGATGTAGAACGGCGGTGGGCTGTAGTCGTGCGCCAGCCGCAGCAGCAGGTGGGTCAACCCCTGCGGGTAGACCTCCCAGCCCATGTCGGTGAACCCCAACTTGCCAGGAGGCTTCAGGTTCGGGTCCTCGGCGTGGACGAAGTTGCGGGTGTAGTAGTTGACGCCCAGGAAGTCGGTCGGCTCCCGGATCAGCTTGAGCTCCTCCGGCTTCACACTGGGCGCGTCCGCCCCGAGGTGCTCGAGCACGTCTTGCGGGTAGCAGCCCCGGAAGAGCGGGTCCATGTACCAGCGCACCAGCAGGCCATCCTCCAGCTGGGCCTTGGCCCGGTCGGCGGCGCTCGCGCGGGCAGCGTAGGTAGGAGCCAGGTTCAACACGATCCCGAGCTTGACCCTCGGCACGAGCGCGCGCAGCGCCTGGACGGCCAGGCCGTGCGCCATCAGCAGATGGTGTGACACCTGCATGGCCAGCCGTCGGTCCGTCAGGCCGGGGGCGAAGATGCCGCGCTCATAGCCCAGCGTGGCCACGACCCACGGCTCGTTGATCGTGGCGATGCTGTCCACGCGATCTCCCAGGCGGCGAGCGATCACCTGCGCGTAGTCGGTGAAGTGCTGGAGCGTGTCACGGTGGCCCCAGCCTCTCGCCTCGTGGAGCGACTGCGGCAGATCCCAGTGGTAGAGCGTCAGCTGCGACCGGATGCCGCGCGCGCAGAGGCCGTCCAGCATCCGGTCATAGAAGTCCAGGCCCTTGGGATTGAGGGGGAATCGCCCGTCAGGCATGACGCGGGGCCACGCCACCGAGAAGCGGTAGGCGTTGACGCCCAGCGCCACCAGCAGATCCAGGTCTTCCTCCAGGCGGTGGTAGTGGTCGCACGCGACGTCGCCCGTGTGGCCGTCGACGACCTTGCCCGGGGTGTGGCTGAAGGTGTCCCAGATCGACGGGCCGCGCCCACCCTGGAAGGCGGCGCCTTCGATCTGATAGGCGCTGGTGGCAACACCCCACTGGAAGTCTTCGGGAAGGGAGCGAGAAGGCATGCGAGCAGGAGATTGCCACACGCTCCCGGCTGCGTGAAAGCGCTTTCACCCGCATTCTGCGCCATTCCTGTTGTTCTGGCCGCGGAAGTCCTAGCCGAACGACTGGCCGCGTCGCCGCTGGGTCGACTCGCGGACGATGATCTGCAGCGGCAGCTCTGGAAGCGAGGGGGACTGGCCGTCGATGAGCCGCAGTATCGCCTCGCCAGCGACCTTCCCCAGGTCGTACGCCGGCTGGCGCACGGTGGTGAGGGGCGGGGTGGTGTAGAGCGAGGACGGCAGATCGTCGAAGCCGATCAGTGACACGTCCTCGGGGACGCGGATGCCTTTGCGATACAGCGCCAGGCGGGCGCCGTAGGCCATCTGATCGTTGGCGACGAACAGCGCGGTGAAGTTGATTCGTGTCTCCAGCAGCTGGTTGAGCGCGAGCAGGCCGCCGGTCTCATGGAAGTCGCCGAAGGCGATCAGGCGCTCGTCCACCGGCACACCGGCATCGGTCAGCGCGCGCCGGTAGCCCGCCAGCCGCTCCTGAGCATCGACATTCAGCACCGGCCCAGCGATATGCGCGATGCGGTTGTGGCCCAGCTCGAGCAGGTGACGGGTGGCGTCGTAGCCGGCCTGCTCGTTGTCGAGGTGGATGCTGACGAGGTTGGGCCCTTGCAGGGTGCGGCCGGTGACGACGATGGGCAGGCGCTGCGCATGGCTCAAGAGGGAGGGATCGTCAATCATGCCGGTCAGCACGATCACCCCGTCCACGCGGCGGGCCATCAGCAGCGCCATGCGCTCGGCCTCTTTGGCTGCGGTCCCGTGGCCGCTCACGAAGAGGGGCGCGTAGCCCACCTTGGCCACGCTGTCTTCAATCCCTTTCAGGGTCTCGTTATAGAAGGGGCTGGCAATGTCTTGAGTGATGACTCCCACGGACATCGTGCGTCCGCGGGCCAGGCCCCGGGCGATCACATTGGGGCGATAGTCGAGCTCGGCGATGGCGCGCTCGACTGCCTTGCGCTTGCTCTCCCGCACGCGAGCGGTGCCGTTGAGGATGCGAGAGACCGTGCTCGGTGAGACGCCAGCACGACGGGCTACCTCCTCCAGCGTCACAGGAGAAGGACTGCGACCATCACCGTCCATAGGGGGCGGGCTCATAGCATCAGCTTGACTTCGTCGTCAAAAGTACCGGGAGGCGCTGCTCGCCACGTCCGAGGTGCAGCAGCCAGAGCGGGCCTCATTCGACCGACGGGCCCGGCGGGAGCGTGGTCTCACCATCGACAGGCAGCTCGATGGCAAAGGTGGCGCCTTGGCCTGGCCCGGCGCTCGCCACGGTGAGCCGTCCCTTCATCTCCGCGGCGGCCAGGGCGCTGATGTGCAGCCCGAAGCCGTGCCCGGTCTTCTTCGTGGTGAAGCCCTGGGTGAACAGGCGCGGCAGGTGCTCTGGTGCGATGCCCACCCCGTTGTCCGCCACCTCGATGCGCAGTGCTTCTCCTCCCGCGCGGAGCCCGACACGAATGGCCAGCCGCTTGTCCGGCGTGCCGCTCTGCACGAGCGAGTGCTGCGCATTGCTCACCAGGTTGAGGAGGATCTGCAGCAGCTTGTGCCGGTCCACCAGGATGGGAGGGACCTCGGCGTACTCGCATTGCACCTCGATGCCCAGCCGCTCGAACGAAGTGGCGTGCAGCCGCATCGCGTCGCTGATGAGCTGGGGCACGGGCACCTGCTCCACCATGCCACCGAGCTTCGCATGCCGCTGCTGCATGCTGACGACAGCCTTGATGTGATCGACGCTCTCGCTCAACCTCTGCATCTCCGTCACGAGGGCCTCGCGCTCAGCTATCAGCTCTGCCGAGAGAGTGCTGAGGTACTCCGGGAGGAGCTTGCCGCGTGGGTCGGCGCTGAGGAAGGTCCCGAGGTCCGCTGACTGCTGGTGCATCAGCTCGGTGGCCAGGGCCAGCTTGGACAGCCGTGAGCTGCGCAGCCGTTCGATCACGAGACCGACCGAGACGTTGACGCTGTTGAGGGTGTTGCCCACGTTGTGCAGCACGCCCGTGGCGATCTCCGCCATGCCGGCCTGGTGAGAGACGCTCAGCAGCGTGCGGTGCAGCTCGCCCAGCTTGGCCTCGGCCTCCCGGCGCGCCTGGATGTCCTGCTCGAGCTCCGCCTGAGTCGCGTCACGCGCGCTGGTGTACAGCCAGCCGATGGCCCAGCTGGCCAGGAGGGAGAGTGCAGCCAGGATATGCAACACCCAGGCGTGGCCCTCCGTGAGGGGGCGAGGCTCGTAGCCAGAGCTCCCGCGGTAGATCGGGAGGATGACTCCGATGAACAAGAGCAGCGGCACGAAGATGACGAGCCCGCGGCGGGGGCCCAACAGGTACACCGCCAGGACCGTGATCATCATCCCGATGACGTGCGTGGCGAGGTACGAGTCGTCCTCGTAGAGGCAGAGCAGGATGAACGCGGACGCCATGATGCTACAGAAGAGCAGCGCCGCGGGTCGGGCGGAGGACGCCTTCCGTAAGACGAGCAGCGCTCCCGCGCAGCCGACCGGGGTGCCGATGGCCGCCACAAGGTAGCCCCCGGGTAGCTTTGCCAGATGGATGGCAACCAGGATCACGGCGGCCATCAGGATCGAGCTGCAAACCGCCCCAGCCACCACCCGGCCACGGCCGCGCTCCTCGAGCGGTGCCTGGCGGAGTTCCTCCGAGAGGAATCCATCCAGCCAGGTGACGAGAGCGCTCTCTCTCCGCGGAGCTCGCGCGCCCGAGGCCGCCAGCCCGATCCCACCGCTCGAAGTGCTCAACATGTCGAGTATCCCTTTATCACGGGGTTCGATACATGGATGGTGGGCCGGGATAACACCGAAGAAGTGGAGTCCCAGCCAGGCGAGCAGGCGGCTTCCCGGGCCTTCAGAACGGCCAGCCTGGCGCTCGCGAGACGGCTAGAGTCTGCGACCCATGTCGTTGCCCACGCTGCTTACCGCCGAGAACCTTCGCGCGACCGCGGGAAGTGCCTTTGCGCGCGGCGAGGTGTATTGGCAGGAGGGACGCGTCCTCTCCTGTGTCCTCGAGAATGACGCACTCGATGGCCTCGTCGAGGGAACGGCGAAGTACCGCGTCCGGGTCACGGCCCCCAGCGGAACCCTCGTGGCTCACTGCACGTGCCCGGTGCGGGAGGCTGTCTGCAAGCACGCCGTGGCGCTCAGCCTCTCCTTTCTCGCGCAGCGGGGAGCCGTTCTCACACCTCCGAGCGAGGCCGTCGCGGCCGAGTCACGCGAAGGACCGTTTGCGACGCGGAGCGAGCTCGAGCGCTGGGCAGAAGACCACCATGTCCGATACGCGCTCATGGTCTCCGCGGAAGTCCTCTTCTCGGACTTGCCGATCAACGAGGCGCAGCGACATGGGCTCCGGTACGCCCTGAACGGGCTCGCTGTCCGTGACGTCGGTTCGAGAGAAGGCGCACTTCGTCATGCCGGCGCACGTGGCAGAGGGCTGGAGACGGCGCTCTCCGAGGCAGCGTGGGCGTACCTGCAGCAGGAAGCGAGCTCCGTGCAGCGGGCGCTCTCCGAGGAGGCAGTACGCCGGGAGGTGCACCCGGACGGGACGCTTGCGCCGCTGTGGACCCGCCTGCTCGAAGTGCGCCGCACACTCCGGCCTCATGCGTCTCCGCGCTCACGCGAGCGGCGAGCCTCGGGAAGCTGGGGCTTCGATGCAGCGGCGTGCGCGCTCACGTGGAAGGAGCGCGATCGCATCGTCCGCGGAGGCCCGGACTATGGCACCGTCGGGGCCTCGGCCCGGTTGACGTTCCCGGGAGGATTCGAGGGCCAGGTGGAGTGCAGCTGCGCGGCCCGGCAGCGAGCCTGTGCACACGCGCTCGCGCTCATTGACACGACCCTCGATCTCCTCGACGACGGGGCCCGGGTCGCCGAGGCCCGGAGGATCGCCGAGGAGCTTCTGCGTCCGAGCTGGGCGCGCGCATTGAAGGAGCTCGAGCTGTTCGAGGCGGAAGCCACGAAGCCCCGCGCCGCGATCGAGGTGTGGTGGTTCATCGAGCATGAGCTCGGGAGTCTGACCGTAGCGCCTCTCGTGAAGAAGCAGACGCGCCGAGGCACCTTGAGCACCGGCGCGCGGATGCCCGCCGCTCGATTGCTCGAAGAACATCGCGAGCTGCTCTCCGAGACCGATCTCCGGATCGCCGAGCAGCTCGCCTCGTGGGCCCCGGCATCGCGCGCAGCTGGCACGTACCCTTCGCGGGCGTTCCTCGCGCTCGTCGGGCATCCGCGCGTTGCGCTCGAGCTTCGCCCCGACGCGCCGATCGAAGTGAAGCGCGTCCGGCTTGGCTTCACCGCGCTCTCCGCCGAGCAGCACATCCGCCTGGAGCCCTCCATTGAGGGAGAGCGCTTCAGCCCGAAGCTCCTCGGCGCGCTGCTGCGCTCGTTTGCTCCGGGAGAGCCGCTGGTGACGGTCGAGGAGCAGCGGGGGCGGTGCCTGCTCATCGACGTGAATGAAGAGGCCCGGCAGATCTGGAACGTGCTCGAGAAGCACGGAGACCAGTTCCCGCCCGAGAGCCACGAGCAGCTGCTCGAGCGTCTGTCTCGCCTCGAGGCACGCCTTCCGCTCGTCGTCCCGCATGCGCTGAAGGGGCGCGAGCTCCAGACGGAGACGACCCCCGTCGTTCGCCTGCGCCTGCTTCCCGACGTGTCCCTCGAGCTCGAGCTGCTCGTCCGGCCAGGGCCGGGGGCGCCGCTGTTCTCTCCCGGAGTGGGCCCGCGCGATGTGATGCTCTCCCGGGGCGGTGAGCGCGGCTACGTGCGTCGCCAGCTCTTGCTCGAGGAGGAGCGTGCACGCGCGGCGATCACTCCGCTTCCCCTCGCCGGCGCTGAGGAGGGGCCGCCGTTCTGCTTCCGGATGGGGGATGTCGATGCGGCGCTACACCTCGTCGCCATGCTTCAGAAGCCGCAGAAGGGCTTCGAGGTCGAATGGATCGACGAGAAGCCGTTCATCGCCTCGTCCGCCGGCCCGGAAGCCCTCAGGGTGCAGGTCGAGCGCAAGAAGGACTGGTTCGGCATCTCGGGAGAGCTGAAGGTCGAGGCAGGGAGGCTCGAGCTCGCCGTCCTCCTGGATGCGGCCCGGCGACAGAAGCGCTTCGTGCGCCTCGATGAACACCGGTGGGTCGAGCTCAGCGAGAAGCTGCGGCAGCGCTTGCTCGCGGTGGCGGATCACACCTTCCTGGGAAAGAGCCGTGTGGAGCTCTCCCCTGGAGCGGTCCCCGCGATCAGCGCGCTGCTCGATGCCGGTGCCAACGTCGAAGCCGCGCCCGCGTGGCAGCTGTTGACGGAGCGCCTCGCGGCGTCGCTCTCGCTCAAGCCGAAGCCTCCCGCCTCGCTCGGGACCACGCTGCGCGACTACCAGGTGGAGGGCCATGCGTGGCTCAGTCGCGTCGCGGCCTGGGGCGCCGGAGCGTGCCTTGCGGACGACATGGGGCTTGGCAAGACGGTGCAGGCGCTCGCGGTGCTGCTCGATCGTGCGCGGCTCGGCCCGGCCCTCGTCCTCGCGCCAACCTCGGTCGCCTTCAACTGGGTTCAGGAGATCCAGCGCTTTGCACCAACGCTCCGTCCCGTGCTCTACGCGGAGCAGGTGGATCGGGTGAAGTGCCTCGCGAAGCTCAAGAAGACCGACGTGCTCATCGTCAGCTATGGGCTGCTGGTGCGCGATGTGGCGAGGCTCAGCGCGCTCTCGTTCGCGACGCTCGTCGTCGACGAGGCGCAGGCGCTGAAGAATCCGAGCACCCGCCGCGCCCGTGCCGCACGGCAGTTGAACGCCGGCTTCCGCATCGCGCTCTCGGGCACGCCGTTCGAGAACCACCTCGGCGAGCTGTGGAGCCTGTTCTCGATCGTCTTCCCCGGCCTGCTCGGGAGCTGGGAGCAGTTCCGTGAGCGCTTCGCCGGTCCCGTCGAGCGCGGCAAGGACCCCGAGGCGAGCATTGCCCTCTCACGCGTGCTCCGGCCCTTCCTCCTTCGGCGCACGAAGCAAGAGGTCGCGCGCGAGCTGCCGTCGCGGACGGAGATCCAGGTGCCAGTGGCGCTCTCCCAGGAGGAGTGGACGCTGTACGAGGACGCGCGGCTCGCGGCGATCGCGGAGGTCAGTGAGCAGGGCAAGGGCCTTCGAAATGAGCAGCAGCGCTTCCAGGTGCTCGCGGCGCTCACGCGGCTGCGACTGCTCGCGTCACATCCGAAGCTCTACGATGCGCAGTCGGGCGTCTCGTCCTCCAAGATGCGGCGCCTCCTGGAGCTGCTGGAGGAGCTGCGAAGCGAGGGCCACCGGGCGCTGGTGTTCAGCCAGTTTACCTCGCACCTCGCGCTCGTCCGCGAGGAGCTGGAGCGCGCCGGCTTCACGTACCAGTACCTGGATGGCTCGACGCCCGCGGCCACACGCGCGAAGCGAATCCAGGTGTTCCAGGAGGGGGCGGGCGAGGTGTTCCTGATCTCGCTGAAGGCGGGCGGCACGGGCATCAACCTCACGGCGGCCGACTACGTCATCCATCTGGATCCGTGGTGGAACCCGGCGGTCGAGGATCAGGCGACGGATCGAGCCCACCGCATCGGACAGACGCGTCCTGTGACCGTATACCGGCTGATCGCCCGCGGAACGATCGAGGAGCAGATCCTCTCGCTCCACTCGGACAAGCGGGCGCTCGTGGCCGGCGTGCTCGAAGGGACGGATGTCGCGGCGCGGCTGACCACGAAGGATCTGCTCGCGCTGCTGGCGGGGGGGGACTCCCCTCGAGAGCGGCATGACGACGAGGAAGAGCCGCGCGCTCGGACGGTTCACTGACCCATGTGGATATTCGGCTATGGCTCCCTCATCTTCCGTCCCTCCTTCCCCTACGAGGAGCGTCGTGACACGTGGCTGAGGGACTGGTCCCGGCGCTTCTGGCAGGCCTCGACGGACCACCGGGGTGTGCCGGAGGCTCCCGGGCGGGTGGTGACGTTGGTGCCAGAGCCCGGCGCGCGCTGCTGGGGCGTGGCGTACCGGATTGCCGCGGAGCGGGTGGAGGAGGTGCTGACCCACCTGGATTTCCGCGAGCAGGGTGGCTACGAGCGGCACTGGGTGCAGCTGGAGACGCGCGAGGGTCCGCTCCTGGAGGCACTCATGTACATGGCGGGTCCCTCCAACGCCCACTACGTGGGGCCCGCCACGCTGGAGGAGATTGTGGCGGTGGTGCGCACGGCCCACGGCCCCAGCGGGTCGAACCGAGATTATGTGCGGCTGTTGGCGGAAGCGCTCGCCCAGGCCGGCGAGCATGACGAGCATGTGGCGGAGCTGGTGCGGCTGCTGTAGCCGCGTCCACGGTGAGTGGTGCTCGAAAGGCTCCCTTGGGCAGGGCCACCACCAGGGTATAGGTGCCGGCGCCGAGGTTCTCGAAGCGGAAACCCTCCTCCTCGCGAATCCCGATGCGGTACCCGCTGGCCTCGGGCAGCCACGACTGAGTTCCGGACATGGACTCGCGTGGCGAGGAATCCGTCGGCCTTCACCTCCAGATCGAGCTCCATGTCCGGAGTGTTCTTGAGCACGGTCCACCCGTCGGCCGCAGTCCCAAAGGTGGACGTCGGATGCGGCACGTCAGCCACCGGGCGGGGAAACCTGGCCCTGCGAGGGCTGGACGTCGAGCGAATCGGCAGCGAGACGGGAAGGGTCTTCGTGCTGAGGGAACAGCCGGTGCAACTCGGGACGGAGGGTCTGCAGACAGGCAATCAATCCGTCCGAGCACTGGATGGTGGAGAGCTTCGCGGTTTTGAAGAGGAAGGATCCGATGGAGGGCTTCTTGTTCGCCAGCTTCGGCCCCAGCGCGATGGCATACCCCCCCGTCTTCGCGGACAGGACGAAGAGCAGCCCGCGCGGATCCAGGACTCGCTCCCGCTCACACTGCTCGAAGAGCTGGAGCGTGGCCGAGTCAGTGGTGGGAGTGTCGTCACGAAGGACGATGCGCACCGGCACCGTGGTCGCTGCCTGAAACTGCTGGATGGCCTGGACGAGCGCGTCCTTTCCGTCACCGAGGTGCATCTGAGCCGTGAGAATCGCGCGCTGCTTTGCATTCCGGCGAGACGAGAACACGGCGAAGACCAGGAGCACGGTCAGCAGTAGAGGGATCAGTGCGACGAACCGGGACCGCGGCAGATCGATGTAGGTGATCACGGTGACCACCAGGGTGATCAGAGCAAAGATGCCCGGCATGATCTCCACCCCTTGCAGTTTGGAAGGGTGAACACCGGGGTAGGCGAGGAGGACCACGGGCTCCGTGGCACGTTCCATCCGCTCGTAGAGGGCCTGATGGACGCCCTTGCCTCCCTGATTCGTGCGTTGCATCCATTCCTCTCCTGATGGAGAGGGGAGGATAGCTGAGGTGAGGGTCTCCTATGGCAGGGGGTGGGTGGCCCGGAACGATCTCTGCGGAGCTCTGGTGCTCCTGGCGGGGACTTCAGCGATGCTGGGGCGCACATGAAAGCCACCTATCTGGGCACCGCCACGCTCCTCCTCGAGGTCGCCGGAATGCGGCTGCTGACCGATCCGGCCTTCGATCCTGAGGGGACGACGTACGACTTTGGTCCCTGGTACACGCCGCGCGCCTGGTTCGCGTCAGAGAAGGAGTACCGGACTCCCATCGGGAGTGGCGAGCTTGGGAGCATCGATGCGGTCCTCCTGAGCCACGACCATCATGCGGATAACCTGGATCAGGAGGGGCGGCGGCTGCTCACCGGGAACACCGTCGCGCGCGTCATCACCACGAGGGCCGGCGCGGCGCGGCTTGCGAGGGCAGCTCCCTCCAGTCGTCCCAGCGTACCCGGTGAGGGGCTGGGGATCGGTGGGAAGACGATCGGCCTGGGATGGGGGGAGACGACGCGGTTGGCGAGTGGCGCTGGGAGCCTCCGGCTCACGGCCACGCCAGCGCGCCACGGTCCGGTGGGGACGCCTCAGATCCATGAGGTGATGGGGTTGCTCCTCGAGCCCGAGGCGTCCGAGGCGCCGACTGTGTGGATCTCGGGCGATACCGTGCTCTTCCCGGCTCTTGGACGTTTCCTGACCGACCGGCGCGCGAGCGGCAGGCCGGTCGACATCGCCATCATTCACTGTGGCGGCGTCTGCTTCCCGCGCCTGCCCATCCTTGGCCGCTCGCGGTTCACCTTCGACGCACAGCAGGTGATCGAGGTCTGCCGCCTCCTCGATCCCCGCATCGTCATCCCCGTGCATCGGAGTGGGTGGACTCACTTCCGGGAGCCCGAGGAGCAGCTGCGCGCCGCGCTGGCGGAGGCCGGGCTTGCAGAGCGCTGCCGCTTCCTCGATCTGGGCGAGAGCACCACTATTGCTCCATGAGCAGGCTCGATGGACTGCAGAGGGACGAAACGGACAGCGAGCGGGTAGAGGACCTATGAGGAAGGGTAGGAGAGGTGGGCAGAGGCGACCGCCCCACGCTGGAGAGCGCCGATGGGGACGAAGCGATCCTTGCTGGAAGTGGACCCGCTCTATCTTCCGTTGGGGATGCAGGTTGACGCGTGGCGGATCCGGGGTTGGAGAGGGCGGGGGGGTTACGGCACCGTCTACCGCGTGGAGCTCGAAGGCGGAGAGGGGCAAGGCTCGTTCGCGCTCAAGCTGGCCACCTACCCCGGGGATGAGCGCTTCGAGCGCGAGGCCTGGCTGCTCTCGCGCATTCACAGCCCCCATGTCCCCAAGCTCTATGCTCAGGGAGTGTGGGAGCACGCGTCCGGAGCGTTTCCCTATCTGGTGATGGAGTGGGTGGAAGGCGAGCCGCTGTACGAGTGGGCTGCGCGGCGCAACCCCACCGAGCGCCAGATGGTGGGCCTGTTGGCGCAGGTAGCGCGGGCCCTGGAGGCCACGCATGCGGCCGGTGGGGTGCACCGCGACGTGAAGGGAGGCAACGTGCTGATGCGGCCGGCGGATGGCCGGGTCTTCCTCACGGACTTCGGCGCGGGATACTACCGAAGCGCGGCCACGCTCACCTCGAAGCTGCTGCCGCCCGGCACGCCTGCTTACCGCAGCCCCGAGGCGTGGGGCTTTCTCCACCTGTTCCTGCGCCACCCCACGGTGCACTACCCGGCCAGCGCGTGCGATGACCTGTTCGCGCTGGGAGTGATGGCCTACCGACTGGTGACAGACGAGTACCCGCCATCCACATTTCCGGAAGTGGCAGGAGCAGAGGTGTGGCGCGAAGGTGGGCCTGGACCTCGGCCACTGCGAGACCTCAACCCTCGAGTGAGCGCGAAGCTGGATGCGCTCATCCTGAGGCTGTTGGCGATCGCCCCTGAGGAGCGTTTCCGCGGCCTGGCGGGGGAAGCGGCCAAGACGCTGGAGCGGGTGGCAGAAGAGGCTGGACCCGAGGCGGATGCTCCGTCTTTCTCCTGGGGGCGAGGGCGCTCTCCCCGGTTGCGATCTCCGGAAGGCGTGCAGCTGGCCGAGCAGCAGGACGCTGCCGCGAGAAACGACGTCGCCCGGCACGAGGGGGAGATGCGAGTTCGATCAGAGGCCAGGATCAGGCAGACCCCGCTCCGTCCGCGAGTTCCCGTGTGGGGAGTGGAAGTGAGCGTGGCTGGCTTGGGACTGCTGCTCGCCTGTCTCTTGGTGGCGTGGCTGCACCGATGGCAGGGGGGAGCGCAGACCTCGTCGGGAACGAGGACCGGAGAGGATGACGCTGTTGCAGTGGGCGACAGCGCGAGGACCCCTCCCGCAGCGGCATTTGTCCCGATGCCCGCTGGGAAGAGGGTGCCAGCGGTGGGACGCCCCCTGCCCGAGAAGCTTCTCCCCGGCCAGCGTAGGCCCCCATGCAATCGGACGGGTGAGGTGGAGATTCGTGGCGGTTGCTGGTACGCGCTCCGAGCCACCCCGCCATGCAAGGAGGAGGGCAAAGAGGAGGCATACGACTGGAAGGGGGCTTGCTACATGCCTTCGTTCCCAACCGGGCGCGAGCCCACTGCAGACCCTCCGTGACCGGAGCACGGCAGCTCAAACCTGTATGACAAGCAGGCAGGTTCGGGCAGGGCGCGTCCGGGCCCCTGTCGGCGGCGCCTGGGACCAACCTGTCTGACAAGCATACAGGTTGGTGCGGGCTGTGCCCGGCAGGCGCTGGTGCAGGGCGCTGCCGAGGAGGCGACTCAGCTAACACTCATGGAGCCTCGGCAGGGCCCGGACGGGCTTTTGTTCCACCCGGCGGCACCTCCAGACAACTCATGCTCGACACCTGCCATCAGCGAGCGTCTGGAATGTGATTGATTTGCACGGAATGCATGATTTGCGGCTTGACGCAAGCAAGTGTCCTGTGTTTGTCTCCGCCGCCATGCTCGCCATCAAAATGGGACAAACTCAATCACTCCGACGGTTCGGATCTCTCGGTGCGCTCGTGGTCGCACTCGCGTGCCTATGCTTGCCTGTCTCAGCCGCTCATGCTCAAGCATGGTCGCTGAGCACCGCCCAGCGGCAGGCCTATCTCGAGTACTACGCCCCGATCGTGTTCAAGCGCGCCAACGCAAACGACAATCGTCATGGCTATGACTGGATCACGAACTTCAACTTCGACCAGGACGGCAACTTCTCGAACAACAAGCTCAACTGGAAGAACATCCCCCAGTATATCAATGCTTCACGTCTCGGACCGAGCGCCTACGATCGCTGGCGCATCCGTCCCACGCTCTACACCTCGCTCATCGAGTTCATGGATGGAGGCAAGAACCTCGTCCTGATCTATCACATCTACCACGCGCTCGATAAGAACGCCGCGGGCAACTACCAGCTGCATGACTGGGAGCGCGTGGAGATGCTCATCAGGAACGTTGTCGGCTCGCCGGGCAGCGGTGAACAGGTCGCGTATGCCGTCGTGACCCAGCACAAGCGAAACGTGGTCCGGAACCAGGGCAGCGCAGACCTCAACTTCATGCAGACCTCCACCGGCAAGCACCTGATGATCTGGCAGGCCGAATGGTCAGACAAGCTCCTGGCTGCCCATGGGCAGGAGTTGCGATTCGTGACCGATCCGTATTCCGTGGTCATGGCGCAGACCCAAGCCAAGGTCGACGTGAACAACGACAGCGGCACGAAGAACGTGCATTACGTGTTCGTGCCGCAGGGATCGGCCGGGGCGGTCTCGGCGTTCGGTGCGCAGGCGATCAGCTACGCGACGGCCGACCAGCTCGCGAGCCGCTACGACAATGGCACCACCGTCACCTGGCCCTCCGCCAAACGAGTGACCTACGAGCTTCAAGACCTTGCGGACATCCTGACGACGCATTGGCAATACGGCGGCTACCAGACCCACTGGCTGACCACGGAGTATCGTGACTTCCTGCTCGAGAGCTCCATCGTCAATGAGTCCGGGCAGGCCGAGGTCAGCACGGGCCTGCAGCGTTTCTACGCCAAGACCCGGGACATCGAAAACCAGGACGACCGCGAAGGCTATCCTGTCAAGAAGTGGTTCGTCGGCACCTATGAGCTCAATTCCAGCGCCTCGGACTCGGGCGGCGGGGGCTCCAGCGCCTTCCATGACAATGCGTGGGCCAGCACCGTGGTGGACTCTCGCGGACAGACGCGCGCGAGCGCAAGTGGCTATTACGGCTCGCCCTACGCTTACTGGTGGCAGCACGACTACTTCGTCCACTCCGGTTATGTCGACTCGACCGATGGTGTGGAGACGGGCTTCTGGCTGCCAGCACAGTGGTATCTCGCGTCGAACGGCGGCTTCGATGGGCGCTGGGTGCAGCTGTTCGACGATTGACCGGGCTATGAGCAGAGTCCGCCACTCGCGGCGGAGCACTGATAAGGTCCCCACTCAAGCCCCGCCCTTGGCCTGAGTCTTGGGGAAGGCGTAGGTGAGGAGAGCGTCGCTTCGTGAGTAGGAGCCTGGCTGCCGCATGACGTCGCCCCGGACGCCGGATGAGGCGCTGGACTTCCTCGCCCGGCTCAACCCCTCCGTCATCAAGCCGGGCCTGGGGCGGATGCGCGCGGCGCTCGACGCGCTGGGCCACCCCGAGCGCCGGTACCGATCGCTTCACGTGGCGGGCACCAATGGCAAGGGAAGCACCTGCGCCTTCGCTGCTACCGCCCTGCGCGCCGCCGGGCACCGCGTGGGCCTCTACACCTCGCCGCACCTGGAGCGCGTCACCGAGCGCTTCCAGGTGGATGGCGCAGAGATCTCCCGCGAGCTGCTGGGTCGCCGCATCCTCGAGATCCTCGAGCGCTACCCGGAGGCTGCTGCCACGCCCGCACCCCTCACGTACTTCGAGTTCGGCACCATCGTAGCCTTCTGGCACTTCGCCCAGGAGGCCGTGGACGTGGCCGTGCTGGAGACAGGCCTCGGGGGGCGCCTCGACGCCACCAACACCGTGTTGCCACTCGTCACGGCCATCACCCCCATCTCCTTTGATCATATGGAGTACCTGGGCCACACGCTCGGGGCCATCGCTGGCGAGAAGGCCGGAATCCTCAAGCCCGGTGTTCCCGTGGTGGTCAGTCGTCAGGAACCCGAGGCCCTCCAGGCCATTGCCCGTGTGGCAGCGGAGGTGGGCGCTCCCCTGCTGCTGGAGGGGCGGGACTTCGCTGGGGAGGCTCGTCCGGAGGGAGGGCTTGCTTACCAGGGGCCGAGGTGGCGCCTGGACGGCCTCTCGCTCTCCCTTCGAGGACCCCATCAGCTGCAGAACGCTGCAGTCGCGCTCGCGGCCCTGGAGCAGCTCGACGCTCGAGGCGTCACCGTCCCCATCGAAGCCGCGAGGATGGGAGTGTCCTCGGCGCGCTGGCCCGGACGGCTGGAAGAGGTGAGCAGGCAGCCAACCGTGGTGCTGGACGGCGCCCACAACCCCGGCGGCGTCGCTGTGCTGCTGGCCTCACTCGAGGCCCTCTACCCCGGCCAACGCGTTCACGCTGTCTTCGGCGTGGTGGCCGACAAGGACCGGGCCCCCATGATGCGGGCTCTCTTCCCCCGCTGTGCCTCCGTCCACCTCACGCCCCTCGACACGCCGCGCTCCCTGGCTCCCGAGCGCTACCTCGAGGAGGCGAGCGCTCTGTGCTCGGATGTGCGTGCCTATGCCAGCTTGGATGAGGCCCTGGCAGGCGCGCGAGCCCTCGCGATGAAGGGGGACGTCATCCTATGTGCGGGCTCCTTGTTCCTCGTGGGAGCAACTCGCGCACGCTTCGTGGGAAACCTTGGCGCGGTGCAGCAGGGGAAGTAAATTTCATGCATGCGTCTCCCGGATGACTGGAGAACCGCGGCTCCTGCCCCGCGGATACCCACGGTCGATGAAGTCGACTTCCGGGCGCTCTATCAGAAGACCAAGTACGTGGTGGAGACAGCCGACGGCTGGTCGCTGATGATGACCCGCTACCGTCCGGTGAAGCAGCCCTTCCCGCAGCCGCTGTTCGGTGAGGTGCTGCTCCTGGTGCACGGCTTCTCACAGAACCGGCACGCGTGGACGAGCGGGCAGTTCGTGAAGAACCTCCTCTTCTTCGGCGTGGACATCCACATCCTGGAGCTGCGAGGCCACGGCAAGAGCTCGCTGGAGCTGCAGCGCGAGCGCTGTCAGCGCTTCCGCAGGCCGCTGCCGCCGGATCTGGACTACGGCTGGGACATCGACAGCTACTTCCTCTACGACTTGCCCGCGGCCGTTAACGGGGTGAAGCGCATCACCCGGCGCGACAAGATCTTCTACTGCGGCCACTCCATGGGCGGGATGCTGGGCTACGGCTACGCCGGCATCCACGACGACTTCGAGGGCCTCATCACCATCGGCTCGCCCGCGGATCTGGGGCGGGGCTTCTTCATGCTCAAGGCCCTGGCCATGGGCGCGCCCGCCCTGGGCAGCCTGGTGGACATGACCCTGGCCGGGCTCAACGCGCAGAGCCGGCTGGGGCACCTGGGCCGCTCTCTGCTGGCGCGCGGCGTCCAGGCGGTGAACCGCGAGCTGGGGCAGAGGCTCAAGCCCCAGGAGGAGCCCAAGGACGCGCGCTTCAGCTACGTGCCCGTGGACGCCTGGCTGAAGTACGCGGAGAAGCAGCTCGCCCGCGCCGAGGGCCACCCCATCTACGAGAAGCTCGCTCGGAGGATCAACAGGCTGAGCAACCCCGCCCGCGTCAGCGCCAAGGACGTGCGCTGGCTGCTGCGCGAGGGCGGCGAGCGTGAGCCCCGCAAGGTGCTGGAGCAGTTCTCCCGGTGGATCCGCCGCGGCGAGATGGTCTGCTACCGCACCGACTACGACTTCAAGCGCGGCTTCTCGAAGATCCAGGTCCCCATGGCCATCATCTTCGGCGACATGGACCCGCTGGCCTCCGTGGAGTCCACCCGGAGTGTGTATCGCGCTGCCAAGAGCGAGTACCTGCTCTGGCGCCCCGTGAAGGGCAACAGCCACATCGAGCTGACGATGGGGCACGACATCCGGCAGATCTGCTACGACATCAAGAACCTCATCGAATACGCGAGGACCCACCGCGTTCGCTCTCCGGTGCTCCCGCGCATCCGTTAGGCCCCGGTCAGACACCGGGGGCGGAAAATTGGAGCCAGGGGGCGCTTGCTCTACAGTCTGGCTCTCTGAGAAGGGGTGTCGTTCGATGAAGTTCCTGGCGGTATGCGTGCTCGGCTGGGTGCTGGTCCCCCAGCTTGCGCTCGCGCAGGAGAAGGTGGAGCTCAACGCCATCACCAGCGTGAAGGTGAACGGCAGCACGGTGGAGATCACCGGGAGCAAGAAGCCCAACTTCACCACCTTCACCATGACGGATCCCCCGCGGCTCGTCGTCGACATCTCCGAGGCTGTCCTGCGCGGTGTGCCCGAGGAGATGCGGGTGAATGGTGGGCTCATCACCGGCCTGCGCTCGGCGAACTATGGCTCGGACTCGTCCGCCATCGCCCGGGTGCTGATTGGCTACGACCGGGACGTCGAGACGGACATCCAGGTGACGGGTAACGTCCTCGCGGTGAAGGTGCTGGACGGCACCAGCCCGCTCGTGGCCCAGGCGCCCACCGAGCAGCCCCTGGTGGCAGCCAACGGCCCGACGGCGGCCGAGGCCCAGGCAGCTGCCACGCAGGCGACTCAGGCGGCCCAGCAGGGGCGCGCCACCGATGAGGGTGCCACGGCGGAGGCGGCCGCGGCGGCGAAGAAGGCCGAGGAGGAGCGCCGCCAGCAGGAAGAGGCCGCGCGCGTGGCCGCCGCGAAGCAGGCCGAGGACGATCTCCGGGCTCGCGAGCTGGCGACCGTCGAGGAGAAGAAACGTCAGGAGGAGCTTGCCCGCGCGGAGGCCCAGGCGAAGAAGCAGGCCGAGGCGGACGAGAAGAAGCGCAAGGCGGAGGAGGCGCGCGCCGAGGTTGAGGCGAAGAAGCAGGCCGAGGCCGACGAGAAGAAGCGCCGGGCAGAGGAGGCCGAGCAGAAGCGCCTGGCCGCCCTGGAGGAGAAGAAGCGCAAGGCGGAGGAGGCGCGCGCCGAGGTCGAGGCGAAGAAGCAGGCCGAGGCCGACGAGAAGAAGCGCCGGGCGGAGGAGGCCGAGCAGAAGCGCCTGGCCGCGCTGGAGGAGAGGAAGCGCAAGGCGGAGGAGGCGCGCGAGGCCGACGCCGAGGAGAGGAAGCGCAAGGCGGACGAGGCCGAGCAGCGGCGCCTGGCCGCGCTGGAGGAGAAGAAGCGCCGGGAGGAGGCCGGCGGGAGCCGTGTCGCCAGCGCCGAGGTGCCTGGACGGGCCGAGCCCGAGAGCACGTCCGCAGAGCCCGTCTCTGGCAAGCGCAAGACGCTCGAGATTGTCGGCTTCCAACAGCAGACGGGTGGGGCGCGTGTCTATGTGCGCACCAACGAGCCGGTGAGCTACAAGGTCTCCGAGGGCCGAAACGAGATCGTCCTCATGCTGGAGAACACGCAGATCGGCAAGGGCAACAACACCCGTGCGCTCGACACCTCCTTCTTCGATACCGCCGTGGCTCGCGTGGATCCCACCGTGGGGCCGGACCGCTCGGTACGCGTGTCCATCAAGCTCAAGGAGCAGGTGCCCGTCCAGACGCGCCAGGAGGGCAACACCATCTCCCTGGAGTTCGCGCGCCCCGGGCGCTGAGCCGAGCAGGCCATGAGCCTCCTCCTCCCGGCGGCCGTCGCGCTGCTCGTCTCCGCGCAGATCCCCCTGTCCACCCAGATCCAGCTCCCCACTGGGGAGACGGTCGAGGTGGCCGCGGACTACGTCATCTACGAGCCCGATCGTCAGCTCCTCACCGCCCGTGGCCACACCGAGCTGCGCACCGCCGAGACCGTGCTGCGCGCGGACGAGGTGACGTATGACCAGGAGAAGCAGATCGCGCGGGCCAGCGGCAACGTGATGTTCGTCAGCGGGCAGTTCGCCGCCGTGGCGGACGAGGTGGAGGTGGACCTCCAGTCCAACGAGGCCAACGTCAAGGGCGGCCTCTTCATGCAGAAGCGCAACGTCACCGCGGAGGCGCTGCAGAGCGCGCAGACACCCCAGCAGCTCCGGCAGATGGGGGAGACGCCCGTCCTCATCAGCGGCACCCGCATCAAGCGCACCGGGCCCAATGCCTTCATGGTGGATGATCTCGCCTTCACCCCGTGCGAGTGCGGCCCAGGCGAGCCGAGCTGGCGCGTGGAGGCCAGCAACGCCTCCGTCGTGATGGGCGAGCGCGCCATCCTCACCTGGCCCGTGGTGTACGTGCACTCGGTGCCCGTGTTCGCGCTGCCCTGGCTGTACCTCCCGCTGGCCGAGCGGCGCTCCGGCCTGCTGGTGCCGCGCCCCACCACGTCCGGCCTCAACGGCTTCACCCTCGAGCAGCCCGTCTTCTTCACGCTCGGGCGCAGCTACGATCTCACCCTCACGCCGGGCTACTACACGGGGGCCTCCCGGGAGGATCATGCGCTCTCCGGAGTGACTCGCAAGGAGCCGCGCTATTTCGGCGTCCGGGGGCCCCGCCTGCACACCGAGTTCCGCTACGTGCCCAGCGAGCGGACCCGGGGGCGGATGACCCTGGGGGTCATCTACGATCTCCAACCTCCGCGAGACCCGCGGGAGGTGAACGGCTCCTTCTTCCGCGTGGGCGGCGATCCCACAGGCGAGGCGCTCTCCGAAGCGCGCGGGCTCCGGGGCGAGGCCTCCTGGCAGCACATCCAGGATCTGGGCGGAGGGTTCCGCAACCGGGTGGACGCCGCGCTCGTCTCGGACGGCTTCTACACGCGCGATCTCACGGCAGACATCGTCGCCCGCGAGAACCAGTACCTGCGCAGCAGCGGGGTGCTCTATCACCGAGGCGAGCAGCACTACGCGGGAGTGGAGGTGTCGCTGCGCCAGGACATCCGCTGGGGCTACTTCTTCCTGAGGGACGATCGCATCCCCTCCGCGACGAACCTCGACCGGTCCGTCGTCCCCGGGCCCATCACCTTCCAGAAGCTGCCCCAACTGACGGTGGCGCTGCCCGAGCGGCTCCTTGGCAAGCGGTGGGCGGTGGGGCTGCGCATGGAGTTCACCCGCCTCTCGCCGCTCACCCGGAGGTTCGGCGATGAAGGAGAGGACGGCCTTTTCATCCCAAGCGGAGCGGACGCCGCCCCGGCCAAGGGCCTCTTGGGCCTCTACGCTGCCACCCAGTCCAACGGCCTCTTCGATGCCTCGGATCGCGAGGCCCGCGATCGGCTCGACTTCTTCCCGCGTCTCTCCACCTCCTTCGGGCTGGGGCCGTATGCGCGGCTGACCCCCTCGCTGGCGCTTCGGCAGGACTTCTACGTGGGCGAGGTGTCCGGGCGTATGGCGCAGCGCGGCTATCCGCTGCTCGGGCTCGTCGCGGACTCGGAGCTGGCCCGCACCTTCGAGAAGGGCACCTCCGCCTGGCGCCACACGATCGTTCCTTCCGTGGAGCTGCGCTACGTGCCCGGCGTGTGGGGAGGCGTCCCGCCGCCTGGCGCCTCGCCTGAACTCCCTTCGCAGCGGTACGACGAGATTGACGCGGCGCTTCCCATGGGGCCGGATGGCCGCGAGCATGGCTTCCTTCAGGCCGTGGTGGAGGTGAGCCAGACCCTCCAGCTCAAGCAGGCCGACCAGCGGCGTGAGGTGCTCCGGTTGCGCCTGGGGCAGGGGTTCGATCTGACCCGCCATCCCCCTCCCTTGGGAGGAGGCAGCACGGAAGGTGAGGTAGGGGGGATGCTGCGTGATACCTACGCTCGCCTGAATGCCAATGCAGGCGTGTTCCATGCCGGAGGGCTGGTGCGCTTCGATCCCAACACCACCCAGATCACCCAGCTCAGTGCGGACGCCGCCATCGACAATGGCCAGGGCGAGGCGCTCTATGCCCGGTACGATGATCTGGTGGCGGTGGGATCAGATCGACTTCGCCGAGGCATTGACGCCCTGGTTGGCCCCGCGGCAGAGAGCCAGGCCCGTGCCCAGCTGCTCGTTGCGGGCGCGCGTTTGTCGCTCGGAATCGGGCTCGGTCTGCGGTACGAAGCCATCGTGCAGCCACTCGCGAAGATGCAGTCGCCCCTGGCTCAGCAGGTGTTAGGGGTATCGTATGGTCCCGCGTGTGACTGCTGGCGTATCGAGGGAGTGGCCACGTTACAGCGTGGCCAGAAGCGGCCGGACTTCGGAATCAACCTGAGTGTGGCCGGTGTCGGGGCCTTTGGGTCTTGAAGTTTGACGGACAGAGGAATCCCAAGACGCCCCCAGTAGTTGTCTCAAACCTACAACGTCCCCAGGAGGGCAAGATCTCCGTGTCGGAACTCGGAAAACGTATCGGCCAACGCATCCGCGAGCTGCGCACGCAGCGGCCCGAGCGTTGGACCCAGGAAGAGCTCGCGGAGCGGGCTCAGATCAGCGTGTCATTTCTCTCCATGATCGAGCGCGGAGAGCGCGTCGCCCATGTGGAGACGCTCGCCGCGCTCGCCAGCGCCTTGGGAGTCAGCCTCGGGGAGCTGTTTGCTGGAACGGAGCAGTCCCTCGCCCAAACCGAGGATCTGCTCCGGCCGCTGTCGGACTTTGCCCGTGCCCGGGGCCTCACGGCCCGTGATGTCGATCGCCTGCTAGGCGTGGCGCGGGTGATGTTCAACGGCTCGACCGCCTAACCGCGGCGCCGCGGCCCTCCCTCAGGGCTCGCGGCGCCGTGCCTGTCCTTGACTCGACGCAGGGCAGCCCTGGAAGATGGGGAACTGTTGGCCAGGCGTCATCTCCGGCGCTCGGCCCTCCCTCTTCCAAGGAGTCACCGCAGATGCGTCTGGGCCTGGTCTCATGCGTGATGCTCGCGAGCGCCGTGTTGGTGGCGTGCGAGCCGCCGCCCCCTGCCACGCTGGAGTTTGTCGATCAGTCTCCAGCCAACCCTCGGCTGGGTGAGATCACGACCCTGCGCTTCAGGGCCATCGACAGCCGTGGCAACCCCCAGGCGGGTACCTCGGTCAGCTTCCGGCTGCAGTCCGAGGTGCCGGGGGTGTCGCTCAACCCCACGGAGGCCTCCACGAACGTGGGAGACGGCATCGCCTCTACCCAGCTGGTGGCCACGGGCCGCGTGGCCTCGGTGGTGGTGGTCGCCACCGCGGGGGACAAGACGGCGGTGAGCCCGGCGGTCTCCTTCGCCGGCGCGGGCGCCAACGGCAAGCAGTTCACCTTCCAGTGCGGCAAGTTCTCCGGAGATGGCTCCGGTGGTCTGCACGCCTTGGGCGCGTGGGATGAGACGCGCTACCTGATCGCGGGCGTGAAGGCGCGCTGCATCGCCCACGTGGCGGATCGCAACGGTGATGGCATCGCTGGCGCCCAGGTCTCCTTCATCACCGAGGGGGGCACGGTTGGACCGACGGCCACCTCGGTGACGGACGTCGTGGGCAACGCGGAGATCCTCTACAAGACGTCCTACCCCATCCCCGTGGAGACGGATCCGGGCACGTTCACGTGGAACCCGACCAATGACGCCACCCACACGGGCGACTACCTCGCTCCCCTGTGGATGCACCCGTTCTATTGGACGCCGAACCCCATCGAGGACTTCGGCACCCTCATCAACCCCATGGAGAACCGTCCGGAGCCGTTCCGTGACGATCCGATCCGTCCCGGCAAGCGCAACAACCCGCGCGACAACCTGGTGGCCATGATCGCCATCACCACGGGCGAGGAGGGGTACGACGACAAGAACAACAACGGCCAGTTCGACGAGGGCGAGTTCGACCCGAAGTACGATCTGACGGAGCCCTTCGTCGACAACAACGATGA
>Ga0190275_10000555_pt1 | contig 31953 bp, 30 predicted proteins | sample Popmic550T_FD_133745 | JGI IMG/M metagenome (GOLD analysis project Ga0190275, IMG submission 133745) | Populus adjacent soil microbial communities from riparian zone of Yellowstone River, Montana, USA - 550 T | ecosystem: Environmental > Terrestrial > Soil > Riparian zone > Trees stand | place...
GCCGCCGGGAGAAGTCACCCCGATTATGCCGCGTCCCGAAAGACCTCGATGACGCCAACTGCTCGGCTGGACGTGCCTGCCGAGCGCCAACGCGGCATTACCCGGAGGTCGGCATAATGCCGGAGGTCGTGGAAACGCATCGGCCGAGGGAGGGCCCGGGGCCACAGCTTCATCCCGCAGGCCGGGCAGGTGCGGGAGGCGGTGTCGGGGTGACGCTCGGTATGGGGCTTGCCCTGCGCCTTGCACCGTCGGCAGACATGCTCGTAGCCCTCGACCAGTCCCGCGCGAGCCAGCGCGTGACGCAGTACCTTCTGCGGATCGGCCTCGGGGGAGCGCATTCGCCCCAGGGCATCGGGGAAGAGCAACTCACCGGGCGAGGCCGCCATCGCGGCGCGCAGGTAGGGCACCAGCGGCTTGGCGATGGGGATGATGTCCGCGTGGCCGCCCTTGGTGGTCTCCTTGTCGTAGGAGCGGGCGATGGTGAGCGTGCCCGTGGCGAGGTCCACGTCGCGATTGCGCAGGCCGAACAGCTCGCCCTTTCGCATGCCGGTGTAGAGGGCCGTGGCGAAGAGCGTGCGCCACTCGTCGGGGACATGGGGCAGCACGAGGGGCACCTCCTCCGCCCGGAGCGTGGCATGCACCTTGCGCGGCACCTTGCGGGACTCCACGTCCTTCACCAGGTTCGGCCCCGTCCACACGCCGGCCTTCCGTGCTCGGGAGTAGACGGTGTGCAGCGTGCCACGCAGGCCATTGATGGTGGTGGGCTTCAGGCCCGTTGCTGCCATCCGGCGGAACTGGTCCTCGATGTCCGCGGGCTTCACGTGTCGTAGCGGGAGCTTGCCCAGTGGCGAGTCGAGTACGTGCCGCTGGAGACGCTTGCGCTCGTTGTACTCGCGGTCCGGCGGACAGCGGTTCTTCAGCCACCACTCGCACAGCTCCGCGAGCGTCATCGTGGTGTCGGTGGGAAGCTCCTCGAGACCGAGGCGCTGCCGGGTGGCCTTACGCTCCAGCTCATCGCCGTATGCGCGTGCTTCGGCCTTCGTCCGCGCGTCAGTACGCACGAGACGTCGGTGGCCGGTGCCGTCGGTGTAGCCCACGTACCAGCGGTCGTTCTTCCGGTAGACGGTTGCCATGACGTTCTCCTAATCGGCGTGGGGGAGAGACTTCTTCCCGTTCTTCTTACGAAGAGGACGTGGTCGGTAGTCCCGGATCCGTACGACCTGGCCCCCGCGCTCACCGCGAAGCCACGCCCGGATATCCTCGGGGATGAAGCGCACGGCGGCACCGAGATGCACGCAAGGGATCGTTCGGGTCGCGACGCGCTGGTACACCCACGAGGTGGAAACGTTGAGGTAGGCCGCGAGGCCGCGCACATCCCAGAGCGCCTCCACGAGGGGTTGCTCGGAACAGGGCTGAGGATGGCCAACAGGACTGACCTGGGCGACGACAGAAGACTTCTTTTCTTCGGACACGACGTCACGCGCGCTGGCACAAGCGCGTCCAACGACGAAGTGCCGGTCCGCCCATGCCGCGACGTTGCGTCGCGAGGACCGACGGTTCTTCAGGGGGCACCCTGCATGTGCAGGCGTGTGGCTCCCCCGGTCCATCCCACTGCCATTGCCGAGGTCGGCCTGGTGGCTTCCCTCGCGCTACGAGTTCGCGGATCCGGCCGTGCCGCCGGAGAGCCGCAGCCCGTGCTCGACGGGCCCTCTATGGGAGGAGCAGGCCAGCGTTTCGCGTGGCCGTCCACCCAGGGCTCTTATTCACGCCGAGAGGCTCCCGCGTCAAGGGCATCTGCACCCAAAGAAAAGCGGCCAGGCCCCTGGACTCGAAGTGCAAGGCCCCGGGGCGGTCGTGGTTCCCCGGGGCTTCGCACCTCATGCCGCTCAGCCTCTTTGACGCGCAGCTGCTTCCTGCTCGCTCTCGGCCATGTGGACCTCGCGAGAGTGAAAGGCGATCCGCTGATCATGCGTCCACACGCGAAGGCGGATATCCGGGTCTTCCTCCGGGCTGGGGGCGCCGGTGAGATTGCCGGGAGTCAGGATGCGCTTGGGATCGGTGGAGCCGCGGAGCACTCGCTGCACCTGATCGAGGCGAGCATGAACAAGTCCCAGCACCGCGACTACAGCTGGCGGGATACGATCTGCGGCCTCGGTGGAGAAGACTGCGTCCTCGGCGAGTGCATCAGTGAGCAGCACAGCGCCGTCGACGGCCCGGCCGATAGCGGACAGCTCCGCCGCGATGCTGACGAACTGCGTGGAATCGTCCTCAGCGGACGGTGGCATCTCGTCCTTCGGTGAGGCGGGTGGAGGTGGAGAGGGATCTTCGGCCTTCAATTTGCGTGGCTTCGCCATGCAGTGAACTCCTTCTCGGCGTCTGTGGTTGATGGTGGGACCGGGCATGCCAGCGTGAGGCCGATGCAGCCCGCGGGGAGTGCCCTCCAGCAGAAGAGGGAGCGCGCTCCTTCTCGCTTATACCCACCCCGGGGGCGGGCTTCGGACGCTGCTGGCCTGCGGACCCTCGGATCTCGAGGGAGTGCCCGGTTCCGCTGAGGGGAGGGAAATGGCTGTGGGCATGAAGACTCTCCGATCTTGTTGAATATCACCCCCGCGGTGGGTTAGTGAGACCACTGAAGTGCGTAGTACGCCCATGCAGTAGCCAGAGCAGCCACCGAGCTGAGAGTGACGCGGTGACTGCAACCTCTTGTTCGCCAGAAGTTCGGCGAGCCGTCCGTGCGAACTGGCCGCACACGCCCATGCCAATGACCGCGCTCATAGCCTGAGCGCATGTAGCCGTCCGCGAGCACCTCGGTGCCTGCGGCGGCCTGAATATCTCGACGCGTGTCGCCCTCGTGGCGCTCCTGCGTCGCATTGCGTCGCCCTACCGTAAGGCGGGGCGGGATGGTCAATCATGTCTGAATCGAAGAGAAAGAAGGCGAAGTCCGCAGGCGAGATGAACCCGGAATTGCGCGAGGCATTGGAGAAGGTGCGCGAGCTGGTGGTGCAGGGCGACGCTGAGGATGCGGCCACCCAGTACAGCATCGGGATCATCGTGCGCGACGTGCAGGACGCTCCGGGAAAATACGGAGCAGGAAGTGTGAAGCGGCTGGCGCAGGAGATGGGGCGTGACGAGAAGAGCCTCTATCACCGTGCCCGGGTGGTGAGGACGTGGCCTCCTGATGAGTTCAAGGCGCTGCTGGACAGAAAGAACTCCAAGGGCATGCCCTTGAGTTTCTACCACTTCGTCGCGCTGTCGTCCGTGGAGGAGCGGAACGCCCGCGAGCAGCTCCTTGAGGAGGTGCTGAAGGAGAGTCACACGGTCAAAGCCACGCAGCGCCTTGTCAAAGTACGAGGGGATCCCGCCGTCGCGGAGGATGGCTCAGTGGATGGGGCGCTCTCCAACGCGGATGAGGGTGGGGCTGCGGAGGAGAAGCGCACGGCGGAGGTGTTGGCCAACCGGGTGCTCACCAAGTGGGTGTCGCAGTCGGAGCGGATGCTCAGCGAAACGGAGGTGGTGGAGAAGGCGCTCACCGAGTTGAAGGGGGGAGCAACGCCCGCGGTGACGGCGCTCGTGAAGAAGGCGGCCCAGGTGCAGCGGGCGTTGGGCAAGACGTTCATGGAGATCGCCGAGCGGCTGGACGCTGCGAGCGGGGACATCGTCAGCTCCTCCCTGAAGCCGGAGGATTCCGGAAACGTTTCCGAAATCTCCCCCGCACCCCCGTTCATGCAGGCCCACGTGGCACATGAGGGGGGCTGAGCTTGTCTGAGAGCACGAATATCCAGTAGTGCGATTCCACGGTGAGTCCCACCATGGGGTGCGACGGCTGTGATCTGTGGGGACCTGGGCGGCGCCAAGTGCCCGGCGTGGACCGCAGGTACAGCCGCAGATAGCCGAGTGCGGGAGGCGGGGCGCGGGAGCGCACGTCTTCGCCTCTGCCTCGGCCTTTGGGGCTAGCGGGGAGCGCTCGACGTCCATGGGTTTTGTGGGTTTTGCCGGAGATGCGTCTCAGGCGGCAACCTTCGGATCCATGTAGGCACAGCCCGCTACATCGCTTCCTATGTGAGTGGGGCACTGCGTGAGCAGCGATGAGCCTGCCAGCTCACGGGTGGGTCGGACGCGTCGGTGCGGAGGGGTAGCGAGGTGACAGACGGAGATGCTCATCTCAAATATTAATGCAGATACAAAACGAGGAGGATTGCATTGGGAGCGCCACGCGCAGGAGGCATCTCGAAGCGGCATTCGGAAGAGTTCATCGACGTGGATGCTGCGATGAAGTTCTTGGAGCGATATTGGGGAACAAAGAGTGTATCAAAAATGTGGGCGCTCTACGAAGTCGCCGAGGTTTCGGCCAAGCTCGCTCGCCTCGTTCAAGAGGCGCGCGAATTCCGCCTCGTCCAGGTTAGGTTTGAACGTCAGCTTCATGAGCTGACCATTAAGCCTCTCCGCGTTCTGCGTGTTCATGTGCAGTTCAATGGCGAAGAGTTCGCGTACAGCACATCAACACAGCAGTGGACTCTCGAGAGAGGCGCACGGCAGCAGGGGGCGCACCCCTCCGTCTACTCGTTCAGCTACGAGCGCGCAGTTGACGAGGTCTATTCGGATGTGGAAGCGCGACTGACGCGACTCGGGATATCGGAGGAAGCTGCATCCGAAATCGCCAACGCACTCGATGTTGCTGCCACCGAGCTGGGCCGTCGGCTGGCAAATGCGGGAACACGTGGGGCGCCGCCGACGATTCGGCGCCTCCCGGCGATCGCGGTAACAAGTGCATCAGCAGTCCTCCGGCTCCCGTCGGTCACGCCTGACGAGATGCGAGCGCTCATGGTCGCCGTCCGCTTCGAGGGGCCTGGAACTCTCCTTGAGCGCTCATCCAGTAAGAGCGCGCACGCGAGCATGTGGTCCAAGCGCATCACGGCTGCGGGGGCTCAGCGTCGGCGGCCCAAGCGCTGCGGGAAGGGGCGAGGAACCGCAGGAAAGAATCTGTAGCTCACGCGCCAATTCTTCCGGGGCACCAATTCACCGTGACTGACCTTACGGAAGGAAAAAAAGGCGCCGGGAGTGCGGATTTCTTTCCCATGTACTCGTTTCTGGCTGTGTCCAAATAGAGATGTGTCTGCATCGCCATACACATGAGGAGGTCACGCATGACACGAGACACGCCGCGTACTATCACAACCACGCTGACGCTGCCGGTCGACATCCGCGCTCGGCTCGATGAACTCAAGGCTCAGAGCGCCTAACAAAAGTCCGCTTTGAGGGGCATCGCCCCTCGGGCGGACCGGCTCAGCCCTTACTTTTGTTAGGCGCTCTCAGCGCGCCCGGACGTCGGGCCGGTGGCCGTCGTCCAACGCCATCGTTCTCGAGGCGCTCCAAGCGTTGCTCGATCGTGAGTTCCACCCCGCTTCATAACCGAAAGGCCCCGGTCCCGCTGGCGAGCAGGACGACCGGAGCCCTCAGAGGACAACCTTTATGCCCAACAACGATAAGCCTGATACGTCTGCCGCACAACCGCCCGGAGGAGGAATCCTCGCGGGCCGACTCTTCGCCTCGATGATGACGGCGCTGTACGGCCAGGACCGTGTCATCACGGGTTCGATGAAGTTCATCGAGGAGCAGCTGAACCGTGGTGTGCAGCCCATTCTCGTGGTGGTGGAAGAGGAGGGGCGGACCCTCGGCGACAAGGAACTCCGCATGTTGGAGGAGTGGGCGACCTCGCCGAAGTACAACTTCAACCTCATCACTCTCTGCGCTGACATCAGCCCGTCCGCGTAGGCCGCATTGTCCGTGGAGAGCTTGGGCTCAATGTTCACCGCCGATGCTCGCGCGGCATCGTGTGGTCCAAGGTTGTACCGCCGTCCCTTTTACGGGACGCCATCGATTCCAACGGTAACCAGCGATTCCCGGCGATTCCCTCGGATGGAGAAACAAGTAGCTGGCGGTCATGTGGGGGCGCCCGAGCCCACTGATTCGCAATAGCCACCGCGAGCGCGCAACCGGCTGCCAACCGGCTCTGCGCGCAGTAGCAGCGGAGCGTGTTTGTAGCGCACAGCCTCTTCTGAGGCGGTGTGCATTGGAAATCACCCGATGTTGGAACATACGAACTGCTCTCTTGAGCGTACGGTTTCACCGCCTCACCAGCAGCAACCTGCCGATGGTGAGCGCGTCCCCCATCACATCATGCGCGATAGCCACGCTGTCGCCTCGGACGACGTGACAGCGAAGATTCGCTTGCTGACCGAGTACTTCTTGGCGCGTAAGGACACGTTTGCCTTCGCGCCGCCCAGAGGCAACCCACGTCCGGGTTTCCTCCACCCGGAGGACATGGACAAGCTCGAAGACCTCCTGCGGGCGCACGTTGCAGGGGCGAGCGCCCCCTCGGTGCGCATCTACTTCGAGCGTGGAGACGGCACCCATGACGCCAAGGAGATGCGTGCGCGCATTGGCAGCTACGCCCTGGCGCTGGACGGCACGGTCGTCTGGAGCTGCCTCGACTTCGACGGGGGGGTGGGCCACGCCCACGCACTCGCGGACCCGCAGGGGGCGGCGCTTTACGCAGTAAAGAAGGCGGAGGAACTCGGTATCCCGGCGTACTTGGAGGTGTCGCGCAGCGGGGCGGGTTACCACCTGTGGCTTTTCTTCCCGCGGGGCACACCTGCGTGGCTGGCCCGGGGGCTCGGTCTCCTCTTGGCGCCTGCGCGTGCGCCGCTCGCGAATGGCGGGGAGGCGGACCCCAAGCGATCGGTGGGTATTGAGGTGTTCCCGAAGGCGCCGCGAGTGGCCGAGGGGGGCGTCGGCACGATGGTCTTCCTGCCTTGGTACTGGGACGCGCCCGACGGCGCCAATCAGTTCGTGCGGGTTGCCGCAGATGGCTCCCTTGAGGTGTACCTGCCGGAAACGTTCGAGCGGATCAGCTCCGATGCCGCTGAGCGACTGCTCGCGGACGCCGGAGTGAGTGAGGCTGGCGTCTTCGCGAAGGTGCCGCAGGTCGGGACGACCGCACCTCGAGAGGGCGTGCGCCACGGGGATGCGCCCGCCTCCTTCTTGCAGAGCGCGGTGGATCGCTACAACACGGAACATCCGCGCTCCTACCCGAGTTCGGGCGGCCAGTGCCCCGCGTGCGGCCACAAGGGGTGCTTCGGCCAGCTCGCCAACAATCCGCGGCGCTGGTCCTGCTTCTCCGCCTCACACGGCGAATGCGGCGTTGGGCGCGAGGGGAGCACCTGCTGGTTCGGTGATGCCCTGGACCTCGACGCCGCTGCGGCTGGTGTCGACCGGATGGAGTTGTTGCGCGAGGGGGGCTACCTCGACGACGAAGAGGACGAATCTGAAGACGGCGCCACCTGGGCTGCCGACTGCTCAGCGGCTGCTCACGCCCAGGGCTCCAGCGTGGCGCTCGGCTCCAGTCCGACGGTGGGTCCCGGCCAGGCCAGCAACAACACGGGGCTGGTTTCCAGTGGCTCTGTGTCGTCCGCCAGAACTCGGTCCGGGACGGGGCGCCCGAAGGTCTACAAGGCCAAGACGTACGCCACGTGCTGCGACATCATTCGCAACAACGCGGCCAACATCCTGGATGGCGAACTCGAGTACAATGAGATGCTGCTGACCCCCACCATCGACCGGAAGGTGCCGCCCACCTCTATCGTCGGCATCCTGCGCGAGCGCATCGAACTCCGGCTCACCCCGCCGAAGAAGAAGGGGAAGAAGCCTCCCAAAAAGCTCACCTTCAGCGAGGCGCAGGTGACGAGCGCCCTGTTGCAGGTGGCCGAGGAGCGGAGCTACCACCCGGTGCGCGATTACCTGAACGGGCTCGTCTGGGACGGAGTGGAGCGCATCAAGGACGTGGCGCCGGTGCTGCTGGGCATCGCCAATCCGGACTTGCTGACGCAAGCCATCCTCAAACGCTTCTTCATTTCCGCTGTGGCGCGTCCCCTCGAGCCGGGTTGCAAGGTCGACACCGTGCTGGTGCTCGTGGGAGCGCAGGGCGCGCGCAAGTCCAGCTTCTTCAAGGCTCTCGCGGGTCCCGAGTGGTTCAGTGACTCCGCCGTGGACTTGAAGAACAAGGACTCGCTCATGCTGATGCGGCGCATCTGGTTCCACGAATGGGCGGAACTGGAGACGATGCGCAAGAGCGAGGCGACGCAGGTGAAGGCGCACCTGTTCTCCGCCGTGGACATGTTGCGACCGGCGTACGGGCGGCGCATCGAGGAATTCCCGCGGACCTCAATCATCGTCGCCTCCACCAACATCCCGGCTTTTCTCAACGACGAGACGGGCAGCCGTCGCTTCTGGATTGTCTCCGGGTGCACCTGCATCGACGTGGAGAAGGCGCGACAGTGGCGGGACCAACTGTGGGCCGAGGCCGTGGCGCTCTACCACGCGAAGGAGCAGTGGTGGCTCACGCCGGACGAGGATGCGCTGCGCGCCGCGCGCAACGTCGATCACGAGCAGCAGGACATCTGGGGCGACGTGGTACTGGACGCCGTGGTGCGTCGGCTGACCGTCGACCCGGAGGCTCCCATCACGACTCAGTCGCTGCTGGAGGATCATCTGGGCAAGCAGCCCAAGGACTGGACGCAGGCCGACCAGAAGCGCGTGGCCGGCATCCTCCAGCGCTTGGGCTTCACCGACGACCGCAAGCGGGTGAAGGGCCAGCGTCTCAGCCTCTGGACTCCTCCGCCGGCCATCCTGGTCATAGCCGCGGAGCGGCGTGATCAGGACGCCAAGGCGATGCGCGAGGAGGAGGAGGCTTTGCGGCGCCAACAGGAGGCCCTAAAGGCAAAGAAGAACGTAGACGACTCCGACTTCTCGTGATGCGGCCTTGGCGGGTTTGCCGTTACCAGGGTGCCTCCAGGCCCCCAGACGCGTAGGCGGGGCATCCTGCACGCCAACATGGCCACCGTGGCCACCCTCGCAGAGCCGGAGGATGGCCGGAGGGGGAGGGGAAAGGGCTTCTGATTTCAAAGGGTTAGGGGGCTGTCCACCTGTCCACCCTGACCACCCTCCTGCTGGAGGAGGAGAGCGAAGAAGAAATGCGCGAATCTTTAGTGGAGCGCGTCATGGCGTGTGGCCAGGGTGGCCGGGGGGCCTCTCCCCCTCCGGGGGCGTGTGGCCACCCTGCCGCTGCCGCATGGGTGGCCGGCCACTCTCGCGAGTGGACAGGGCGCACCAAGTCCACTCCATTACGGGGGCTGCGAAGGTGCTGCACCTAATGCCACACGCACGAGAGACTCCTGACGGGATGCCATGACGGCGCTCATTTCCGGGTAGATGCGGCGCCCTACGGGGGCGATTCCGACGGATGTCCTAAACTTTGTACGTGACGACATCCATGATTCCCCGTCATCTCTCCCTCGCCCCATGTGCTTCCGACGCGCAGCCGGAGGCCCTCGCGTGCGCGGAGCCGCCGCAGCAGCCCCGGCTGGGTCTTCCGGCGCTGGACCAACTGGCGTTGACCGCCTTCGCCACCGGCGACGCCGCGCAGCTCGTGGAGCACGTACGCGGCATGGCCGAGGTGCTGGCCTCAAACGACGGCGACGCAACGCGGCGGCGAACGATCTCCCGTCACTTGGCCGTCACCCGCGGCCAAACTGACCTGATCGACGCCGCCATGGGCGAGGCGTTGGGGCGACGCGACTTTGAGGCGGTGAAGGCCCTTACGAAGCTCGCTGACGTGCAGACCCGGCGCTTCAAGATGCTACTGGAGGAGCACCGCATTGAGCTGGGCCGTGACCAGCCCGTGCAGATGTTCGTCCAGCACGCGGACAGCGTCACAGTGGGCCGGAGGTAGCAGGACATGGCGGTCTACCGCGACCAGGTCACCCGAGTCACGCTGCCCATGGTCCGAGCGTGGATGAGGCCAGCGGGTTTTCGGCAGGCACCATCGGTGCGGCTCGAGAAGTTCGGCTTCGCGGTGGACGTGAAGCTTGAGCGCGTGGCGAACTCCACCAGCTATGGCGGCGAGCGAGTCTTTTTCGTCTGCCCGCGGCCGAGCTGTGGCGCCCGCGTCAACGTGGTGGGCTGCGCGATGTGGATCGGCTGGGGCTGCTCAAAGTGCCTGCGCTGGAGGGGACGGAATCGGCGATGGATTGAGCTGGCGCCGGTCATCAACGGAGGCGAGGCTCGTGCGTAGCAATTTCATTGAAATCACGAACTGGTACGGACGCTGTCGGATCTGCGATTTTCATTATTCAAAGGATGAGCCCGATGAGGCACGCCAGCACCGTAGCTATCATCGCCGCTACCTTCGAGCATGTGATGAGCTCTTGGCGCCTGTTCATCGTGCAGATCGAGAACGGCTGATGAAGGAGGGAGCCGAATTGCTGGAGCACGGAGCAGCTTTCTCCGAACGAATACGAGGCGCGGAGCTCCAGCTGAAGGCGTTGTTTCATGAACACCTGGCCGCAGTACTGCTCGGGCTCGAGTCGCGGCGTTCGTACTTCGAACTCGTTACCTTCTTGGATATCAGTGGTCGGCTTCATGGCAGGTTCGATCCGGATGTGGCCGACGAGCTGAGCCATCGGTATTCGAACCGGCCGCGGAGGTGACGCGGCTATTGCATAGCCTCTGTTGCGATAGACGGACTTCAGCTTGCGTGGGGGGATGTGGGGCCGGCATCGTAGCGAGGTCTTCCTCAAGGATTCTTCTCGTCCCGCTTTGGGCCCACCTCCCGGTTGGCACACGTGGCTCGTATGCTCGCCCTGGCACACCACCTCCAGGGGGCCATAGACGGGGGACTGATGCCGGACCGGGCCGCTGTCACGCGCAAACTCGGGCTCACACGCGCCCGGGTAACACAGCTGCTCGACCTGCTCCTGCTCGCGCCCGACCTCCAAGCACGCGTCCTCGAACTCGAAGCCGTTGACGGCGCCGAGCCGCTGGCCGAGCGGACCCCCGAGCGGTGGCCCACGCGGGGACGTGGGCCGAGCAGCGGGCGGCGTGGGCGAAGCTGACCGCGAAGCAGTGACGGGCTCAGCCCATCACGGGCAAGGAGCGCTGTGCGCGTGGCGCTCGCGCGACCGGCGCCGACGGCGCCGTATCCGGCATCTCGTCGTACGTGCGCCCATCGAGGACGCGGCCGGCCTTCTTCTTGTTCTTGCCGCCCCACTGCTTGAAGAAGAACGCGACGCCTGCCCGCGCGCACTGGTCGCGGATGTCGGTGACCCATGCCGGGTCGATCGGACGTGCGCGGTGACCGGACTCGCCTCCCACGATCACCCAATCGATGTTCTTCAGCTTCAGCTTCCGTAGCGGCCCGAGCAGCGGCTCGAGCGAGAGGAACCTTACGTGAGCGCCCGTCGTCCGCAGGTCGTCGATACGGTCGACGTAGTCCGCGTTCTCGACGCTCACGCCCATCCACACGTTCTCCGGCCAGTCGATCTCGGGGCTCAGCTCGGCAAGCCGATCGGCACGCTTCGTGAGCACCTGGAAGCGGTGCCAGTGCGCGCGGCGCATGACGCCGAACACGCGCTGGATGTACTCGGGCGGCACGTCCTTGTGGAACAGGTCGCTCATCGAGTTCACGAAGATCGTCTGCGGCTTCTTCCACTTAAGCGGAAGCTCCAGCATCTGCGGCTGCATGGTGAGCTCAAAGCCGTTCCGATAGTTCGGCTGCCCCATCGCCTGCAGGCGTTCCGCCATGCGCTCGGCGTAGCAGTACTTGCAGCCGGGGCTGATCTTGTTGCACCCCGTGACGGGGTTCCAGGTGGACTCGGTCCACTCGATGCCGGAGCCGAGCGCCATCAGCGCACCTCCTTTAGGGGCTTGAGTAGGTGGTTGGCAATCCGCAGCGCGATGTCCTTCCCGCGTTCGTTGCCCACCGCGAAGCAGAACATGTACAGCGGGTTCTTCGACGAGTTCCAGAGCACGCCCGGCTCCTCGGCGACGCCCGCGAACACCTGCTTCAGACGGTTGTTGAAGTAGCGCGCCATCACGTCCATCGACGCCTTCACCTGCACCTGGTGATCGCCGAACAGCGTGGGCTTCGTCTCGACCTTGTAGAACTCGTCGTACCAGTCCGCCGTGCCGAGGAAGGCGTTCAGGCGCTGGCGCCACGACTCTGGCAGCTTGCCGGACTTCGGCGCGAGGCGGTTCATGCCCATGCCGAGCGGCACGAGGAGCCACAGGTCGATCGCCTTCGTCGCGGCGACCGCCTCGATCGTCTTCCACTCGACCTGCATGCCGTAGGGATCGAGGAAGAGCACCGCGCGCCGCGACTTCCACTTGGAGGGGTCGGCGCAGAGCTTCTGGATCACCTCGTTCGCCTCACCTTGGCGAACGTCGATGTCGTTGGCGAGCGCGGGGAACTCCGTCTTCAGGCCCTCGAGCTGCTGGCAGCGCTCGGGGCTCCGCTCGATGAAGATGTACTTGTCGAAGCGCGGCTCGACCTGCAACGCGAGCTTCGCCGATCCATCGAGCAGCTTCTGCGGGGCCGCCTCGGCGAGGTCGGGGAAGAGCAAGGTTTCGGTCGCACCGCTCGACTCGGACTCGCGCGCGGTGCGCGTGCCGGTGCCCGCGAACGCATCGATGTACGCCTTGCGGAACGGCTGGGCGGGCGTCGGCTTGCCCTCCAGCGCGGTCGTGTAGCTCTTCAGGTACTTGGCGAGGACGTCCAGCTTCGCGTCGGTCCAGTCGCCGCCGAAGCGATGGGTCGAGCCCTTGGATGTCGACCGTGTCTTCGCCATTGTACTGTCCGCGCGTTCAGTATCCACAGATCGCGCCCCGTCGCCAAGGTACATGAGCCCTTGGAAACACCGTAGTTTTCGGCGCAAAGCCGCTCGATGACCTGCCCTGGGGACCGCGAACCTAGCGGTCACGACAGCGGCCCTGTCGACGAACTGGCATTACCTTCGGTCTTCTCGACTCTCATCGACTCTTGTTGGGGGAGCCAGATCTGGGTACTGTGCTCAAGTGCACAGTGGTCCTCCTCTGCTCGGAGCGCAGCGATGACGACAGAGCCTTGGGCCTCGGTTGAAGATGTCGCCAAGCACCTCGGGGTCGCGAAGGACTCCGTGTACCGGTGGATCGAGGCGCGGAAGCTCCCGGCTCATCGCATCGGCCGGCTGTGGAAGTTCAAGCTCTCCGAGGTCGACGAGTGGGTTCGGGCCGGAGGCGCCCAGGAAGACGACGGAGGAGGCCACCAGAGCAAGCGATGATGGGGCCGACGCTGACCACCAACGACCGACGACTCGAGTCGGCGAGCGCGCTGCGTGAAATCGCGCGTGCCGAGCGGTTTGACGTACGTGTGCGTTTTGGTTCAGTGGCCGACGCCACCCGCTTCCTCCGCGCGCTCACGAGCCTGCTCTTCGGCGCGAGCGTCAAGATCACCGCGACGCTGACCATCGGCGCGCCCCGCGAAGACCTCACCGCCGAGGAGATCGCTGATCGGCTCGCGCGCGGCGGCATCGACAAGCTCCGCTTCGCCCTCCGTCTCGGCGAGCACGCGATTGCCGTCGAGCTCGCGCTCCTGGCCTCGGAGCCGGGCGCCGTCGCGATCCGTGCCCCGTTCACGAGCCGCCCCGCCGTCTCGCGCCTGTGGCTCCAGACCGACGCCAACGTCGTGGCGCCCATCACCGCGCTCGCGCTCCCGACGACCGCCGAGGGGCTTGCCGTCGACGCTGCGCACGCGCTCGTCGGGCTCGCGCTCCGGTGCGGCGGCTTCGAGGAGGCCGAACTCACCGGCGAGCATCCGCTCTCCTGGAAAACAACGAAGCCGAGCGACGACGCTCAGCCGGTGCGGAGCACACTCCGAGACGCCGTGTGGAGCACCGCCAACTCGGAGGGCGTGGTCGCCCTGTGGGTCACCGGCCTTCCGCCGTCGCCGAAGCCGCGTACGCCCGAACCCGGCTGGTGGGAGCAGTACGACGTGCTCACGCGCAGCCCGCGCCAGGCGTTGACCAAGCTGCACGCCCACCTCGCCGCGCACTTCGACATCCCGTTCGCGTGGGCCATCGTCGACCTCACCGCTGCGCCCGAGGGCACCTTCGTGGTGCAGCCCGAAGCGAGCGCCATCGCGCGCCTCGTGCCGGAAGCCGATCGCGTCGTCGTTGCTGTCGACCTCGAGCAGCCCGCCTCACTGGTCGCAGAGATGCTCTTGCACCTCTGCGCGCATCTCACGCTCGGCCACGTTCGCCCGGGCGATGCGTGGGGCCATTGGGACACGCAGGCCTCGCTCTCGCCGACGCCCCATCGCCAGTGGGATCGCGAAACGCGCGCCTTCGTCGACGCCCACTTCGCCCGCCCCGTGCGCCGCGTCTCGTCGCTCGAAGAGTGCAACCCGCGCGAGAAGGCGTGGCTCGTCTTGCTCGACCACATCGGGCGCATGGTCGGTCAGACACGGACGCTGCACCCCAAGACGGAGACCTACCAGGCCGCCGCCTACCAGCGTCAGGCCGCGCAACGCCTCGTCGCGCAGCTCGAGGAGTACGGCGGCGCGATGCTGTGTGACGGCGTCGGTCTCGGGAAGACCTACGTCGCGACCACCATAGCCGTTCACTACGCGAACCAGTGGCGAGACCAGCTCGCAGACACGAAACGCTCGGCGACCGACGACCCGTTCCGCATCACGGTGCTCTCGCCCAACTCGGTGGTCAGCACGTGGCAGCGCGAGGCCATCTCGCCGCTCGCCGCGCACGGCGTCCCGCTCGCCACCATCCGCGTCATCTCGCACTCGAAGCTCTCGCGCATCGTGCCGTCGAGCGACATCCTCACGCGTGGCCGTTCGGGGATGAGCGACATGGAGCACCTGCTCCTGTCGGACCTCGTGGTCGTCGACGAGGCGCACAACTTCCGCTCCGTCGGCGCGCGCCGCACGACTGTCCTGCGCGACCTCTTGCGCCTGCAGCCGCGCAAGGACCTGCGCCGCAAGGTGCTGCTGCTCACCGCGACCCCCGTGAACAACAGCCTCGAAGACCTGCGCCAGCAGGCGGCGCTGATGTTCGGCAAGGCGCTCTTCTTCAACGACAACCTCACGCCCGACAAGTACCGCACGCGCGCGTTCAAGGACGTCGAGGAGCGCGTCGCTAGGGCCACCAAGGGCAAGGGCGTGGCCGATGTCGCAGCGTTGCTCATTCACGGCGATGCCTCGGCAAAGTTCGCCTACGCGCCCGACTTCCGCGACGACGTGCAGTTCGGCGTGCAGGTGCCGCGCGTGGGCGACTACCTCAAGGAGCAGGAGAAGCGGCTCACCGCGCAGCAGGCGGCCGTGCGCGCAGCCATCCAGAGCGGTCAGCTTCCAGCCGGAGCACCCGCACGCATCGCGAGCGAGCTGCTCGACCGCATCGTGGTCCAGCGCTCGCGCGCGCTGTGCAAGCAAATCGAGCGCGAGCAGGGCTCGAACGCGCGGCTCCTGTTCCGGCCCGACGCGGCCACGCCCGAGAAGCTCGTCTACGAGGACGTCTACGACGACACCCGCGACGTGCTCGCGCGCTTCCTCCCGCTCTTCGAGACCGAGGGCGAAGCCACCGACAAGGACACGCCACCGCTCTCGCTCAAGATCTACATGTGGGCCGACGTTCGCGACGGCATCCGCGACGCGGGCGAGGTCTCGTCCGTGGTTGGCCTGCAGCGCGTGCTGGTGCTCAAGCGCCTCGAATCTTCGCCGGTTGCGTTCCTCATCACGCTGCTCCGGCTGCTCGCGCTACACGCGCATCGGCTCAAGCAGCTCGTCGAGCTGTGCCGCGAGGTCGGCGACAAACAGCGCGAGAAGGCGCTCGCCGCCGAGCTGGCGGATCTCATCGATCAGGTGAGGCCCGTCGAGCGTGAGCGCATCGACGCGCTGCTCGCCGGCGGTACCAAGTCAAAGGTGCGCGCGACCGACCTGCTCGAGCGGTGGAGCAAGGCGCACATGAGCGCGAAGGCCGCCGCTGACACCGACGATCCGCTTCCGCCCCAGCTCGACCTGTTCGGTGAGGACGAGAAAACGACGGAGCGCGAGGAACAGCTCGATCGCCTGTGGTGCCTCCGCAATCACCTCACGCGTGACCTCGCCACGCTGCTGCGCGTCGCCCCCGGCCTCGCTGACATCATCTTCGGTCGGTTCGCGCAGAGCGACTGGCCGCAGCGCTTCATCAACGGCGGGCAGGATGTCGACTGGCCGAAGTCAGCGGCGTGGGCGAGGCGCATCGGCACTGACGCCAAGCTGCAGCGCCTCGTGGCCCGCTTGCTGCGTGCGCGGAGAGACGGCCAGAAGGTCATCGTCTTCTCGCAGTTCACCGACACGCTCGCCTACATCTACTCTGTGCTGCGCGCGGCGCCCGTGCTCGAACGCAACGAGTGGAAGACCGTGCTGCGCGAGCTGTCCACCGGCGCGGGGCACATCGTGTCGAAGGAAGAGGTACTCGACCTCATCGAACGTATCGCCGTCGTGAGCGGCGAGACCGAGGAGCGCGACGCCGTCATCCACGCCTTCGCGCCGTTCTACCGCCTCGGCCCTTCGCGCCCGCGCCTTGCCGGTGCGTCGCCGCTCGAGCAGCAGCAGCTCGACGCGCTGTGGTTCAACGGATGGACGCAGGCGCTGAAACGGCCCATCGACGTCCTCTTCGCCACGGACGTCCTCGCTGAAGGCGTGAACCTCCAGGACGCGGCGCTGCTCATCAACTTCGACGTGCACTGGAACCCGGTGCGAATGATCCAGCGCGCGGGGCGCATCGACCGCCGCCTGAACCCCGCCATCGAGGAGGCCACGAGCTTCCCCGACCTCGAAGCGCTCGCGCGTGGCCTCGGCGTGGAGCCGCCGCGCTACTGGTGGCACGCACACACCGGTGCCGCGCCCATCACGGTGAACCTGCTTCTTCCCGACGAGCTGGAGAAAGAGCTGCAACTCCGAGAGCGCATCGCCAACAAGACGCTCGCCATCGACTTCACCCTCGGCCTCGAACAGGGCACCGGCGCCGAGGCCGACTGGATGGCCGAGTACCGCTACCAGGGTATCTCGGCGCTCAACGCCTGGCAGGGCGATCGCGCCATCGAGCAGATCGCCGGGTACCAGCAGCGCCTGCGCCGCATGATGGCTGACCGCGGCATCGAGGCCGAGTGCCGTTAATGCCGCGCTCGGCATTACCGGCACACCACGGCCACGTTGCTCCTGCGCGCGGGCGTCCCCCTCCAGCACGTCCAGCGCATCCTCCGGCACCGGGACGTGAAGCTGACGGCAGACACCTACGGGCACCTCGAGGTGGAGGACCTCCGCACCGCAGTGGACACCCTGCCGGATGCCCCGATCATCGACGCGGAGTTCACCGTCCACCGGCCCGAGGTTGGCCCCGCGCCCCACGGCTTCGCACCGCTTCGCACGGATTCCGCTACCCGGCCGCTACCACCGGGCGAGCCCCAGAAAAACGAAGGGCGCGGACCCGAGGATTTCTCCAAGGATTCCGCGCCCTTTGAATGGTCGGGGAGACAGGATTTGAACCTGCGACCCCTTGGTCCCGAACCAAGTGCTCTACCAGGCTGAGCCACTCCCCGATATGTCTGCCCCTTCGCCGGTGTACGACCTCGGGCCCGGCTCGAAGGTGGCGGCGGATGTACCCGACCCGCCCGGCTGAGTCAACGCCTCAAGAACCCCTTTTCGTCCCCTTCTCAGCACCTGAGAGCCTGGTGTCCTGGCAGACTCATGAGGCTCGGTTACCCCACTCTCTCGGCTTGCAACCCCTTGGTGTTACTCGGCTCCCAGGAAGGAACGGACCTTGCTCCTTCTCTGGCTCCATGGCCGCTCCCACCATCCTGATCTCCGACGATGAGCCCCTGCTCGTGTCTGCGCTCGCCCGCGAAGGCCGCCGATCAGGGCTCACATGCCTCACGGACACCACCGCTGAGAATGTCCTCGAGCTGGCCCGCCAACACCACCCCGCCGTCATCATCCTCGACATCTACCAGCGCTATGACGGCCGGGATCTCCTCGTCCAGCTCAAGCAGGATCCCGAGACCCGCAACTGCAAGGTCATCATCCTCAGCGCCATCGAGGATCAGCACATGCGCCACCAGTGCTTCCAGCTCGGCGCGGATGCCTACGAGGTGAAGCCCTTTGCCGCGACGTTCATGCCCCGCGTGGCCCGGCTCGCCGCTGCCCAGGCCTCCCAGCCCTCCCCCACGCCGTGAGCCACGGCCAGCACGCCCCTCACCCCCCCCGACCCGCCGGGCGCAGCGAGCGGATGGCCTGCGCGTAGTCCTTCGCTCGGAAGACGTACGAGCCCGCCACCAGCACCGTGGCCCCCGCCTCCACCACCTGCTTTGCCGTCTGCGCGTTGATCCCCCCGTCCACCTCGATGTCCACCTCCAGCCCCCGCGCATCCAGCATCGCGCGCAGCCGGCGCACCTTGTCCACCGTGGACTCGATGAAGCTCTGCCCCCCAAAGCCCGGGTTCACGCTCATCATCATCACCATCTCCACCTCGCTCAGCACCTCCTCCACCGCCCCCAGCGGCGTCGAGGGGTTGAGCACCACCGCCGGCTTCGCCCCCAGCTGACGGATCTGCTGCAGCGTCCGGTGCAGATGCGGGCTCGCCTCCACGTGCACCCCCAGGACGTCCGCCCCCGCCTTCGCGAAGGCCTCCAGGTACCGCTCCGGCTCGACGATCATCAGGTGCACGTCCAGGGGCCGGGTCGCCACCCGCTTGATGGCCTCCACCACCACCGGGCCCATGGTGATGTTCGGCACGAACCGGCCATCCATGACATCCACGTGAATCCAGTCCGCCCCCGCGGCCTCCACGGCGCGGACCTCCTCCGCCAGACGGCCGAAATCACAGGACAGGAGCGAGGGAGAGATGAGGACGCGACGGCTCATGGTGGGCCCGCTTCATAGCCGCTCCCGGTTTCCAGCGGTACCGGACATTCCCTGCATGCACACCTGCAGACCCCTTGCTATCCAACCTATGAGGCAGCCAGGCAGGCCGGCTCCTCACTCGTCGTGATAGAACGAGGCGTCTTCCTGGCCCAGCCCATCACTCCGGAGCCTCTCACCGGTGCTTTACACGTCCGACGAAACCGCTCTGACCCGCCGTCTCCAGAAGCTCACGTCGATCCTCGACGTGACCAAGGCGATGAGCGCGGAGCGCGATCTCGACCTGCTGCTTCCGCTCATCCTCTTCGAGGCCTCCAAGGTCGTCGAGGCGGATCGCTGCTCGCTCTTCATTCTGGACCGCGAGCGCAACGAGCTGTGGAGCAAGGTCGCCCAGGGTGCCAAGCGGGAGATCCGCCTCCCGGTGGGCAGCGGCATCGCCGGCCAGGTGGCCGCCACCGGCACCCCCATCAACATCCCCGACGCCTACGCGGACGAGCGCTTCAACCGCTCGTTCGACACCTCCAGCGGCTACCGCACGCAGACCATCCTCTGCGCGCCGATGCGTGACGCCAATGGCGAGGTGACGGGCGTCATCCAGGCCCTCAACAAGCGCGGCGGCCGGATCTTCGATGCCGAGGACGAGGAGCTGCTGCTGGCCCTGGGCGCCCAGGCGGCCGGCGCCATCGAGAACGCCCTGCTCCACGAGGAGATCAACAGGCTCTTCGAGGGCTTCGTCTCCGCGTCGGTGGTGGCCATCGAAGCGCGGGATCCGTCCACCGCCGGTCACTCCGGCCGCGTGGCCGATCTCACCGTGGGGCTCGCCCAGGCGCTGGAGCACGTGTCCACCGGCAGCTACACGAAGACGCGCTTCACCCCCGTGGAGATCCAGGAGCTGCGCTACGCCTCGCTGCTCCATGACTTCGGCAAGGTCGGCGTGCGCGAGCCCGTGCTCGTCAAGGCCGAGAAGCTCTATCCCCACGAGATGGAGATGCTGCGCGCCCGCTTCGAGATCGCGCGCAAGGACATGCAGCTCCAGAGCTACAAGCGCCGCCTGGCCGCCGTGAAGGTGCGCGGCGACAAGGCCATGGCCGAGATCGACGGCGAGGAGGAGGCCCGGCTCCTGGAAGAGCTCAAGCGCCTGGACGAGGTGTTTGAGTTCGTCCTCACCTGCAACCGCCCCACCGTGCTGGCCCAGGGCGGCTTCGAGCGCCTCGGCGAGCTGCGCAAGGTCACCTTCCAGGATGCGCGCGACCAGGCCCAGCCGCTGCTGCTCGAGAAGGAGATCCGCTCCCTCTCGATTGCTCGCGGCACCCTGTCGCCCGAGGAGCGCAAGGAGATCGAGAGCCACGTCGAGCACACCTACCGCTTCCTCACGCAGATCCCCTGGACGCGCACCCTGCGCCGCGTCCCCGAGATCGCCTACGCCCACCACGAGAAGCTCGACGGCACCGGCTACCCGCGCGCCATCCCCGCGAAGACCATCCCCGTGCAGTCCAAGATGATGGCCATCTCGGACATCTACGACGCGCTCACCGCCTCCGACCGGCCCTACAAGAAGGCCGTGCCCTACACGCTCGCGCTCGACATCCTCAGCAAGGAAGCCGCCGCCGGGCAGCTGGACCGCGAGCTGCTCACCGTCTTCATCGAGGCCGAGGTCCCCAAGAAGGCCCTGGGCTCGGTGAAGTAGACGCTCTGCGTCACTCCCCAGGTGGCGTCCGCTCGCAAGCCTTTGGCGCCCCTCCGGAAGCCGGGATTTCGCGAGCAGTCAGAATGATCCGGTCATGCGGATCCATGATCTGCCGCTCCCCTCGTCCTGGTCGCGGCGCTCCTTCGAGCCTCAGCCCCGCTCCCCGAGCAACTCTGCCCTGGAGGCCGAGGTGCAGGCCCTGTTCCAGCGGCAGTTCGGCGCGCTGGCGGCCGCCAGGCAGCGGTTCCACGAGGTGATGCGCAGCAGCTTCGGCAACGGGTACGACGTCCGCAAGGCCGAGAGGTACCGGCAGCTGGCGCTCGCGGGCGACTTTGGGTGGCTGCCGCCCTTGCGGTGGGTGGATCCGGTGATCCTCGAGGGCGCTCGCAGCGCGTACTACGCCGAGTTCGGCACGGTGTTCCTCGACCGTGCGCTCCAGCGCTTCCCTGCGCTCGCGGCAGCCACCTTCGCCGAGGCGGCTGGCTGCGTGCTCGATGCACTGCTCAGCCCCGAGGACGCGCCGGACCACCGCGGGGAGCTGTTCCGGCGCTTCCTGGGCAGCGAAGGCCTGGCTTGAGCCCAGGCCCCGTGCTCAGGCGCCCTGGATGGTGTGCAGGCGCAGGCTGTTGATCTTCCCCGGCTGCCCCACCGGCGCGCCGAAGACGATGACGACGCGATCGCCCACCCGCGCCAGCCCGCGCGTCAGCAGCTCCTCCTCCACGCGCCGCACCATCGCCTCCGTGTCCTGGATGGGCTCCAGCACCCGCGGCACCACGCCCCACACCAGCGCCAGCCGGCGGCGCACTTCCTGGTTCGGGCTGAACGCGACGATGGGCACCGGCGGCCGGTAGTGCGCCAGCAGCCGCGCCGTCACGCCCGACAGCGTGAAGGCCGCCACGAGCGAAGCACCGCTCGCCTCCGCCGCCTGGCACGCCGCCCGGGCAATCACGTCCGGGAAGTGCGACGGCAGCCCCAGCGGGGCCTCGATCACCCGCTTCAGGTGCTGCGCCCGCGTCGCCGACTCGGCCGCCAGGACGATGCGGTCCATCATCTGCACCGACTCGATGGGGTACTTCCCGCTCGCCGTCTCGCCGGACAGCATCACCGCGTCCGCCCCGTCGAACACCGCGTTGGCCACGTCGCTGGCCTCTGCGCGCGTGGGCCGCGGGTTGTCGATCATCGAGTTCAGCATCTGCGTGGCCACGATGACAGGCAGGCCCCGCGCGTTGGCGCGCCGGACGATGTCCTTCTGCACTGCCGGCACCTCCTCGGGCGGAATCTCCACGCCCAGGTCACCACGCGCCACCATCACGCCGTCCGTCTTGTCCAGGATGGCGTCCAGCCGCGCGATGGCCTCCGGCTTCTCCAGCTTGGCGATGATGGGCACCTGGCGGCCCACCTCCGCCATGGCCTGCCGCGCCATGTCCAGGTCCGACGGCTGGCGCACGAAGGACAGCGCGATGAAGTCCACGCCCGCCTTGATGCCGAAGACGAGGTCCTCGCGATCCTTCGGCGTCAGCGCATCCGCGCGCACCGCCACGCCCGGCAGGTTGATGCCCTTGTTGTTCTTCAGCGTCCCGCCCACCACCACCTGTGTCCGCAGCAGCTGCTTCTTGTCCGTCTCGATGACCTTGAGCTCCAGCAGGCCGTCATCCAGGAGGATGCGGTCCCCCGGGTTCACGTCCGCCGCCAGGAGCGGGTACGTGGTGGAGACGATGTCGTCGGTCCCCTTCACGCTCTCGTCCGTGGTGATGGAGAAGGTGGCCCCTTCCTTCAGCTCCGTGCTGCCGGTGATGAAGCGGCCGGTGCGGATCTTCGGGCCCTGCAGGTCGCCCAGGATGCCTACCGCCTTGCGCACCTTCAGTGAGGCCGCGCGCAGCTTCGCGATGTTCTCCGCGTGCTGCTCATGGCTGCCGTGGGAGAAGTTCAGCCGGGCCACATCCATCCCAGCATCCAGCAGTGCCTCCAACATCTCCTGGCTCTGGCTGGCGGGGCCGAGGGTGCAGACAATCTTCGCTCGTCGCATAGGGGACCGGAGGATGGGGGGAGCGTCACGCTGGGTCAAGAACGCAACGAGCCGCCGGCGCTCGGTAAAACGGTAAAAGAGCTGCCAGGCGACAGAGGGCTCAGCCTCGCAGCAGCACGCTCAGGTTCTCCCGCTCCCAGCGCAGCGCCGCCAGGTAATGCGGGAAGGCCTTCTCGCGGTCCCGGAACGCCCGCGGGTGGTGCACTCGCCGGCCGCCTCGGCCCGTGCTCGGGAAGAGCTGATGCAGCATCTCGTGGAAGACGATGAACTCCACGAAGAAGGCCGGCACCTCCGAGCGATCCAGCGCGGGGTGGATGCGGATCTCCCGTGTCTGGTGATCGTACACTCCCAGGCGGATGGACTTGCGCCGGCGCCGAGGCGGCATGCGCCCCCAGCCAATCCGCGCCTGGATGCCGTCCTGGAAGTAGGTGCGGTTGACGCACTCGAAGAGGGCCTGCAGATCGAAGCAGCGCCCCACGGGGTTGAGATCCGCGTCCGTCTCGCGGCGGAACTGGCGGATGCGCGGCTGCTGGCCCCGGATGTACTCGTCCAGCACGCCCCCCGCGCCCCGGTGCCCCCGGCCCGCGTAGTCCGCCACCGCGCGCAGCACGGGCTCGGGCGCGTCCAGGAACATGTGGTGCAGCCTCAGCTGCAGCGCGCTGCCCCCTCGCCGGAAGGACACCATCGTCGAGCGGTTGTCCGTCACCGCCAGCCGGACGGGAATCCCCAGGTCCGCCGAGAGCCGCCATGCCAGCGACTCCGCCCGGGAGAACAGCTCGTCTCGCTCGGTGGCGACACGCGGCGCCTCCTCCACCAGCCGGTTGCGGACAGGCGGCTGCGGCTGTGGCGGCGGAGGCACCGGTCGCAGCGTCGGCGACGGGCTTCCGGACAGCGTGAAGAGCGACATCTGGCGGGGGTACTGGTTCATCTCTTGCCCAGCATCGTACCTGCCACCCCCACGGACTCAAGGCCGCTGGAGGCTGGCTGCCCGCACTCCGTCAGGCCGTCAACCGCGACCATGGCTCCGTGCTTCCTCTGCGAGCTGCGCGCCCAGCGCCTCCACCGTCTCGCGCGTGGTACCAAACGAAGCGAGGATCTCCTCCATCGACTCGGCCTCCTCCACGGCCAGGCACGCACCGCCCTCCGCACGCGCCACCGTGAGATCGCCGTGGCGCCCCACTGCCAGGCTCCAGCTTCCATCCGCCCACTGTTCGAATGGGTAGAGCTGGCAGGCAATCGGACGAACGTTCGAGGGAAGTGTGCACCCACCCCTGCGCACGAAGAAGACGCAGGCCCCCGCCCGAGCCTGCAGCACGATGCGCACGGGCCCGCGGCGAAAGTAGCCTCGGTAGAGCGGCCACCGGGTCTCGAAGTGCGCGGCCTCGGCCTCGGTCACGCCCTCTTCCTCGCTGAACCGGCGCGCGGGCAGGCCGGTGTGCTCGCGGATGCGGGCGACGTCGGCGTGGGTCAGCATGGCCAGCTGCTCCGTCCCTCGCGGCTCGCAGCACGTCTTGCCGAGCGCCTTCGCGCAGCGCGCACAGGCCGGACTCTCGGGCGTCCTCATGCGAGCGGAGGCTCCGTGTGCCGTGTCTTCAGCAGGCGCTCGAGCCGCTCGGGCTCCATGCGCACCAGGAAGGTCTTCTCCCGGCTGTAGAGCACCTGGCCCGGCGCTCCTCCCTTCACCTTGCGGATGAACTTCACGGGCACGTAGCTCACCTCGCCGCGCGGCTCCCCCTTGGCTCCCGAGTGGTGGAGCGCCAGGTGCGCGGCATCCAGCAACACCTCCTGCGCCACCTCCATGCCCTTCTCCAGGGGCACCACCACATGGCTGCCTGGCTGCCCTCGCGCATGGAGCCAGAGGTGGTACGGCCGCGCCACCTTGAAGGTCAGCTCGTCATTGTCCGCCGCCCCCCGCCCCACCCAGATGCGCTGCCCCCCGTGCCCCACATACTCCTTATAAGGACGCCCCTCCGCAGGCCCCTCCTCGCCCGAGGGCACGTGCAGCACCTCGGCCTGGGCCAGCAGCGCCGCCTCCTCCATCCGCTCGAGCTGCTCCAGGGCGGCCCGAGCCTGCGCCACCTCACGCGCCAGCTCCGCCTCGCGCCGCCGCGCCTGCTCCACCCCTCGCAAGAGCCGCTTGTACTGGTGGAAGTGCCAGTCCACCTCCTCCTTCGGCGTCCGCTTCGGGTCCAGCTTCACCTTCACCTCCTCCATCCCCGTCTCCGTGTACGCCGTCAGCGCCACCTCGGTGTCCCCGCGGCGCAGGCGGTGGAGGTTCTGGGTGAGCAGCTCGCCCACACGGCGATGCTCCTCCGCGTCCGGGCCTCGTGCCGCCTCCGCCCGCACCTTCTCCAGCGTCCGTCCAGAGCGCTTGAGCCGAGCCCGGTACGGCTGCGTGAGGCGCCGGCGGATGGCCTCCGCCCGGCTCTTCCGGTCCCTCTCTCCCAGGAGCCGCTCGGCGGCCTCCGCGTAAGGCGCGAAGGCTCCCGCCACGGGCTCCAGGCGGGAAGGTGCGCTCCGGGCCTTCTCCAGCGCCTCGGGCGCCAGCGGCTCCGGCGGCTGCCACTCCGCGCCCGGGTGCAGCCCCCTGCGCTGCGCCAGGCCTTCTCCGGTGAGCATCAGCACCCGGCCGCTCTCGCTCAGCAGCATCAGCCCGCCCGGCGCGGACAGCTCCAGCACCAGGCGGCGCGCCCCCTCCTCTTCCTTGTGGAAGTCGAGCACCACCACGCGCTCAGCCTCCCGCCACGCGGCCGCCTTCAGCTTGAAGCCCGTCAGCTCCTGGCGCAGCCAGCGCTGGAAGGGAGCGGGCTCGCCGGGTGTGGGGAAGCGCTCGGCGGCCACCGAGAGCCGGGCCAGCTCCCCCTCCGCGCACAGGCACAGGAAGAAGGAGCGCCCAGGCACCCGCAGCTCCAGGTACGCCAGCCGCGGCAGCGGACACCACGCCTTCTGCACCACCGCTCCCGCAAGGCGCGAGCCCACCTCCGCCACCACCTGCTCCAGCTCCGTGGGACGCAGCGACATACCGGCGCTCCTCAGGAAAATAGGCCTATCCGGAGCCACATTGTCAGCTTCGTCCAAAAACGAAAACGGCTCGGCGGAGTCCGCCGAGCCGTTCACTGGCATCAACATGCTCTTTGATGCCCGTGGAGACCGCTAAGCAGTCGGGGCAGGCGCAGCAGCCGCCTTCTTGCGAGACGCCGGCTTACGGGTCGTCTTGCGCGCAGCGCTCTTCTTCGCCGCCGTCTTCTTCTTCGGGGCGGCGGACTTCTTGGTGGTCTTCTTCGCGGTCTTCTTCTTCGCGGCCATGCAAACCCTCCGTTGAGTTGGGTGCCCGCACCCAATGGGGGTGGGGCCCTGCACTCGGACACATCTGTGTCTGAGCGCTTGTGATGAATGGTAGATGCGATGGGCGTGTGTGTCAACGCATGGTGACGTATTGCAGTGCGTGGCGCGGGCCGAATTTTCGGCCTGCGCGCATTCCGCGGGCTCGAAAAGGGCCGGTGCAGGAGCGAGCGAGCGTGCTCCGAGGCCTAGAATTCGGCTCGGGAAGCGACGCGTGCGGAGGCCGGAAACTCGGCTCTGGACGCGCCGCCGGATGGTGGCGAGAGAAGTGTCCGGTGCCCCGCAGAGCGAGGAGGACACGCCGCACTTCCGCCCATGGGTGCCGGCATCTAGGGTGCCGCCCGCGATGAGTGCCGAAGAGAGGACGTTTCCCGAGGGCTTCACCTTCGGAGTCGCCACCTCCGCCTACCAGGTGGAGGGTGGCATCGAGAACGACTGGGCCGAGTGGGAGCGCGCCGGGAAGCTCAAGGAGCCGCACGTGCGCTGCGGCCGCGCGGTGGACCACTGGAACCGTTACGAGGAGGACTATGGGCTGGCCCTGGAGGCTGGGGCGTCCGCCTTCCGCGTCTCGCTGGAGTGGGCGCGCATCGAGCCCGAGCGTGGCCGGTACGACGGGGCGGCGCTCGAGGCCTACCGGGAGCGGCTGCTGCGGATGAAGGCGCGGGGCTTGAGGCCCGTGGTGACGCTCCACCACTTCACCCACCCCACGTGGTTCCACCGGGAGACGCCCTGGCACACCCCGGCCAGCGTGGAGGCCTTCCGCGCCTATGCCCGCGCGTGCGCGCCCGTGCTGAAGGGGCTGGAGGCGCTCCTCATCACCCTCAACGAGCCCATGGTGGTGCTGCTGGGCGGCTATCTCCAGGGGCTCCTGCCTCCCGGCATTGCTGACGGGCCCAAGACGATGCGCGCCCTGGAGAACATGGTGCGCGCCCACGCGGCCGCGCGCCAGGAGCTGCAGGCCGTGCTGGGCCGCGTGGAGCTGGGCATCTCGCAGAACATGCTCTGCTTCGCCCCGGACCGGTGGTGGCACCCGCTGGATCGCGCCCTCGTCCGGCTGGGCGCCCACGCCTACAACCACGCCTTCCATGAGGCGCTCGTCACCGGGAAGCTGCGCGTGACGATGCCGGGCGTGGCCTCCACCCGGGTGGACATCCCCGAGGCGCGCGGCTCGTGCGAGTTCATCGGCGTGAACTACTACTCGCGCGCCCACCTGCGCTTCATGCCCCGCCCGCCCTTCATCGAGTTCAAGTTCCGGGACAAGCTCGGCCGAGGCCTCACGGACATCGGCTGGGAGGACTACCCCGAGGGCTTCGGGCAGATCCTCCGCGAGGTGAAGCGCTACGGGCTGCCCGTGTGGGTGACGGAGAACGGCATCGACGACCGCGACGGGCAGCGCCGGCCCCACTACATCCACTCGCACCTGGCGCAGGTGCTCGACGCGCGCGCGCAGGGCGTGGACGTGCGCGGGTACCTCTACTGGAGCCTGCTGGACAACTTCGAGTGGCTGGAGGGCTGGGGCCCCCGCTTCGGGCTCTACCACGTGGACTTCGACACGCTGGAGCGCCGCCCTACCCCGGCCTGCGCGTACTTCCGCACGGTGGCTCAGGGGCGGAGGCTCGTCCCACCCGAGACGCCCGCGCCTCAGCCCAGCGCCGCCCGGTAGTCCACCTCCTGCTCTTCCGAGGGGCCCGCCAGATCCACCGAGGCGGACACGAAGAAGCGGCGCACGGCGGCCTCCACCGCCTCGGGGGTGTCCAGCGCGTTCACCTCCGCACGGAAGGCGGCCGCGCCGTGCAGCCCGTGCGCGTACCAGGCCATGTGCCTGCGGAAGCTGCGCACGGCCCCGAGCCCATCCCCCACGAAGGCCACGTGCTCGCGGAAGTGGGCCAGCACCCCCTCGCAGCGCTCCTCCGGCGTGGGGGGGTAGCCCCCTGCCAGCTCGCGGAAGATCCACGGGTTGCCCAGCGCCGCCCGCCCCACCATCACGAAGTCGCAGCCGGTCGTCTCCCGCATGCGGTGCGCATCCGCGGGCGTCTTCACATCGCCGTTGCCGATGATGGGCCTGTCCGGGAAGTGGCGCTTGAGGTCCGCGATGACCCGCCAGTCCGCCTTCCCCGAGTAGCCCTGCTCGCGGGTGCGCGGGTGGATGGCGAGCGCCGCGCAGCCCGCCTCAAAGAGCTCGCCGGCCAGCTGGAGGTAGTTGCGGCTCTTGTCGTCCCAGCCTGAGCGGATCTTGCAGGTGACGGGCAGCCCCGTGGCCGCATGGATGCGCCGGACGATCTCCGCGGCCCGGGTGGGCTCGCACAGCAGGGCGCTGCCCGCGCCGTTCTTCGTCACCTTCTTCACCGGGCAGCCCATGTTGATGTCGATGATCTGGGCGCCGTACTCCTTGCCGATGACGGCCGCGCGGGCCATGGCCTCCGGATCGCCCCCGAAGATCTGCAGCGAGTAGGGCCGCTCCACCTGTGGATCGAAGCGCAGGTACTTGAGCGTCCGCTGGTTGGCGTGCATCAGCCCCTGGGAGCTCACCAGCTCCGTGGGGCACAGGGCCGCCCCCAGCCGGAAGGCGATGACGCGGAAGGGCCTCTCGCTCACCCCCGCCATCGGCGCGAGGATGTAGGGGTTGGGGAGAATATGGGGGCCGATCTGCAACATGGGCGGCGGGGAACCTAGCGGATTGGCGACCACAGAGCAGTGCCTCAGTAATGGCCTGCACAGTCGCACCCTAACGGTTAAGGTGGTCTCCAATGTTCCGCTTTCGCCTCGGAAGCATTCCCGTCGAGGTCCACTTCTTTCACCTGCTCGTCTCGGGCTTGTTCGGGTGGTCCTTCTTTCTGCCCAACGTCCAGTCTGTCGGCCCTCGGTGGCTGGCCGAGTCGCTGGGAGACCCGAGCCACCCTGGCAACACCCAGGCCGTGGCGCTGGGGGTGCTCGCCTGGATGGTCATCGTCTTCATCTCCGTGCTCATCCATGAGCTGGGCCATGCCCTGGCCTACCGGGCCTTTGGCTTCCAGCCGAGCATCGCCCTGGTCTCCCTGGGAGGAGAGACCCGCCCCAACTCCGCCGGCACGCTCCTCTGGTACCGGAGCGTGTTCGTCAGCCTGGCAGGCCCCCTGGCGGGCCTGGCGCTAGGCATCGTGTGCGGGGTGGCTCGCTTCCTCTTCCTGGAGGGAGACTCGGGCGCGCTCGCGTTCTTCCTCTACTGGTTCTTCGCCACCAACCTCTTCTGGACGATCTTCAACCTCCTGCCCGTGCTGCCGTTGGATGGTGGGCACGTGCTGAGCACGGTGTTGATCCGCTTCTTCGGCCGCCGGGGCTTCATCGCGGCGCAAGGGCTGGCCCTGCTCGTCGCTCTGGCGGCGGTGGCCTGGGGCCTGCGCACGGGCTCGCTGCTCATGGTCTTGTTCTTCAGCCTCTGGGGCATCCAGGCCTTCCGCGCCATCAGCGAGGCGCTCAAGGGCTCAGCCCAGACGGATGAGGCGCAGGTGCCCCTCATGCGGACCCTCGATCAGGCCCAGGAGGCGCTCGCGAAGGACCAGCTCCCGGAGGCGCGGCGAACGGCCGCCTCCGTCCTGGATACGGGCGAGGCGCTCTCCCCGGACCTGGCCAGTCGCGCGCACCACGTGCTGGGGTGGGTGGCCCTCAAGCAGGGCCAGGGGCGCACGGCGCTCGATCACTTCTCCCAGGTGCAGCGACAGCCGGTGGAGACGCACGCGCTGGCCGCGGCCTTCTCCCTGGTCGGCGACGAGGGGCGCGCCCTTCCCCTCTGGGAGATGGCCTGGCGCGACACCAAGGACCGCACGGTGATGCACGAGTACGCCGGCAGCCTCATCCGCGCGGGCAAGGAGCCCCAGGCGCTCAAGCTGTCCGGGGTGGATCCAGCCGCGGCCTTCTCCTGCGCGGAGCGGGTGCTCTTCATCCGCGGCGCCTACTCCGAGGCCGCGGCCATGGGGGAGCGCGCGCTGGCGCACGCGCCCAGCCCCTCCATCGCCTATGACGCAGCGTGTGCATATGCGCGCGCGAACAACGCGACTGACGCGGTGCGCTTGCTGCAGCGCGCCAGGGAGCTGGGCTTCCGGGATGCGGCCTTTGCCGCCTCGGATGAGGACCTGGCGCCACTCCACGGTCACCCGGCCTTCGAGGCGTGGCTGGCGGATCTGCGCCAATCTGCATCCTCCTGACAGAGCCATGACAAAGAGGGGTGTTGATGGAGGGTGAGACTGCGCACCTTCCCGCTCGGTCTGCATCCCGCCGAGGCACCCCTTGAGAACCAACGCCCCAGTCCTGGCTCCCGACGAGAAGATCAACTGGCTGTCCTCCATTCCGTACTTCGGCGTCCACCTGATGTGCCTCTTCGCCTTCTACGTCGGGGCGAGCCTGGTGGACGTGCTGGTGTGCCTGGGGCTGTACGTGGTGCGGATGTGGGGCATCACCGCGGGCTACCACCGCTACTTCAGCCACCGCTCGTACAAGACGAACCGCGTCTTCCAGTTCATCCTCGCCCTGGTGGGCACGGCGGCGGTCCAGAAGGGCGTGCTCTGGTGGGCCGCGCACCACCGGCACCACCACCGCGAGTCGGACACGGAGAAGGACATCCACTCGCCGATCCAGAAGGGCTTCTGGTGGAGCCACATGAACTGGATCCTCTGCGACAAGTACGCCGAGACGCGCTTTGACTCCATCAAGGACTTCGCGCGCTTCCCGGAGCTGCGCTTCCTGAACCGCTTCTACCTGCTGCCGCCCATTGCCCTGGCCGTGGCGCTGTACTTCATCGGCGGGTTCTCGATGCTGGTGTGGGGCTTCTTCGTGAGCACCACGCTGCTGTGGCACGGCACCTTCACCATCAACTCGCTCAGCCACATCTTCGGCAACCGCCGGTACAAGACGACGGACACCAGCAAGAACAACTTCTTCCTGGCGCTGCTCACCCTGGGCGAGGGCTGGCACAACAACCACCACTACCACCAGAACACCGCCAACCAGGGCTGGTTCTGGTGGGAGGTGGACTTCAGCTACTACTCGCTGAAGGTGCTCTCGTGGCTGCGCATCGTCAGCGACCTGCGCACCCCCTCTGAGTCCATCAAGTACGCCTACAAGAAGTACACGCCCGAGCAGCAGGCGGAGCTGAACGCCGCGACCCCCTTCTGGGGTGCGATGGCGGCCCGGAAGAAGGAGGCGGAGGAGAAGGTGCGCGAGGCCCTGGCCGCCGCGGCAGACCACCTGCCCACCTCTGCCCCTACCCCCCAGGCGATGCTCAAGCGGAAGTAGGGCAGACAGCCCCTCTGACGAGCGGTCCGTGCCCCGGGGCGCTCGCCTCGGGGTAGAGTGTGCGGGCCTGTGTCACCCCCTCCCCTGAAACCTGAACCGAGCCTCCCGCGTACAGGAATGGCCCCGTCGCGCCCCACGGCCGCCGGGGAGTCCGACGAGGAGTTGATGGCCAGGTTCTGTCAGGGTGAAGCCACGGCGTTCGATGCGCTCTTCCAGCGCTACTCGCGCCCTGTACACGGCTACCTGACCCGGCTGACGGGCAGCCCCTCGGCGGCCGAGGATCTGGTCCAGCTGACCTTCCTGTCGGTGGTGAGAGCGCGCGGACGCTTCCAGGCGGGCGCCCGGGTGAAGCCGTGGCTGTACGCCATCGCCACCAACGCAGCCAGGGACCACCAGCGGCGCAGCCGGCGGCCGGAGGAGCTGACCGAACAGGGCGAGCTGCCCGCGACGGTCGCCGCGGACACCCCCGGCCCCCGCGACGTGGGGCTGGAGAGGACCGTGCAGCGGGCCCTGGAGCTGCTGCCAGAGGGCCAGCGCGTCCCCATCACGCTGCACCGCTTCGAGGGGATGAGCTTCGCGGAGATTGCTGAGTCCATGGGGTTGACGGAGTCGGCGGTGAAGGTGCGCGCCCACCGCGGCTACGCGCGGCTGCGCGAGCTGCTGGCGGAGCTGCGAGAGGAGTCGAGTGGATGACCCCCGAGTGTGAGCGCGTGATGGATGCCTTGGGAGGGCCGCTGCCGCCGGAGCTGGCCCGCCATGCCGCCACGTGTGAGGACTGCCGGGCACTGACTTCGGGCTTCGGAGCGCTCGAGGCCGTGCCGCCGCTCTCCACCCCCGAGTCGACGCCGGGGA
>Ga0190275_10000556_pt1 | contig 31896 bp, 27 predicted proteins | sample Popmic550T_FD_133745 | JGI IMG/M metagenome (GOLD analysis project Ga0190275, IMG submission 133745) | Populus adjacent soil microbial communities from riparian zone of Yellowstone River, Montana, USA - 550 T | ecosystem: Environmental > Terrestrial > Soil > Riparian zone > Trees stand | place...
CTGACACGCAGCAGTGTTTGTTGTGTTCCCGAGTCGAGGCGGTCGGATTCGGCTGAGCCGGCCGCTGCTCGTCGTAGTAGCGACCGTTGACCTGTTCGTCGGTGGTCGCCACGTGGACGATGTTGGCGGCGGCGTATGCCGGCGAGTCGCCGCGCATGTGAAAGAGCGAGTCGAGGAGGCGTGTCGTGATTACCCCTGGGTGGAGGCTGACTGCTTCGCACGGCCCCGCGCCCAGCTGCTCGGCTAGGGCGCAGCTGTAGGTGACGAGGGCGAGCTTCGACTGGGCGTATGCGCGAGTCGGGGAGTATTCGTGCCTTGCGAGGTTGAGATCGTCAAGCTGGAGGGTCGCGGACTGGTGGGTCGCTGAGGCGACGTTGACGATGCGCGAACGGGGCCCGCCCTCCAGCAGGTGGCGGAGCATCGTCGTAAGCAGAAACGGTGCGAGGTAGTTGGTCTGGAGGGTGGTTTCGTTGCCGTCGATGCTGAGCGTGCGTAGCGGCGGGCCGGCCCGTCCGGCGTTGTTGATCAGGATGTCGAGCCGCTCGACTGTGTCGGCCACGCGTAGTGGCCAGCGTGCGTACTTGGGCGAGCTCGTCGTAGTCGGCGGGCAGGTAGGTGAGGGTTGCCCCTTCCCTCATGGTTTGCCGCAGGTCGCTGGTTAGCGGCCGGACGTCCTCGTCTGGCCGCGGCCCGTGCAGGATGAGGTGGCAGACGTGGGGCGCGAGTCGACGGGCGGTTGCGAGGCCGATGCCGTCGGTTGCCCCGGTGAGCATGACCACTGCCTCAGCGAGGTCCATCTTCCGGTTGATCAGCTGGAGTCGACCCGGGTCCAGAAGTCGTTGAACTCGATCGAGTCGAAAAACGCGATCGCGTTCGTGACCGCGCCGTCCTGGAGCTGCAAGTACCAGGTATAGGTGTTCTCGTAGGGGCGGTTGTCGCGCGCCGTAGCTGAGGCGTCGAAGTAGTTGTCGCTACGCGCGACTTGCGGAAGCGACGGCCGGGTCATGCAAAACGCTGGCTCCTCGTCCTTTTGCGGTAGCGATGGACTAGCCGGCCGCAAGGCGTTGGCGCCGCTCGATCTCCGCCTCGGTCGGCTCGTCGAATTCGAACGACCCGGCGTTGATGTCGCCTGCTCGTTCGTAGGTATTGACCGTGACGCCGGTCTTCGAGACCTTGCCGTCGACCAGCTTCAGTCCGGCGGGGATCGCACCGTCACCGAAGAAGCGCTTGCCGGTGCCGAGCACCAGGGGAAAGATCCACAGGCGGAACTCGTCGATGAGGTCGTGTTTGAGCAGCGTCTGGATCAGACGCGGGCTGCCGTGAACCTGGATCTCGGGTCCGTCCTGGCTCTTGAGCGTTGCGACGTATTCGGCGACGTCGCCGGTGATCAGGGTGGAATTGTTCCACTCCAATTGCTCGAGTGTCGTCGAGGCGACATGCTTGCGGGTGCTGTTGAGCCGGTCGGCGATCGGGCCCTCGTCGTAGGGCCAGTGCGCCGCGAAGATCTCGTAGGTCCCGCGGCCGAGCAGCAGCTCGTAGGGGTCGGCCTCGCGCATCTGCCCCATCATCTCGTCGTCGAAGTAGTTGGCAGCCCAGCCGCCCTGTGTGAACCCGCCGGTGGGGTCTTCCTCCGGGCCGCCCGGCGCCTGCATGACTCCATCGAGCGACATGAACGTGTTCACAGCGAGCTTTCTCATCGGATCTCCTTGTCTGTAGCGGGTCGTTTGGTCTCTATGACCGCAGGCGGGGCCGAGAGTAATCGGTTCGGGACTGACGATGCTCGTCTCCACACACTCTCCAGGCGAAGGCGAACGTGGGTCAGCTGGCCGGCGGGCTCCCTAGCGTCAAAGGTTAGGTGGATCAATCCGCGGCTCGCCGAGTGTCTCTTCTAGGACAGCGCGACGCTGTCGCCTTGCGCGACGAGCGAGCGTCCCGCTCGGGCGCCCGGAGATGCCCGCTTGGGACGAAAAGCAGCACTGCGACGGCGCGCGGGAGCTGACGCCTCCTCCCGCGTGAACGCGACAGCCAGCAGATCATCAGGGCGACCAATACGACGCCTTGCCGACGGCATACTTTTCACCCCTATTCCCGTGGCAAGCCGGCGGCGCGAATGAGCCGGGCGGAGCGGCAAACCGGCCAGGCCCTACGACCCGGGCGGCCGGCCGGTGCTCATGTGGCGGGACCCCGGGCCTACCCGGCGCCGGTGCGGACTCTGGCCCGCGATTCCGCGAAGCGGATCACCTCGTAGGCGATCAGGTCGGAGCTCACGGCCGCGGCGATGGCGAGCGCGCCGAGCGCATCGACTGTCACGGCGCAGCCGACAGGTGGACAAGATGACATTGTTATGGCAGTCACAGCGAGGAGGAGTGGAATGACCGAGATGCACCATCCCGGGATCAGGATCGAGCAGCGAGGACGGGTTCTCCTGGCCCGTCTCGATGGCGGCCCGCGCGGCGAGCTGGGGCCAGCGATCGCCGCGGACCTGGACGCGCTCGTGACGCGGGCCGAGACCGATGAGGAAGTCGGCGCAGTCGTGCTCACGGGCACCCACCCGGAACGGTTCGTCGCGCACGCCGACGTCCGTTGGCTGCAGGAGGGCGGCGCCGCGAGCCCGAGCGTCGGACCGCGCACAGGCTCGGCGATCGTGCACGCCGCCAGCACTGCGCGCCGCGTTCCCGGGGTTCGGCCGATCTTCGCTCGCACCCCGCTCGGCGGCGCGATGGAGCTCGACCGCCTGCACAAGACGCTGCTGAGGATGAACCGCTGCGGCGCGGTGTTCGTCGCGGCGCTCAACGGCTCGGCGCTCGGTATCGGGTCAGAGCTCGCCCTGGCGTGCGACTACCGGCTGATGGCGGCCGGCGACCACGTGATCGGCCAGCCGGAGATCCTGCTCGGCTTCCCGCCCGGTGGCGGCGGCACGCAACGACTCGCGCGGCTGGTCGGATCCCATCAGGCGCTCAAGCTGATGCTCGACGGCGCCGGGCTCGATCCCGAGGCCGCCGCGCAGATCGGTTACGTCGACGAGGTCGTTCCGCCCCAGGAGCTGCTCGACCTGGCGCTCGCGCTCGCGGACCGGCTCGGACGGCGGATGAAGCCGGCGGTCGCGGCGGTCAAGCGCGCCGCATACATCGGCGGCTCGAAGGGGCTGGAGGAAGGAATCCACGTCGAAAACTCCGAGTTCCTCTCGGCGGTCGCAAGCCCGGGCGCGCAAGCGGCGATGATCGCCTATATCGAGCGAACCGAGGCGACCGGTGACCTGCCGCTGTACGACCCGGAGGCGTACGAGCAGACGTTGGAAGCGGGGAGCTTCGGGCGCTAACGAGCGAAGTCGTCGAGCAATTTCAGCGCCGTCTCCACACCCCGAGCGAGGAGCCGATCGGACAGGTCGCGGTCCGTGAGCGCCTTGCCGAGCTGCAGGGTGCCGACCACGAGTCCGAACTGCGGGCTGCTCGTTTCGGGTGAACGCGACAGCGGCCGCCATTTCAGGACGACCAATACGTCACCTTGCCGTCGTAGTACCCCTAAGGGCGCCGGATCCTGCGCCCGCGATTGGGGCCGCGACCCTAGAACAAGCGTCCAATCGGCTCAAACAAAGACGTTTGAAAGCCGAAACTTTCCTTGCAACTCCCCCGAGTCGGTCATGGGGACGGATAGCCAATAACTCTGGCGCGCCAGGACGGCGCGCCACTTTCTCGCCAGGACAAGGAGGTCCTTTTGAGCTCGATTGCGGCCGAGCACGCCCGTGCGCTGCCCAAGTTCCCTGCCCGGAACGGCTGGGGATCCATCGCGGCAGGCGTCTGCCTGCTGGCACTCTTCTCCGTCGTTGCCCTGCGCCCGCTCGCGGGCCCGGCTCCGGCGCAGGACGGCGCAGTCGCGGGCGGCCTGCCCGTGACGCCGAAGCTCGCCGCGCTCGCACAGAGCGACCCCGGCAGGCCCGTCGAGGTGATCGTCCGGCTCGACCCGGGCGCGTCCGCAGAGGCCGCACGCTCGTTCGTGCAGGCCGCCGGCGGGCACCCCGGCGAGTCGATCGGGCTGATCAACGCCTTCTCCGCGCGTCTCGACGCACGTGACGCGCAGCGCCTCGCGGCGCAGCCCGGCGTGCTCGCCGTGTCTCTGAACGGCACCACCAAGCCGCAGGGCGCCGGATTCAAGCCGAACAAGCTCGAAACCTCGTACAACCAGTCCGTCAACACGCCCCAGGTGTGGAACCACGCCACCGGCAGGGGCGTGGGCGTGGCCGTGATCGACACGGGGATCGCCGGCGGCCTGGCCGACTTCCGCCGGGGCGATGGCTCCGGGTCACGGGTCGTGGCCTCCGCGGTCACGAACCCGGACGCGACCACCGCCGAGGACACCTACGGCCACGGAACGCACGTGGCAGGTCTGCTCGCCGGCGATTCCAGCGCTCGTGGAACCGATGACCCGCTGCGGGGCCGGTACGCCGGTACCGCGCCGGACGCGAGCCTGATCTCGATCAAGGCCAGCGACGACCACGGCGACGCATCGGTCCTCGACGTCATCTACGGCATCGAGTTCGCGGTCGAGCACAAGGATGAGTTCAACATCCGCGTCCTCAACCTGTCGCTCGAGTCGACGGTTGCCGAGTCGTACCGCACCGATCCGCTCGACGCCGCGGTCGAGGCGGCATGGTTCCAGGGCATCGTCGTCGTCACGGCGGCGGGCAACCGCGGCAGCGACGCCGACGCAGTCGACTACGCGCCGGGCAACGACCCGTACGCGATCTCTGTCGGCGCGGTTGACGACCAGGGCACCAAGCAGACCAAGGACGACCTGCGGACCGACTGGTCCAGCCGCGGCACCACCCAGGACGGACACGCCAAGCCGGACCTGTACGCGCCGGGCGCCCGCATGGTCTCGAACCTCGCCCCCGAGAGCGACTTCGCGTCGATGTGCCCGGACTGCGTGTCCGGCGACGGCCAGTACATCCGGGCCGGCGGCACGTCGATGTCGGCGCCGGTCGTGGCCGGCATCGTCGCAGCGATCCTCGAGGAGCACCCCTCGTGGACGCCCGACCAGGTGAAGGGCGCGCTGGCGAACAACCTGCGCTCCCTGCCCGGCGGCGGCCACGAGGTCGACGCGCTCGCGGCCTTCCGGGCCTCCAAGCGCGAGCTGACCTCGAACGTCGGCCTCGAGCCGAACGAGATCGTCGACCCCGCAACCGGCGAGGTCGACTGGGACAAGTCGCGGTGGAGCAAGTCGCGGTGGTCCAAGTCGCGATGGAGCAAGTCGCGGTGGAGCAGCGCCACCGGATCCCTGAGCGCGAGCTGGGCCGCTGCCAGCTACGTCTGCGACTGCGACGTGGTCGACCCCGAGACGGGAGAGATCGACCCCGCCAAGTCACGGTGGAGCAAGTCGCGGTGGTCCAAGTCGCGCTGGTCCACCCACTGGTCCTACTGAGCGCTGGCCCCCTCGGGGGCTGAAGCAATACCGCCAAATGTGCCGGGCGCTAGCCGCCCGGCACGACGCGGTAGGCGTCGAACACCGAGTCGACGTTTCTCAGGCGCGTGACGCAATTCTTCAGCGTCACGGTATCGGCGACCTCGACCACGAAGCGGTTCTTGACCATCGGGTGGTCGACTGTGCAGCGCGCCTCGAGGATGTTGATGCCAACCTCGGCGAACGTCCGCGACAGGTCCTCGAGCAGGCGCGTGCGGTCCCAGGCGTCGACCTGCAACTCGACCCGGAAGGCGGTGTCATTGCCTCCCTCCCACGAGACGTCCGTGAAGCGCTCCGGGACCTTCATCAGGCTGACGACGTTCTTGCAGTCCTCGCGGTGGATCGTGATACCCCGGCCGAGCGAGATGTAGCCGACGATCTCGTCCCCCGGTACGGGGCGGCAGCACTTCGCCAGCCGCAGCATCACGTCGTCGATGCCCTGGACGTTGATGCCGTAGCGGGACGCGGTCCCCTCCGGGTGGGCACGTTCGTCCTTGCCGCGGACCAGTCCCTCGCCGGGCCGTTCCTCGACAGCCGCCTCGCCCTGCTTGAGCCGCTGGAGGACCTTGTTCACGACCACGCGGGCGGACACCTTTGCCTGGCCGAGCGCGATGTAGAAGTCGTCCGCCTTGCGGAAGCCCATCTCGCGGATCACGTCCGCGAGCAGCGGCGAGCCGGTGATCTTCTGGGCGGGCAGGCCCTGCTTGCGCAGCGTCTCCTGAAGCAGCTCGCGGCCGCGGTGCTCGGCGTCGTCGCGCTTCTCGCGGGTGAACCAGGCCCGGATCTTGTTTCGGGCCCGAGTGGTCTTCACCAGCGAGAGCCAGTCGCGTGAGGGCCCCCGTTCCTGCTTGGAGGTCAAGATCTCCACGCGGTCGCCCGACTCGAGCCGGTAGTGAAGCGGCGTGATCTTGCCGTTCACCTTCGCGCCGACGCAGCGGTGGCCCACGTCGGTGTGCACCGCGTAGGCGAAGTCGAGCGGCGTGGAGCCGGCAGCCAGGGACTTCACCTCGCCGCGCGGCGTGAAGACGAACACCTCGTCCTCGAACAGGTCGATCTTGAGCGTCTCCATGAACTCCTTCGGGTCCTGGAGGTCCTGCTGCCAGTCGAGCAGATGCCGCAGCCATGCCGGCCGTGCGGCAACACCCGCCTCGTCGTCGTCGGCGCCGTTCGGCGCGCCATTGGCGTCCGGCGAAGTGGTGTCCGCGCCGCTCTTTCGATCCGCCGCGCCGCCCTGGCGGCCGGCGGCGAGAGCGTCCTTGTAGATCCAGTGAGCGGCGACGCCGAACTCGGCCGTGTAGTGCATCCGCCGGGTGCGGATCTGGATCTCGAGCGGCCGGCCCTCAGGCCCGATCACCGTCGTGTGCAGAGCCTGGTACAGGTTGAACTTCGGCATTGCCACGTAGTCCTTGAACCGGCCCGGCAGCGGCTTCCAGAGCGAGTGGATGATCCCGATCGCGCCGTAGCAGTCCTTCACCGAGTCCACGATCACCCGCATCGCCGTGAGGTCGTATATCTCGTTGAACTCGCGACCCTTCTTGGTCATCTTCGAATAGATCGAGTAGAAGTGCTTCGCGCGCCCGGAAACCACCGCCTCGATCGCGACGGCGCCCAGTTCCTGCGTCAGATAGCGGCCGGCGCGCTCGACGTACCCCTCGCGCTCCTCCCGCTGCTGGCTGACGAGCGACTTGATCTCGCTGTACTTACGCGGGTGCAGGGTCGAGAAGGCGAGGTCCTCCAGCTCCCACTTGATCGAGTGGATGCCGAGCCGATGCGCGAGCGGAGCGAAGATGTCGAGAGTCTCCTTCGCCTTGTCGATCTGCTTCTGCTTCGGCAGCGCCTCCAGCGTGCGCATGTTGTGGAGACGGTCGGCCAGCTTGATCAGGATCACCCTGATGTCGGTGGCCATCGCGACCATCATCTTCCGGTAGTTCTCAGCCTGCTGCTCGTCGCGACTGTGGAACGTGATCCCGGTCAGCTTGGTGACTCCGTCCACCAGTTGGGCGATGTCGTCACCGAAGCGCTCGCGCACATCGTCGAGCGACGCGGACGTGTCCTCGACCGTGTCGTGGAGCAGGCCGGCACAGATCGTCTCCGAGTCGAGGCGCATGCCCGCGCAGATCTTCGCCACGCCGACCGGGTGCGTGATGAACTCCTCACCCGAGCGGCGGCGCTGGTCCGCGTGACGCTCGCAGGAGAAGACGAATGCGTCCCCGACCCGCTCGAGGTCCACGGGCCGGACCGCGTCATCGGAGTGCTCCGCGATCACCGCGAACAGATCCGCGAGCAGCTCCTGCTCGTGGGGCAAGAGGCCGGCGCCGATTTCCCCCGCGCCCACGGCGGTTGGCGCCGTGCTCGCCGGCTCGCGGAGGCCGACCCGGACGTGCGCGCCGGGCGGCAGTGTGCCGGCTGCTGCGTCCGCGTCCAAGATCGGCTCACCGGAGCGCGACGGCGCGCCGTTGTCGTCCCCAGCGCCGGTCGTGGCCGCTACGCGGCCCTGGCCGTCGGTGTGGCGCTCGGTGTCTCGGGTGTCAGCGTCTCCAGGAATCGGTGCCCCTCTTCAGCCGCCCGCGCAGATGCGCGGAAGGTCTGCGAACGCTCCAGATCGGCGCGCCCGCCGTTCGTGATCGTGCATCTGAGGGTACCGCTTGAGCGGTCAAGATTCGCGAGGAAGAGTTCGTCCAGGACCCGCAGGCAACGACCGGCCACCACGGGACTGCGCGGGTATCTGCCCTCTCCCGCGAGCATCGCACGCGACACCTCGGCGCTGCCCTGCCCAAGCGCGACCAGCGCACGGTAAACGGCCTCGAGGTGCGGGCGCAACGCATGCTCGTGGTCCCATACCCGGCGTGCGAACTCCACCTCGGCAGGCCCAAAGCCGAGGTGCAGGAACGCGCCTCCCCCTCCGGCGCTGCGGCGCAGCGATCCCGAGGTCTCGGCCAGCGGCGGTGGGTCGAGCGTGAACACGTGCGTGAAACGGCTCAGCAGGTACCGGTCCGGGTCGAGTGCGCGGTACTCGCACAGCACCGGCGCAGCGGCGGCCCGTGCCCGCTCGAAGGCATCCCGGCCGCACCCCGCCGACAAGCGCACCCACGGCTCGCGCCCGAAGCGCTCCGCCCCCAGGTCACGCGCCATCAACGCTGCACGGCGCGACACGTCCGCACACAGGACGAGCAGCGGCTCGGCGGTCGTCATGAGGTCGCCGAGCAAGCCCACGGCTCCCTCACCGCGGCGATCGACAACGGTACGCTCGGTGCCCTCCGCGCACACCGGGGCCCGGGGCTGGGGGGACTCGTACGCGGCCCAGGCGGCGTCCCACCATCCGGCATCGTCCTCGGCGGCGGCCGGGGGGCCATCCTGCGCCAGCGAGTGCAGCGAGCGGATCACGAGCCGCGGCTCCACGGCGCCGCGCCACTCGTTGGCCTCCAGTCGCGCGGTCAGGTCATGCCGGGCGTGCGCCTCACGCAGCACCGGGGCCGTCGCGGCGCCGATGCCAAAGCCGACCGCGCGCGAGCGAACGCCTCCCGACGTCACGGTGAAACGCACGTGCCGGCCCTCGCTCATGGGCTGCACGTCGGACACCCGTGCGGCCGGGACGAGGACGCTCACGCCGGGATTGCCCATCCCGAACGGGCGCAGGCGCCCCAGCTCCTCAGCCAGGTCGAGGCCCAGGGCGTCGCCGGGCACGACAGCGTCGACACGTTCCTCCTTCACGAGGTCCTGGGCGGTGAGGGTGCCCCCGGCGTGCGCCACCAGCGCACCCCGGAACGCCTCCACACGGTCTGCCTCGACCTCCAGGCCGGCGGCCATGCGATGGCCGCCGAACCCGATCAGATGCTGTGCGCACGCCGAAAGGCCGGCATGCAGGTCGTACGAAGCGATGCTGCGGCCCGAGCCACGCCCGCGGCCCTCACCGTCCAGCGCCACGAGCACGAACGGCCGGTGGTAGCGCTCGACCAGGCGGGAGGCCACGATGCCGATCACGCCGGCGTGCCAACCCTCCCCGTCGAGGACGTGTGCGACTGCCGGTGAGCCTGTCGAGCGACCGCCGTCGAGCTCGGAGAGCCGGCGCTCGGCGTCGAACAGGATCGCGGTCTCGACGGATTGGCGTTCGGTGTTGGCGGCGTCCAGCTCGCGGGCGACCTCCATCGCCCGCTCCTCGTCGGCGGTCAGCATCAGCTCCAGCCCGGCGTCGGCGCGGTACAGGCGCCCGGCGGCATTGATCCTCGGCGCGAGTGCGAATCCGAGCGTCGTCTCGGTGACGCTCTGGGGATCCACGCCCGCAACCCGCATCAGGGCGCGCAGGCCGGGGCGGCCTGCCCCCGCGATCGTCCGCAGGCCGCGACGCACCAGCGTGCGGTTCTCCCCCACGAGCGGCACCAGGTCGGCGACCGTGGCGAGCGCCACGATGTCGAGCTCGCGCTCGAGCTCGACGGGGTCGCGCCCGGCGGCCGTCCACAGCGCCTGCGCCAGCTTGAACGCAACTCCGGTCGCGCACAGGTCGGCGGGATAGCCTCCCACCGCCGGATGCACGATCGGGCAACGGGGCAGCTCCGGACCAGGGAGATGGTGATCCGTCACGACCGCCTCCATGCCGAGCTCCAGCGCAAGCTCGACCTCGGCCGTCGCGGTGATGCCGCAATCAACCGTGATCAGCAGGGCGGCGCCGGCGCGGTGAAGCTCCTCCACGCGGTCGCGGGTGAGCCCGTAGCCCTCGTCCCGGCTCGGCAGACGCGGGCGAACCCTGGCACCCAGCGAGCGCAGCGCCGACGTCAGCAGCGCAGTCGAGCAAACACCGTCGACGTCATAGTCGCCGTGAACCGCCACCATCGAGCCGTTCTCGACGTGCCGCATGACGGTGGTCACCGCCGCGTCGATGCCGTCAAACCGCGCGGGGTCGTGCGCCTCGTCCGCCTCGAGGAAGCTGCGCGCCGTGGCCGCGTCGCCCATCCCGCGGCGTACGAGCACCGAGGCCGTGGTGTGACTCAGGCCGAGCGTGGATGCGAGCGCGTGCGCCTGCGCGAACTCATATGGATGCGCACGCCACCGCGAGTCCTGAAGATCGGCCACCGGCCGATGCTACGAACGCGGCCGGACGTCAGGCGTGAGCTTCTTCGCGGCGCACGCCGACGAACCAACAGGCCGACAGGCCGATCAGGGCACCTGGAATCGCCTCCAGCGCCGTCAGCAGGCTGGGGTCGTTGATCTCGCCGCCGGCCAGGATCACTCCGACCACGACGGAGCCCACGGCCGCAGCGCCGAACGCGCCCACGATGCCACCCCAGAAGCGGTCCGGCAAAAAGACCGCGAAGTGCCAGACCGCAATGCCCATCATGACCCAGACCAAAAAGTTCATGCCTAACGCCTCCTGCCGTGCTTGCGGCGCGAGCGCTGGCGCTGCTGGCGCTGCTTCTTGCGCTCGGCGCGCTCGGCGCGCGCAGCCTCGGTGGCGGCCGCGTCGGCGCCGTCACCGCCCACCGGCGCGGGTTGCTCATCCGGGGCATATGGAGGTGCGCCGTTGGTGCCATCGGCTCCACCGGACGGCACGGCGTCTCCCTCGGGTTCGAGGGGCATCGTCGCCACCGGTGACGCGGGCTCCGGAGCGGGCTCTGAAATCTCCGCTTCGTCCCGGCGTCCACGCCGGCGCGCGGGCGCCGGCTGGTCGGCCTTCACGGCACCGGGCGTCGCAGCGTAGGCGGGCACGTAGCCCTGGTCTGCCTCGATGCGCCGGCGGCGCTGCCTGAACGCGGGTTCTCGCTCCTTCCACTCCGTGAGCACGGGAGCCGCGATGAAGATCGACGAGTAGGTCCCGGAAACGATGCCGACCAGCAGCGCGAACGCGAAGTCCTGCAGCGTCTCGCCACCGAACAGGAAGATCGCCGTCACCCCCATCAGGGTCGACATCGACGTCGCCAGCGACCGGGTCAGGACGTCGCTCATCGAGCGGTTCACGATCTGCGAGAACGCCGCCCGCGGCATGCGCGGCGCGTTCTCGCGTATTCGGTCGAACACGATCACGACGTCGTAGAGCGAATAACCGAGAATCGTCAAGATCGCCGCCACGGTCGACGTCGTCACCTCCCGGCCCGTGAGCGAATAGACGCCGGCCGTGATCAACAGGTCGTGGAACAGCGCGATCATCACCGGGATCGCGAACTTCGGCTCGAACCGAAGCGCAACATAGGCCATGATCAACAGCAGCGAGGCGACGATCGCGAACCCGGCGCTGCGAGCCACGGTCTCGCCGAACGTCGGTCCCACGGACTCGCTCGACAATCCCTCGCGCGTGACCCCGAACTCCTCGTCGAGCAGCCGCTCCACCCGCTGCACGCCGCCGGGGCCGAGCTCCGCCGTCGAGATCTGGGCCACGTGATCGCCGAGCTCCGGGTTCTCGACCTCCTGGATCTTCGCGTCGGCGAGCCCGAGCGGCCTGAGCGCGTCCCGCACGCCCTCGACGGTGATGTCACGCTCGAGGCTGGCCGTGACGCGCGTGCCGCTCTCGAAGTCGATGCCGAAGTTGAGCTGCTTCGTCGCAACGGCGAGCGACCCGATGATCAGGATCAGGCCCGAGATGGCGAAGAACCACCGGCTGTTCCCCATGAAGTCGAACTTCCACTCGTAGTGGCGCTCGCCGGCGCCGAGCATCGCCGGGCTCCGAAGGAGCTTCGAGCGGCCCATCGTGCTGAGCACCGCCTGCGTGAACAGCACCGCCGTGAACAGCGATACGAGGACCCCCACGCCGAGCGTGAAGGCGAATCCCTTCACGCCCGCGGTCGCGAGCACGAACAGGATGAACGCCGTGATCAGCGTGACCACGTTCGCGTCGATGATCGTCGCGATCCCGCGCCTGTAGCCCGTGGCGATCGCCGACAGCGAGGAGCGCCCGGCGCGCAGCTCCTCCTTGATCCGTTCGAATATGACGATGTTCGAATCGGCCGCGATGCCGATCGTGAGGATCAGTCCCGCGATGCCCGGCAGGGTGAGCGTGATCGGGATCAGCTTGATCATGCCGTAGAAAAGCACCGCGTAGGTGACCAGCGCGAAGCTGGCGATCACGCCCAGCAGCCGGTAGAAGAGCATCAGGAAGATCAGGACCATGCCGAAGCCGACCGCGCCGGCCAGGAGGCCCTCGCGCAGCGCCTGCTTCCCGAGCGAGGCAGAGACCTGGGTCTCGCTGATCGGCTTCAGGTCGATCGGCAGCGCGCCCGTCTTCAGGACGTCGGCGAGGTCCTGCGCCTCCTGGAGCGTGAAGCCACCCGAGATCTGCGCCCCGGTGCGCCCGTCGATCCCGTCCGGGTTCTCGCGGTAGTCGATGAAGGGCCGCGACACGAGCTCGCGGTCGAGGACGATCGCGAAGGTCTGGAAGGAGCTCTCCACCGGCTGTCCCGGCACCTGCCGGGTCTGCCCGCGCTCGGCCAGGCGCCGGGTGACCTCCTGGAAGTTGTTCCGGCCCCGATCGGAGAAACGGAACGTGACGATCGGCTCCCCCACCGTTTGGTCGCTCTCCTGGCGCGGGTCCTTGATGTCGGTGCCGCGCAGCTCGGGGTTGTCCCGCACGACGTAGTAGCGCTCGAAGGGCGCGTCGTCCGCGAGGTCCTCCGGCCGCTCCGCTTTCAGCACCACGGTGCCCTGCGGGACCCGGAGCACCTCGAAGCCCTTGGGCACCCGGCCGCGGTACTCGGACAGCAGCTCCTGGCGCGAGGAGTCCGGCCCGGCGGCCGGCGTCTTGTTCGCCCGGAACAGATAGAGCTGCTGCTTGGTGGTGTTGTCCTCGTCGACCTGCGGCGGGCGCTGCGAGGCGCGCTTGACCGCCGAGTAGAGGCTGTTGATGGGCGCGGTGGGACTTCCGAGGACGTTGCGCTCCCAGTCGTAGAGGTAGAGCTGCGCGGTCGTGCCGACCTGGGCCTTGGCGCGCTCCAGGTTCGTCACGCCCGGCAGGCCGACCGAGATCTGGTCGTTGCCGAGCCGCTGGATCTCGGGCTCCGCCACGCCCAGGCGGTCCACGCGCTCCCGCATGATGTCGATCGCGCGGTCGATCGCCTCGGGCGTGACCTCGCTCTGCGGGGTCGGCTCGGCCTGGTAGACCAGCTCGACGCCACCCTTCAGGTCGAGACCGAGCTTGATCTCCCTCGTGACGATGATCGCCACCGAGCCGACCATGAAGCCGAGCATCAGCAGGATCACGAACAGATTTCGCCGGCGCGAGCTCATCTCTCGATCCCCGCGGCCATTCTAGACCGGGAATCCGCTGGCTTTACCCCGTTCACTAAGGCTTCGGCGTCAACACGAGCAGCAGCCCGCCGTCGTCGTCGTAGGCCGGGAACACGTCGGCGGTCGCCTCCGCCGGCAGGTCACCCTCGGCGGCCACGCGGACCTGGCGGCCGAGCACCCGCACGCCCCATTCGAGCGAGGTCCCGATCGGGTCCTCCTCGTTGTCGAACCGGAGGCCGAGCACCTCCCGCACCGGGCGGCCCAGGGTCGCCTCGTCCTTCAGGCCGGTGAACTCGAAGCTGCCGCGGCCACAGCCGATGATCCGACTGTCGCTGTCACACACGAAGAAGGCGGCGTTCGGGGCAGGGTAGTAGTCGTCGAGCAGCTCGAACATGAACCCGAAGCCGCACTTCGAGCAGCCGCGCGGCTTCGTGCTGAACCCCTGGGTTCGATCCTGGGAGGACAGCCGGTTGCCGCAGTTTGGACAGATGAAGACTGGCATTACACCTCGAATGGGTTCGACTTCGGCATCCTTGCCGCGAATCCTTAAACATCGGGCGGCTCGCCGCCGTTAGAAAAGGCTAGCGCCCCCGGAGCGAGTCTCCGGCAGGTCCAGTCCGAGGTGTTCGTATGCGGAGGACGTGGCGACACGCCCGCGAGGCGTGCGCTTGATCAACCCGCGCTGCAGCAGGTAGGGCTCATAGACGTCCTCGATCGTGTCGGCCTCCTCGCCGACGGACACGGCCAGCGTCGACAACCCGACCGGGCCGCCGTCGAACTTCTCCACGATCGAGCGCAGCAGTGCGCGGTCGAGACGGTCGAGGCCGGCCACGTCCACCTCGAGCATCTCGAGCGCCTCGATCGCCACGGGCTCCGTGATCTCACCGGTGCCGTGGACCTGGGCGAAGTCGCGTACGCGCTTCAGCAGCCGGTTCGCCACTCGGGGCGTCCCGCGCGCCCGCATGGCGATCGCCTCTGCGCCCGCATCATCGATGCCGACCTCGAGAATGGAGGCCGACCGCTCGACTATCCGAGCGAGGTCGCCGGTCGGGTAATGCTCGAGCCGGTGGCAGACGCCGAAGCGCTCCCGCAGCGGAGTCGTGAGCAGCCCGGTGCGGGTGGTCGCGCCCACGAGCGTGAAGGCGGGCAGGTCGAGCGTGACCGTGCGCGCCCCCACGCCCTGCCCGAGGACGATCGGCAGCTTGCGGTCCTCCATCGCCGGATAAAGGGTCTCCTCCACCGCGCGGGTGAGGCGGTGGATCTCGTCGATGAAGAACACGGAGCCGGGCTCGAGCGCCGTCAGGAACGCGGCCACGTCACCCTTGCGCTCCAGCGCCGGGCCGGCCGTCTGCACGAACGGGGCGTCGAGCTCGCGGGCGGCGATCTGGGCCAGAGAGGTCTTGCCGAGCCCGGGTGGCCCGGCCAGCAGGACATGGTCGAGCGGCTCCCCGCGCTGCCGGGCCGCCTCCATGAACAGCGCAAGCTGGCGCTTGAGGGGCTCCTGGCCGACGAAATCCTCGAGGCGCTGCGGCCGCAGCGATCGGTCCAGCTCCTCCTCGCCCGCCCTGACGGCGGGGACCTGCACGGCGATCTCGCCTGCCGGTGACGTCATGCCGCCTTCACTGCCGTGCGCAGCGCGGCCGCGATCAGATCCTCCGGCTCGGCGTCATCGGCGGTGGCAGGCGCGGCTGCCTCGAGCATCCGCTCCGCCTCGGCGGGGTCGTATCCAAGGCCTACGAGCCCCTCGCGCGCGAGCGCGCGAGCGCCCATGCCGGCGGAGTCGGCCGTCGGCGCCGCGGCGAGCTCCCCCGCGATCCGCTCGCGTAACTCCACGATCACGCGTTCGGCGGTCTTGCGGCCAATTCCCGGCACGATCTGGAAGCGCTTCACGTCACCGGCCGCGATCGCGCGCCGGGTATCCGGGACGGTCGAGCCCGACAGCACGGCGAGCGCCATCTTCGGCCCAACGCCGGCGACCGAGATCAGCTGTAGGAACAGCTCTCGCTCCTCGTCGGTACAGAACCCGTACAGGTGCGCGCCGTCGTCGCGGAGGATCATGTGCGTGCGCAGGGCGCCCTCCCGGCCCTTGGCGGGCACCTTCGAGAGCGTCTGGGAGGAGACCGCGACGCGGAAGCCGACGCCGCCGCATTCGATCACGACGTGATCGGCACGACGATCCGTCACCTTGCCGCTGAGGGATGCGATCATGTGTTCGTATTCTGCGCCCGCGCCCGGACGCCTCTCTTATCGAAGGGCTTTGCCCCACCTAAAGTCTCGTGCTTCGCGCCTGCGGCGCTCGCCAGCCCAGAATCGAGGGGCTTCGCCCCACCTAAAGTCTCGTGCTTCGCGCCTGCGGCGCTCGCCAGCCCAGAATCGAGGGGCTTCGCCCCACCTAAAGTCGCGTGCTTCGCGCCTGCGGCGCTCGCCAGCCCAGTGTTGTGCGCGTGGCAGATCGCGAGTGCGAGCGCATCGGCGGCGTGGTCCGAGGCCGGCGGCGCCTCCAGCCCCAGCAGCGCGCCCACCATCCTCTGCACCTGGTCCTTGGGCGCGGCGCCGCTGCCGCACACAGCGAGCTTGACCGCCTGCGGCGTGTACGAGAAGCACGGAACCGCACGTGCGCCGGCGGCGGCCAGCACCGCGCCGCGGGCCTGGCCGACGGCCATCGCGCTGCGGACGTTGCGCCCGAAGAACACCTCCTCGATCGCGAGCGCGTCGGGCTCGTGCTCGTCGAGCAACTCGGACAGGTGGCCGGCGATCGCGGCCAGGCGGCGCTCCAGCGGAAGGTCCGCCCCCGTCGAGATCACGCCGCCGGTGACCGTGCGCAGCGCCTGCCCCCCGGAGTCGACCACGCCGAAGCCGGTCGAGGCGGTCCCGGGATCGATGCCGAGAACCCTAAGCGGAGGCCTTTCCGTCACGACCGGCAGTTTCCGCGCCGGTGCGGACATTCCCCCCGATCTTCAGCTCCCACCTGGCCCCGTCCTGCATCTGCCCCAGGCCCAGCCACATGAAGCCGAGCATGGAGGTCATCAGCTCCTCGCGCGGGACGTCCGGGTGGCGCAGCCACCATTCCGCCAGCGCGTACCAGCCGCCGACGATCATCTCCGCGAGCTGCTCGGTCTGTCGTCGCAGCGCTCCCGCCCGGGTCTCGGGCGGCTCCATCTCCATCACGTCCGCCATCGCGGTCACCGAGGCGCGCCGCAGGGCCTCCTGCTGCGCCGAGATCTCGGGATCGGTGACGTCGCGGATGAACATGTGGAATGCGTGCGGATGCTCCTGCACCCACTGGAAGCCGGCGGCGGCCGCATTCTCCATCCGCAGAGCGCCCTCCATCCCGGGTGCGGAGGCCGCCTGCACGAGCACCCCGACCAGATCGATCGCGGCGCGGCTCATCAACTCGCTGTAGAGGTCCTGCTTGCTCTCGAAGTGCTCGTAGATCAGCGCCTTCGAGATCCCCGCGGCGGTGGCCACATCATCGATCCGGACGTTCTCGAAGCCGTGCTCCCCGAACACGTGATTGGCCGCGTCCAGGATGCTCTCCCGCCGCTCCTCGGCACTCAGCCGCCGCCGTGGCCCCTGCGCCCCCTGCACGCTGCCGCTCATCGCCTCAAATTCTCACACAGTCACTGGTCGTGCAAGGGCATTGACTGTGACGACCCGTTTACTTAACGTTCCGCCTCGAGCGCGGGTCCGACGCATCACCCCGCGACCTCCTCCATCACCTCGGCACGGATGTCGAAGTTCGCGTGCACCTGATCGACGTCGTCCTGCTCGTCGAGCGCGTCGAGCAGCCGCAACAGCTTGCGTGCGTCCCGTGCGTCGACCTCCACCACGGTCTTCGGGACCATCGACTGCTCGGTCGCCTGAACCTCCACGCCGCCGGCGCTCAGCGCGTCGAGCACCGCTCGCAGGTCTCCCGCCTCACACGTGATCCGGATCGAGTCGCCCTCGGCGGCCAGGTCTTCCGCGCCGGCATCGATGGCCGGCATCAGGTCGTCCTCGCTGTAGCGCCCACCGTCCACCAGGAGGACGCCCTTCTTCTCGAACATCCAGGCCACCGAGCCGGGCTCTCCGAGGCTCGCGTCGGCGCGCGAGAACATGTTGCGCACCTCCGCGGCGGTGCGGTTGCGATTGTCCGTCAGGCACTCGACCAGGATCGCCACGCCGCCCGGCCCGTAGCCCTCGTAGGTGACGGCCTCGATCGCGGCGGCATCACCGCCCGCGCCCGTACCCTTCGCGATCGCACGCTCGATGTTCTCCTTGGGCATGCGCAGGCTCTTGGCCTTCTCGACTGCGTTCGCGAGGGCCGCATTGCCCTCGGGATCGCCCCCACCGTCGCGCGCCGCGACCGTGATCGCCCGCGCCAGCTTCGTGAAGAGCTGCCCGCGCTTGGCGTCCGCCGCGCCCTTCTTGCGCTTGATCTGCGCCCATTTGGAGTGGCCTGCCATGGCAATTGATTCTAGGAGGCAGCCGGCCGGTCGCCACTATCAGGGAGGCTAGCGTTGCCCGGCAGCCGGGGGGTCTGTGAGAGCCAAGTACTACGGGCGGTACCAGGACGATCCGAAAGGGTGCTCCCGGGTTGGACATCACCGGCGATATCGGCGGCCTGATGCTCGAGGCCCGCGGCGCCCGCGTAGCGCCGTCTCAGACCGCGTCGTCAGTCCCTCCAGTGAAACCCGGTCTCGGCCACCCGCGGCGCGAGCGGGGGCTCGGGCAGCCCCGCCGGCGGGTCGGACAGGTTGAACCCCGTCGGCGCGACGTCGTTCGGCGTCTCCGGGTGAAAGAGCGACGCCAGGTATTGGATGTGCCCGCGGCCCGGCCCGAGCTCGAACTGCCCGCCGCCGTAGGCTCCGATCCCGCGCTCGGCGAGCCAGTCGTAGGCATCGCAGAGTGAGCGCAGGCTGCCGAACCGCGACGGCTTCACGTTCACCATTCGCGGTGGGTACGGCAGCGCCTCGATGTCGGCGATCGAATGGATCGGGGCGTCCCACGTGAAGCGGTCCCTGTGCGGTTCGAGCACGGTGCGGGTCTCATCTGTGAGCCCGGGATCCTCGAGCCATGCGTCCGGGAACGCCTCCGCCACGCGCCGGTAGAGATCGGGGTCGGGCGGCTGGTCCACGACGGTGCCTTTGTAGAAGCCCTTGAAGTCGACGGAGTCGACCGCACCCGTCGCGACCAGCTCGGCGATCAGCTCGTCGGACCACTCGCTCACCGGGTCGAGCTTGAACCGCAGCGATGGATAGCGATCGAGGCGCTTCCGGACCGGCTCGATCGTGGGGGGCTGCCCGAGCCGCAACGAAACGACGAACGTCAGCGGGCGCGCCTCGCGATTGAGCGCCTGCGCGAGAGACAGGCCACTTTGGCGCAGAGCGAGGTCGAGCGCGGCCGACTCGAACGCCCACCGGCGATACAGCCGCGACACGTCGCGCTCGGGCTCGGCGGGGAACAGGTCGAGGGTCCCGACGTGCTCGCAGAAGCTCTCGATCGTCCAGGAACCGGCCAGCTCCTGCACGGGCCCGGCGTCCTGGAGCGCGACGTGGTCGAGCGCGTCGTAGGTGACGTCCTCGCCAATGCCCTCGTGCCCACCTCCCGTCATCCGGATCACCGTCGTGAGGCGCGTGAAGTCGCTGGACACCTCCTGCTCGAGCGGCTCCAGCTCGTAGCGCTCGATCTCCAGCGGCAGCGGCGCCAGCTTGTCGAACGTGCCCATACCTAAATCGGCTCCGGCCGTACGGTGGACATGCGCGCCGCGCGGCGCTGCTGGAGCACGGTCAGGAGCATCAGAACCAGCGTCGCGAAGAAGAGCATCGTCGCGATGATGTTGATCTGGGGCGGGATCGCAACCCGTGCCGCGCCCCACACGAACAGCGGGAACGTGACGGTCGAGCCGGCGTTGAAGTTCGTGATCACGAAATCGTCCACGGACAGTGCAAACGCGAGCAGCGCCGCGGCCAGAACTCCGGGTGCGATCAGTGGCAGTGTGATGCGAGCGAAGGTCTGGAAACCGTTCGCGCCGAGGTCCTGTGCCGCCTCCTCGAGGCTGCGGTCGAACCCGATCAGCCGGGATCGCACCGTCACGACCACGAAGCTGATGTTGAACATCACGTGCGCGATCAGGATCGTCGTGAAGCCGGTCGAGTAGCCGACCGCGATGAACAGCGACAGCAGCGAGGCGCCCAGCACGATCTCGGGAGTCGCCAGCGGCAGGAAGATGAAGAGGTTCGTGGGCGCGCGGCCGCGGAACTGATACCGCACGAGCGCGAGCGCCATCATCGTCCCCAGAACGGTCGCGATCACGGTCGACAACGCGGCGATCTCCAGCGAGTTGACCAGCGCCTCGCGCAGTCCCGGCACGCTGAACGGGTCCTGCCAGTGCTCGAGCGTGAACCCCTGCCAGGTGAAGTTGAACCTGCCTGCCGGGTCGTTGAACGAGAACAGGACGATGACCGCGATCGGGGCCAGCAGGTAGATGAGGGCAAGCGCGGCGTACAGGTTCAGCGACTGGTCCAGCAGCGCGCGCCCGAGGGCCAGCGCCCGGCGGTGGCGGGCGGGCCGTACGCGGGCGGTCGCGGTAGCCGCCTCCATCAGCGCGCCTCCACCCCCATCAGGGACTCGGTGCCGACCAGACGTGCCCAGGCCAGCACGACGACCAGCACGAGCGCCATCAGGATGAACGACAGGGCCGCCGCGGTCGGATAGTCGGTCAGCTCCAGGAAGCGGCTCTGGATCACGTTGCCGATCATCGACTGGCGTGGCGTGCCGAGCAGCTCGGCGTTGATGAAGTCGCCGACCGCCGGTATGAACGTGAGCAGCGAACCGGCCACGACGCCGGGCATCGCGAGCGGCAGCGTGACGCGTGTGAACACGGCCCGCCGCGTGCCGTAGAGGTCATAGCCGGCCTCGAGCATGCGCGGATCGATGCGCTCGAGGCTCGCGTAGACCGGCAGGATCATGAACGGCAGGAAGTTGTAGGTGATACCCGCGATCACGGCCGCCGTGGTGGCGAGGATGCGCCCGTCGTCGCCCAGCAGGCCGACGAACTGCAGCAGGTTCACCACCACCCCGCTGTCCTCGAGGATCGTCTGCCACGACAGCGTCCTGATCAGGTAGGTGATGAAGAACGGCACGATCACGAGCAGCACCAACGCGTTCTTCCACTTCCCGCCGCGGAAGGCGATCGCGTACGCGAGTGGGAAGCCGACCGCGAACGCGATCAGCGTGGCGGCGCCGGCGTACAGGAACGACCGCACGAGCTGCTCGTCGTAGTTCGAGAGGGCGTCCGTGTACGTCTGGAAGTTCCAGGCGAACTCGAAGCCCGTGAAGATCGTCCCCTCCTCGAGGGACTGGCGGGCCATGTAGTAGAGCGGGACCGCGAAGAACAGCAGCAGCCACGCGAGGCCGGGCGCAAGCAGCAGAAACGGCAGCAGCCCCCGCCGCCGCTGCAGGATGCTCACGCCCCGCTCCCCAACGGTTCCTCTACGCGCCTATCGCCCGCTGGAATGCGGCGTCGATCTCGGCTTCCTCCTCCTCCGGGAACGACTTGAAGTTGTGCGCCTCGGAGAGGTCGGGGAAGATCAGCTCGTTCTCGGCCACCTCGGGGTTGCGCTCCTGCAGGATCTCGCGCGCTCCCTTCACCGGCGGCACGTAGTTGACGTACTCCGTGATCGCCGCCTGGATCTCCGGCCGGTAGACGAAGTCGATCATCTTCTGCGCCGTGAACGCGTTCGGCGCGCCGACCGGTATCTGCATGCTGTCGGTGAAGATCATGAACCCCTCTTCGGGCGGGCTGTAGGCGATGTCCGGGTTGTCGGCGAGCAGCTGCACCGCATCGCCGGACCAGCCGAGCAGCGCGACCGTGTCGCCCCGCGCGATGTCCCGCGTGTACTCGTTCCCGGTGAAGCGCCTGATCTGGCCGTCCCGCGACGCCCGCTGGACCTTTTCGATCGCCGCCAGCGCCTGGTCCTTGGTCGCCTGCTCGGGCTCGATGCCGTCGCCGAGCAGCACCGACCCGACCGTGTCCCGCATCTCGGTCAGCATCGTCACCCGGCCCCTGAACTCGGGGTCGAACAGGTCGTTGATGCTGCGCAGCTCCCGTCCGGTCATGTCCCGCCGGTAGATGAGCAGCACCTGGCCCGACTGCCACGGCATGGAGATCTCCCGCTCCGGGTCGAAGTCGGGGCTCGCGACCGCGTCCTCGATGTTCCTGACCGCGTTCGGCATCTCCTCCTTGTCGAACCTCTGGACGTAGCCCAACTGGTTCATGCGGTTGGCGAGCCAGTCGGTCACGACGTGCAGGTCGCGGCCTCCAGAGTTGCCCTGCTCGTACTGCTGGCGCACCTTGCCGAAGAACTCGACGTTGTCGTTGATCTCCTCGACGTACCTGACCCTGGTGCCGTAGCGGCGCTCGAACTTCTCGAGCGTCGGCCGCTCGTCGGTCTCCTCGTCGACGTCGATGTAGAGCGGCCAGTTCGCGAAGGTGAGCCTGTTCGAGATCTCACCCTTGGGGATCACGCGCGCCTCGTCCGCACCGCCCCCGTCGTCATCGCCGCAGGCAGCCAGGAACCCGACCAGGCTCAGGCTGAGTGCGCCTGCGCCACCGCGCTTCATCAGCGTCCTGCGACTCAGGCCCGAGGCCTGCATTGCATCGAGCGCCCGCTCTATGTCCCAACCGGATGAGTTGCTCACTTGCTCTCCTCTCTCATTCTCTTGCTCATGCCGGGGCCGGAACCGTATCCGGCCGGCGTTCTTCCTCCGAAGGTCGTGCCTGCGCCGGAGTGCCGCTCGCTGCGACGAGGTGCATGTGATCCGGAGACCAAGACAGGCGCACCCGGGCACCAGCACCCGGAAGCCGCTGTCGCTCGGCCTCGTCCGCGTTGGGCACCAGCACCGTCAGCGGCACGTCACCAGCCAGCTTGACGACCATCTGGGTGGCGGTGCCCAGGTAGACGGCGGACTCCACCAGGCCCTCCACGCTCGGCCGCCCCGCGGGCGCCGGCTCCTCCACCAGGGCGATCTGCAGTTTCTCCGGCCGGACCACGATGTGGCACCGGTCCCCTGGTGCGACGCCATCCCCCGGCGTGCGCACGGTCGCGCCGCTGTCGAGGCGCACGTCCACCTGGTCTCCGTTCACCGCCGCGACCGACCCCGGCATCAGGTTGGAGACGCCGATGAAGCCGGCGACGAACTCGGTGCGCGGACGCTCGTACACCTCCTCCGGCGGATCGAGCTGCTCGACCACGCCGTGATTCATGACCGCGATGCGGTCCGACATCGTGAGCGCCTCCTCCTGGTCGTGCGTCACGTAGACGAACGTGATTCCGACCTCCCGCTGGATGCGCTTCAGCTCCACCTGCAGGCCTTTGCGCAGCTTCAGGTCGAGCGCCCCGAGCGGCTCGTCGAGCAGCAGCACGGCGGGCTCGTTGATGAGCGCGCGAGCCAGCGCCACGCGCTGCTGCTGGCCGCCGGACAACTGCCGCGGCTTGCGCTTCGCCTCGGCGGCGAGCCCGACGCGCTCCAGCTCCTCTTGCACGCGACGGCGCACCTGGTCCTTGGACACGCCCTTCCGGCGCAGCCCGAAGGCGACGTTGTCCTCGACGCTCAGGTGAGGGAAGAGCGCGTAGCTCTGGAACACCGTGTTGGTCGGCCGCTTGAACGGCGGGACCCCCTCGACGTCGACTCCGTCGATCAGGACGCGACCTTCCGTGGGCTCCTCGAAGCCCGCCACCATCCGCAGGGTAGTGGTCTTGCCGCAGCCACTGGGCCCCAGCAGCGTGAAGAACTCTCCCGCCGCGACGATCAAATCGATAGACCGGACGGCCGTGACGTCGCCAAACCGCTTCGTGACGCGCTCCAACTCGACGCTGGGGCGTCCGAGCTCACCGCTCTCCTCGGGCACGAGGCTCATCTGACCGCCTGAACGCTAGACGGTTGACTCCGAATCCGCGTGCCTGTGGATGACGCTGCGAACCTTCGCTGCGTCATCCACAGGTGCGGGGAATTTGGAATCAATCGTCTGGGGCGCAGCGAGGATGGTTGCAACTGACGACCGCGCCACGGACTGAGTGTTGGATTAGCCTCTTCGACCAACGAACCTGTAGCGGTTTGGCCCATGAGCGATCATGGACCGGTTGAGCTTACGCCGGTGAGGATATATCGTTATGCGGAACGGCGAGCGTGTTCGGATCCGAGGAGAGTGAGCGTGGCCACCAACGTCGGCATCGAGGAAGCGGTCCCCTCTCAGGCGCCCGGGAGCGACCTCCAGCAACTCGCCAAGCGCCATCTGTGGATGCATTTCACGCGGATGGGCGCCTACGCGGACCACGACGTGCCCGTGATCGTGCGCGGCGAAGGGTGCTACGTCTACGACGAGCAGGGCGACCGCTACCTGGACGGCCTTTCGGCCCTGTTCTGCGTCAACGCCGGACACGGCCGCGGCGAGCTCGGCGACGCGGCTGCGCGCCAGGCCCGGGAGCTCGGCTTCTACATCAACTGGAGCTACGCGCACCCGCCCGCGATCCAGCTCGCAGCACGGATCGCGTCGCTCGCGCCCGGTGACCTGAACCGCGTGTTCTTCACCTCCGGGGGGTCCGAGGCGGTCGAGTCCGCCTGGAAGCTGGCGCGTAACTGGCATCGGGTCCGGGGTGACGGGCAGCGCACGAAGCTGATCGCCCGCGAGCTCGCCTACCACGGCACCTCGCTGGGAGCCCTGGCCGCAACTGGACTCACCGCCCTGCGTGCGCCCTTTGAGCCGTTGACACCCGGCGGCTGTCACGTCGCGAACACGAACAGCTACCGCTGGCCGGAGGGCCGCGACCCACTGTGGGCCGCCGACGCGATCGAAGAGCGGATCCTGTTCGAAGGTCCGGAGACGGTCGCCGCGGTGATCCTCGAGCCGGTCCAGAATGCCGGGGGCTGCTTCGTGCCTCAGGAGGGCTACTTCCAGCGCGTGCGCGAGATCTGCGACCGCCACGGGGTGCTGTTGATCTCGGACGAGGTGATCTGCTCGTGGGGGCGCCTGGGCCACTGGTTCGGATGTGAGCGCTTCGGCTACCAGCCGGACCTGATCACGACCGCCAAAGGCCTCACCTCCGCATACGCGCCGATGGGTGCCCTGATCGCGTCCGACCGTGTCGCCGAGCCCTTCCTGGAGGGCAAGAGCATGTTCGCGCACGGCTTCACGTTCGGCGCTCATCCGGTCGCGGCAGCGGTCGCACTCGCGAACCTCGACATCTTCGAGCGCGAGGACCTGTGTGGGCGCGTGCGCGAGCAGGAGGCGCGCTTTCGCGAGACGCTCGAAGGGCTGCGCGACCTGCCGATCGTCGGCGACGTGCGCGGCGCCGGCTTCTTCTGCGCGATCGAGCTGGTGAAGGACCGGGACACAAAGGAGAGCTTCGATGAGGAGGAGTCCGAGCGGCTCCTGCGCGGGTTCCTGTCCGGCGAGCTGTACAGGCGCGGCCTGATCTGCCGCGCAGACGATCGCGGCGACCCGGTGGTGCAGCTCGCCCCGCCGCTGATCGCGGGCGAGGAGCAGTTCGAGGAAATCGAGGCGATCCTGCGCGCCGTGCTGAGCGAGGCGTACGACCGCATGGTCGCGTGAGGCGCAGATGTTGACGATCCAGGGAGTGCTTGACGAGCTGGGGCTCTCGCTCGCCGCCGGCAAGGAGTCTGCGGTTGCACCCATCCGCTGGGTGCACATCAGCGAGCTGCTCGACCCGACCCCCTGGATGTCGGGAGGCGAGCTGCTCCTCACGACCGGGATCCAGCTCACCAGTCCCGACGAGCAGCGCGCCTTCGTGCGGCGCCTCGTGGACCACCACGTGGCCGGTGTCGGGTTCGGTGTCGGCCTCGGGCACGAGACGATCCCGCAGGCGATGGTCGAGGAGGCTGATCGGCACGGGTTCGCGCTGTTTGCGGTGCCGTACGAGATGCCTTTCATCGCGATCACCGAGAAGGCGTTCGGGCGTTTGGTCAACGAGCAGTACGAGGTGCTCCAGCGCGGGATTGCCGTCCACCGCAGGCTCGAACAGCTCGTGCTCGAGCAACGCGGCCTGGGAGAGGTCGCGCGGGCGCTCTCAGCGGCGATCGGTGGCGCGATCGTGCTGCTCGACCCCCACGGAGCCCCGATGGAGTCCGCGACCTTCCGCCGTGAGATTCCGGCCGCGGCGCTCGAGGCGATCCGCGCCGAGGTGAACGAGCGCAACGAACAGGGCCGCGCCGTGGCCTTCGAGCCGGCCCACGACGAGGTCGCCGGCCGCGCGCTCGCTTTGCCGGTTGCGGGCGAGCCGGGCGGGCCGCGCGTGTGGATCCTTGCGATCCGCGATGGTGGCGGCCTCGGCGAGTTCGAGCGCCTGATCCTCCAGCAGGCGGTCACGGTGGTGGCGCTCGAGCTGATGCGGCGCCGGGTCGTGCGGGACACGGAGCGCCGGCTCGCCGGCGATGTGCTCGACGAGGTGGTCGAGGGCGAGCTCGACGAGACCGAGTTGCGAGGCCGGCTGCGTCCCTTCGGGATCGGTGACCAGGCCGCGGTGCTCGTGTTCAAGGTCTCGGAGCCGGCGGGAGCAGAGGAGGCACTGGGACGCATGCTCGGTGAGGTGGGGGCTCAGGGGCTGGTCGCGACGCGGGCCGAGCTGCTGTGCGCGATCGTGGACGGCTCGGCCGGAGACCCGCTGGAGCTGGCGGCGCGCGTGCGCGCGATGCTGGCCGAGGAGCACGGCGCCGTGCGGGCAGCCGGCAGCAGGGTGGCCGACACCGCCACCCTGCGGCGCAGCTTCCACGAGGCGAGCTACGCGCTGGAGGCCACCGCGATGCTCGACGGCCGCGCGCCCGAGGTCTCCTCGTGGAAGGACCTCGGCGCGCTCCAATTCCTGCTCGCGGTGCAGGACGACGAGGCGCTGCGCGTCTACACCGAGAGCGTGCTGGGCCCGATCGAAAGCGGTGAGGGCGAATACGGCGGCGAGCTGCTGCGCTCCCTGGAGGCGTTCGTCGAGCACAACGGCCAGTGGGAGCGCGCCGCGCGCCAGCTCTTCTGCCACCGGCACACCCTGCGGTACAGGATCAGGCGGGTCGAGCAGCTCACCGGGCGCGACCTCTCGAGCGCGCGCGACCGGATCGAGTTCTGGCTCGCGCTGAAGGCCCGGGAGCTGGTGAATTGATCTTGGCGAGCGCCGCAGGCGCGAAGCACACGACTTTAGGAGGGGCGAAGCCCCAGATAAACGTCGCGGTCCTGGGTGCGGGAGGCACGATCGCCCCGGCTGTGATCAGGGACCTTGCAGACTCGGACGAGGTGGCCGCGCTGCGGCTGCTGGACATCGACGAGAGGCGAGCGACGGCCGCCGCCCGCGAGCACGGCGGGGGCCGTGCGCAGGTGCGAGCGGCCGACGCCCGCACCGGGTTGGAAGCTGAGCTCCGCGGCTGCGACGTGCTCGTCAACTGCGCCAGCTATCGCGTGAACCTGGAGGCGATGCGGGCGTGCCTGGCGGCGCGGTGCCACTACATCGACCTCGGCGGCCTGTACTGGCTGACCGGGCGGCAGCTCGAGCTCCATCAGGAGTTCGAGCGGGCCGGACGGCTCGCACTGCTCGGCATGGGCTCCAGCCCGGGCAAGACGAACGTGATGGCCGTCGCCGCGGTCCGCCGTCTTCACGCCCCGGTCGAGCGGCTCGAAGTGATGGCCGCCGGGCGCGACCGCGACCCCCCGGCCGGCCCCTCCTATCCGTACGCGGTCCAGACGCTGGTCGACGAGTTGACATCGCGCCCCGTGGTCGTCGAGGGCGGGGAGCCGTGTGAGATCGAACCCCTCAGCGATGGAGGGCTCGTGGACTTCGGCGAGCCGATCGGGGCCGCGCCCACCATCCACACGCTTCACTCCGAGTTGCGCACGTTCCCGGGGAGCTTCGGGTGCCGGGAGGCGAGCTTCCGCCTCTCGCTGGCACCTGCCGTGCTCGAGCGGGTGCGCGAGCTGGCTTCGGCGCCGCCCGAGCGCATCGCGGCCGCCGCCGCGGAGGCCTCTCCCCCCTCCTCCGGCACCGTCTCGGTGCACGTGGTCGACGCTTACAGCAGGGGGACGAGGGTCAGGGTGCGCGCCGTCACCGAACCCGTTCCCGAGTGGGGGCTCGGGGGCGGGGTCGTGTCCACCGGTGCTCCGGCAGCCGCAGCGGTGCGGCTGCTGGCGCGGGGCCGGATCGAGGCGCGCGGCGCGCTCCCACCCGAACGCTGCGTCCAGCCCGAGGACCTGTTCCCCGAGCTCGAGCGCCGGGGTGCGCGTTTCGAGGTGACGGTCGAGACCGGCGTGCCGGCGTGAAGGTAGGGATTCCCACCGAGACCAAGCCCGATGAGTACCGCGTGGCGCTCACGCCGGCAGGAGTGCGTGAGCTGCGCGAGCACGGCCACGAGGTGCTGATCCAGTCGGGCGCGGGGGAGGGCAGCGCGATCGAGGACGCTGCATACGCTGCCCAGGGTGCACGCGTGGTGCCCGATGCGGCCGCGGTCTTCGGGGAGGCCGACCTCGTGCTGAAGGTCAAGGAGCCCCAGTCTGACGAGGTCTCGTTCCTGCGCCCGGGGCAAATCCTGTTCACCTACCTGCACCTGGCGGCCGACGCCAGTCTGACCAGCAGCCTGTGCGACTCAGGCGCCACCTGCATCGCCTACGAGACCGTCGAGGACTCACACGGTCGCCTGCCGCTCCTCGCCCCGATGAGCGAGATCGCGGGGAAGCTCTCCACCCAGGCGGGCGCATTCATGTTGGAGAAGCCGTTCGGCGGTCGCGGCATCCTGCTCGGCGGGGTGCCGGGGGTCCCGGCCGCGACCGTGCTGATCATCGGCGGCGGCGTTGTCGGCATGAACGCGGCGTTCATCGCCGTCGGCATGGAGGCCGAGGTGTTCGTGTTCGACAAGTCGATCGACCGCCTGCGTGAGCTCGACATCGCGATGTCGGGGACCGTGTCGACGGTGTACTCGTCCACGCTCGCGATCGAGGAGATGCTGCCTCGCGCAGACCTCGTGATCGGCGCGGTATTGATTCACGGCGCGCGGGCTCCGCGCATCGTGCGCCGCGAGCAGCTGAGGCTGATGAAGCGGGGTGCGGTGCTGGTCGACGTCTCGATCGACCAGGGCGGAAGCTTCGAGACCTCACGCCCGACGACCCACAGCGACCCCACCTACGAAGTCGACGGGGTGCTCCACTACTGCGTCGCAAACATGCCGGGGGCCGTGCCGATCACGTCGACCCACGCGCTCACCAACGCCACCCTGCCGCACGTGCTCGCGCTGGCCGACCACGGGCTCGGCGCGGTCGCGCGGGACCCGGGCCTGCGACTCGGAGTCAATGTCGCGGGCGGGCATGTGACCCACGCTGCCGTTGCACAGAGCCTGGACAGGCCGTTCACGCCGGTCGACGAGGCGATCGGCGGCGCAGTGGCCGGACTTGCCTAAACAGAGGAGAGAACGATGGCGACCGTCGCACAGACCACCGAGATCGAGAACTTCATCGACGGCGAGCGCCGTCCGGCCGCGGACGGGTCCAGCGAGCCGATCCGCAACCCGGCCACCGGCGAGCAGATCGCCACCGCTCCGTTGTCAGGAGAGGACGACGTGGACGCGGCGGTGCAGGCAGCCAAGCGCGCATTCCCGGGGTGGGCCGAGACCCCTCCCGGGGAGCGCGCCCTGGCGCTGCTGCGGCTGGCGGACACGCTCGAGGAGCACGGCGAGGAGCTGAGCCGGCTCGAGTCTCAGAACGTCGGGAAGCCGATCGAGGCGATGCGCGAGGAGATCCCGTTCCTGGTCGACAACCTGCGCTTCTTCGCCGGCGCGGCCCGCACCCTCCAGGGCCAGGCGGCGGGCGAGTACATGAGCGGCTACACCTCGATGGTCCGCCGCGAGCCGGTCGGGGTCGTCGGCCAGGTGGCGCCGTGGAACTACCCGCTGATGATGGCGGTGTGGAAGATCGGCCCGGCGCTGGCAGCCGGGAACACGGTCGTGCTGAAGCCCTCCGAGCAGACGCCGATGACAGGCGCCAGGCTGGCGGAGCTGGCGGCCGAGCACTTCCCGAAGGGCGTCCTGAACGTGATCTTCGGCCACGGCGAGCCGGCAGGCGCGGGCATCGTGCGTCACCCGGACGTGGCGATGGTCTCGCTGACGGGAGACGTGGCGACCGGCAAGGAGGTGGCGCGAGCAGCGGCCGACTCGCTGAAGCGCGTGCACCTCGAGCTGGGCGGCAAGGCTCCGGTGATCGTGTTCGACGATGCGGACCTCGAGGCGGTCGTCGAGGGCGTGAAGGTCGCGGGCTACTTCAACGCCGGCCAGGACTGCACCGCGGCCACGCGCGTGCTGGCCGGCCCGAAGGTGCACGATGCCTTCGTCTCCGGCCTGGCCGACGCGGCCGGATCGCTGAAGATGGGCGATCCGGGCCAGGAGGACACCGAGCTGGGGCCGGTCGTCTCCGAGGAGCAGCGCGAGCGCGTGACCGGCTTCCTCGAGCGCGCACCCGCGCACGCGCGGACGGTGGTGGGTGGCAAGGCTCCCTCAGGCCCCGGCTACTTTGTCGAGCCAACGGTCGTGGCGGGCCTCGAGCAGGGCGACGAGATGATCCAGCGCGAGGTCTTCGGGCCGGTCGTGACGGTGCAGCGCTTCTCCACCGAGGACGAGGCGATCGAGTGGGCGAACGGCGTCGACTACGGGCTTGCCGCGAGCGTGTGGACCCGGGACGTCGGCCGGGCGATGGACGCCGCGCGGCGGCTGCGGTTCGGGACCGTGTGGGTCAACGACCACATCCCGATCGTGTCGGAGATGCCGCACGGCGGGTTCAAGCAGTCCGGCTACGGGAAGGACATGTCGGTCTACTCGCTCGAGGACTACACCGAGATCAAGCACGTGATGGTGAACCTGAGCCACTAGTGACCCGTGGGGCCGCGACCTCGGCCCGCGAGCCAACCGACAAGCGCACCGAGCACCAGCCCGATTTCGGGCGCCAGAGGGACGTCGGTGGTCACGCTGATGAGGACGCCGAGCACCAACCCGGTCACCGCGCCGACCCCGATTGCTGCCCCGGTACTCATAGGTTCATGAGTCGGCGCGAGCCTCTTGCTGCGACAGTCCCACGGCTTCGAGGGCCTCGGTATGGGTGACGAACTGGAGCACACGAAGGATGCGACCGGCTCGAAGGTCGAACACGGCGCCGGTCGCCGGGTTCTTCACGTCGCCTGTTATCGGCGCGCCGCTCTGCCTCCCTACACCGCGGTACCTAATGCGGGCGACGACGCGATCCTCGGCGGCTCTTATGTCCTCGATCTCGATGCCCCAGTCCGCCCAAGCATCCTCAAACTCGTCGGCATGGCGACGGAGAGCATCGCGCCCAGAGTGGACTCCAGCACTCGGGAAGACGGGCACATCGCGCCACTCGATCTCGGGATCGAAGAACTCTTCCAGCCATTCATCGGTGTCGCTGCCAGGGGCGCCAGCAGCCTGGAGCATCGCCCGCACGATCTCCACGTTCTCCTGCGACATCGGCTACGCCGACAGCCCCACGGCTTCGAGGGCCTCGGTGTGGTCCCAGAACTTCTCGTCGTAGACGATTCGTCCCTTACGGATCGTGTAGATGCTCGTCATCTCCAGATCAGCCACGGGGCCGTGGCCTGTCCCGCGCCAGATCATCCTGACGACCACTCGGTCGCCGGAGTCGACGAAGTCGCTGATCGCTTCGACGGCGTCGGCCTCGGCCCATGTCTCACGAAGCTGCTCAAACTGGCGCATGACCGCCTCCCGACCTGCGAAGGGCCCAGGCTCCGGCCAATCATCCGGCATCCGCAAGATGGCCTCGGCACATACAACGCCAAAACGGTGTCCATGTCCCCGGCATTCCACGCCTCGAACCCGGCTTTGACAAGTTCCACGTTCTCCTGCGACATCGCGTTGCCAAGTATCTCGCCCGGTGCGCGAGGACGCCACGTGATGGTGAACCGGGCCTACTAGTACTTCCGGCCGTAAGTCCGGTCAAGGGTCCGGCCGGAGCCGGGCCGGAGCCGATACGGACATGTGACCGATACGAGCAAGGGCATGAATCCCAGCAGCGAGAAGGCCCGCCGGCAGATGCAGTCGCGAAAGCGCACCGACAGCCAGGCCGCAGACCTGACCGAGGGCGCCGCGGCCGCCGAACGGGCGTCGGCCGGGATCGGCACGGAGGACGCCGAGCCCGCCGCCTGGCTGTTCGGCGACTCGCTCGGCGAAGAGCACTCCGGCCCC
>Ga0190275_10000557_pt1 | contig 31890 bp, 13 predicted proteins | sample Popmic550T_FD_133745 | JGI IMG/M metagenome (GOLD analysis project Ga0190275, IMG submission 133745) | Populus adjacent soil microbial communities from riparian zone of Yellowstone River, Montana, USA - 550 T | ecosystem: Environmental > Terrestrial > Soil > Riparian zone > Trees stand | place...
GAAAAAGATCCGCGTGCTGATCGCCAAACCCGGCCTCGACGGTCACGACCGCGGCGCGAAGATCATCGCCCGCGCGCTGCGCGACGCCGGGATGGAAGTGATCTACACCGGCCTGCGCCAGACGCCGGAGCAGATCGTGGCTGCGGCCATCCAGGAGGATGTCGACGCGATCGGCCTCTCGATCCTTTCCGGTGCCCACAACGTTCTCTTCCCGGAGATCATGCGTCTGCTGAAGGAAGAAGGGGGCGAAGACATCCTCGTCTTCGCCGGCGGCATCATTCCGGAGCAGGATGTCGCGAAGCTCAAGGCGATGGGCATCCGAGAGATCTTCCTCCCGGGGACGCCGACCACGGCGGCGGTGAACGCGATCCGGTCGGCCGTGCAGGGGTAAAGGGCGGGGGGCATGGGTCCTATTGGTCCTATAGGTCCCATTTGTCCTACAGGACTCATCTCCCATGCGCCATGAATTCGTCTTCGACGACGGCGGCATGAACCTGCTGTCGTCGGGCGCTCTGCGGCTGATCCGCGAGCAACTGCCGCACGATGCGTCGCTGTTCGTCTTCCGCTCCGGCCGGGAGCGCCTGTTCGCCGCGGGGGCGGACATGGCAGAGATGGAGCGCTTCTCCGCCTGCGATGCCTACGAATTCGCCCGCCTCGGCCAGGAGCTCTTCGAGGACATCGAGCGCCTTCCCGGCACGACCGTCGCCCTGATCGACGGCGACTGCTTCGGCGGCGCCCTCGACCTCGTCCTCGCCTTCGACCTCCGCTTCGCCACCCCCCGCTCCCGCTTCGCCCACCCCGGCGCCCGCCTCGGCATCGTCACCGGTATCGGCGGAACGTCCCGCTGGCGAAAGGTGCTCAGCCGCCCGGCCGCGAATCAGTTGTTCCTGGCCAACCGGGTGTTCAGCGCGGCGGAGGCGCTGGAGATGGGGCTGGTGGACCGGGTGGCGGAGTCGCACGAGGGGGAGCTGGGGCGGTTGGAGGGGATGGAAGCGCGGATGGTCAAGGAACTGGCTGCTCTGGCACCGCACCTGACACGAAGAGAGGCGTTCCGGCTCGGTTCTCTACGCGCGCGAATCTGAGCCGAAGCCGAGGACTGGCCGATAACGGACAACTGATAACGGACAACGGACAACGTTTGACGGCAAACGGACACCGATTTGCGGGGCTACGGCACGCGGAACGGGTCGTCCCGGAACTCGAATTTGAGACGGCCGCCGGTCGCTGCTGCCAGCTCTTCCACCCGCGCCTGCACCTTGGTCATCTGTTCCGAGTAGGCGGCCTTTTCGGGCGTGCTGTTGAACCAGAATTTGAACTTGCCTGCAGTTCGGGCCTCGACGATGGTGTCGAGCACGATCAATTCGGGATTGGTGGCGTAGCCGTTGCCGCAGAAGACGTAGTGGTCGGCGGTGATGCGCCGGGCGAAGTCGGGGGTCATGTTGTACTCCGCGCCATGGTGCTGCACTTTCAGGATGTTGACGTGCAGCTTGCCGTCGCCGTCGAGCTTCTGCCGCTTCTCCAGGCCGGCGAGGATGTCGTCGGCGTGCCCGTCTCCGGTGAGCAGGAGCTTCTGCTTTCCCTCCTCGACGAGAAACATGAGCGATGCGAGATTGGGCGGGGTCACTTTCTTGCGCAGCCCGAGCTCCTTGGCGCTCGACCCGAGGGAGTCTTCGACGCTGGCGTCGAGGCCCGGCGTGGAGAGCTCCTCGGCCAGCATGCGCGCTTCCATCTCCAGCGGCACGACGAAAGCGTCCGCGGAGCTCGTCAATGCGTCCGCGTCGATGCGCGACGCCTTCTGAATCTTGCGGACCGCTGCCTTGTTGTCCCGGAGCCAGTCATCCCACTCACGCCGGAGGTTCTTCAGGTCCTCGGCGGTTGGCCCGAGGAGCGTGAACTTCGCCTTGCCCAGCTTCAGCGCGGGCTGCTGGACCTCGTCGTCGAAGGCCATCAGACCGGCCTTGTACTCCGGGTTCACTTTGATCCCGAGCTGTCCGGCGCCGATGCGGTTCGTCAACTGCAACGCGTGGCCGGTATGCGTGGCCAGGTCCTGGTGGTACGCGCGAATCGCCATCGTGGAGGCGTCCGTCGCCGTCAGGGCGGAGAGGGTCTCCGCCGTATTGGCGAGGGCGCTGGCCACCAGCGCGGCGTTGTCGCCGAGTTGCGCCGTGAACGCGTTGTGCCAGACCTTCAGCACCTCCGGAGGACGCGGCATCGCCGGTTCGCCGACGTCGTCGCCTTTCTCCTTCCGGTAGCCGTAGACGCGCCACGCGTAGAGCGCGTCGACGAGCACGAGCAGGCCGCCGATGTGGTCGAAGTCGATGTGCGACAGGTAGACGCAGTCGATGGGACGGTCGTTGCTCTTCGCCAGTTCCGGCAGGACGAGTTTGCGGAACGAGTGGTCGGGCCCACCATCGATGAGCATCCGCTTCTTGCCCGATTCGAGCAGCAGGCAATCGCCGTGGGCGGAAGGAAGAACGGTCAATTGCATCAGAGTCCCTTCCTCTGGTTGACGGTGGCTGCTTCGAGCAGGCATTTCTCGGGATCGATGCGCCCGAAGCCGGCGTCGTTGAGCCACGAGTACGACGCTCCCGGCAGCGGACGCGCCGTGGCCTGGATGATCCCCTCGATCTGCGCCGCGGTCAGTCCTTTCTCGATGGCCATCATCAACCCGGCCACTCCGCAGACGTAGGGGCTGGCCATGCTGGTGCCGCTCATCGACACCCACAGATCCTTCGGGCCGGCAAAGCCTTTGGCTGCGACGATGTCCGTTCCGGGCGCGGCCACGTCCGGCTTGAAGCGGCCGTCGCGCGTCGGTCCCTGGCTGCTGGTCACGTTGATCCGCTCCCGCGAAAAGTCGAGGTTGGCGACCGAGAGGACGCGCATGCCGCAGGCCAGCGAACTGACCGAGGACTCGTCGACGTTCGACCGTTCGGAGAAGAACGACGGGAAGCGCCACGTCTCCCGCGTGCCGACCCGGCCGACCGGCCGCGGGTCGTCCCGCTCGATCCAGCCGTGGTAGCGGCCGTCGCGGACTTCCTCGGCGCTCAGCCGTACCGTCCACCGGCCCGCCGCCACGCCGCGCAACTCGTCGGGCGACGGGGTGAGATAGATCGAGATGTAGTTCGCGCCGTTGGACGGGTGATAGACCTCGTTGTAAATGCTGATGGACGTGCCGTCGCCGAGCCCCCGCTTCAGGATGAACTCTCCGGGCTTCACCTCCTCGGTCCATTGGCCGCCGGGCGGCCGGAGTTGGACCTTGAAGCGGTCCTGCGCGGAGTACCAGATCTCCAGCTCGTTCTCGGAGACGTCGGAGCGGCCGTCGCCGATCACCATCCACTCGATGTCCGTGCCGAGGCCGCGGGAGGAGATGCGGCCGCTGGTGTGGATCCGGCCCATCACGTATCCGAGATCTCCCTCGAAAGCCGCTTTTTCCTGCCCGGCGTTGCCCGCGGCGACGGAAATGGCACGGCCCGGCGTGTTCATGGCGTTGTCGAGCCACCGGCTGATGGCGGCGCTGGCATCATGGGCATGGCCGTTGGTGCCGAGCGAAATATTGATCGAGAGCGGGATCTTCCGTCCTTCCTCCGCGCCCAGTCTCTTGGAGAGCTCGACCAGGTAGTCGACGGCGTGGGCGATGCGGGTGGAGTCGTAAAACGACTTGCGCCGGTCGACGTCCTCCTCCGGCAGCGAGATCAGGACTCCGGCGATCCGGGCTCGCCGGCAGATGCCGCTGTTCCCGGCGGCGATGCTGGCCACGTGCGTGCCGTGCGACCCCGGGACCATCTGCGACTGCGGCTCGAGCGCCGTCGCCGGCACGCGCAGCTGCTTGCTCGCCGCGAGGGCGTTGTTAATGTCCTTCGCGGTCAGCTCGCGGCCGTAGTCGACGTCGAAATCGCGCGTCTTTTCTGGCGGCTTGCCGGATGCGGCCCCCTGGTCCCAAATCGCCACCCAGCGCGTGCTGCCGTCGCGGGTCAGGAAATCGGGATGGGCGAAGTCGAAGCCTTGCACGTCGATGATTCCGATCAGGACGTCCTCGCCGAAGCGATGCCTGGTGGCGGAACCGAAGTCGGTCCTGGCCCGGTCGGGCGGGCCGACCTTGCTGGGATCGACCGTGGGCGCCGGCGGGGACAACGGCTCGCCGACCTCGAGGTGGGTCACGTTGCCGGCCTCGGCGAGTAATGCGACCTGGCTGAGCGGCAGCGTCATCGCCTGGATCTGACCGCGCATCACCTTGTTGCGGATCTGCGCGCCCTCGGCGCGGATGTCCTGGCCGTTGGTGGTGTGGACGAAGACGTTGACGAGGACGTCGTCGACCGTGGGCGGCTGCGCGAATTCCGTGCCGGCCTTCATGCAGAGCGACGCACTCCGGTGGGCACGGACCGCGATCTCCGGAGACGGTTCCCTCGCGATCATTCGAAGCTTCGGATGAATCTTCCGCCGGTTGTTCGTCGTGCTCATCGTGGCCCTCTCTAAGGAGAGACACGGGACCGTGTTTTTCCTACCCCGCGACTGTCGAGAACATGAGTACCTCGTATTCAGCGGCGGAGGTACTCGACGGCATTTGCAAACGAATTGATATATCTGCAGCCGACCTCGCGCAAGTAAGCCGTCACACTGGGCGTTCCGAAGCCCGCGAGGTCGGTGCTGACAAACAGCGCCGGAACATCACTCGTGGCTCGGATCTGTGCAAGGTGATGTCGAACCGAGGTGAGCACGAGGGCGTCGGGCAGCGCGAGGTTGAGACCGATACGGGTCGAGATTGCATCGATGAGCATGTCTGCCGTCATCGGGATGATCTGGTCGCGAAGAGACAGCTGCAGGTCGACCCAACGCGCGGTTTCCTGTTCTTCCGCCAGTAAGAGCTCGACCCTCAGTTCGGTCAGGATGGCCCGGTAGCGGCCGAGCACCTTTGATCTCCGGATTTCGTTGACCTGCTTCGGGACACTTTCGTCGAGGAACTTACGTCGTTCGCCTTGGCGGCGTTCGAGCACCGTGCCGGCTTCGGCGATCGCAAAGGCGGGAACGAAGAGATGTGTGTCCTCTGAAGCCGCACAGAGCGTGCGCAGCTCGACACAGGCATTCGATTGTTCCTGCTGTAGAACCAACTCCAGCAGGAAGTTGGTCTCGACGACTACGATCATGCAGCTAAAGCGAACTCGATGCGTCCGTTTTCGACGGCTTTTGCGAGATCGAATTCGGGCGGCAGGGCCTCCAGCGCGCGCGGATTCTGCTCCGTAAGTTCCTGCAGCCAGATCCCCACGAGAAGATCCATCGAGCTGTAGTTGATCGAACCAGCCGTGGAATCCACGCTCCTGAAGTAGGTGCGGAACAGATCGTCGGTGGCGATCTTCGTATCAGGCAACACGTCCACCGGGACAGCGGTCAGCCAGAAGTAGGTGAAATCGCGTGCGATGACGAGGAAGTAGCGTGGCACGAACTTCTTCGCCGAGGCCAAGACCTCCCGCCGAACCTCGGCAGCCCACTGTTCCGTGGTTTCGGCCTGACCCCTCACTTCCGCAAACACCAGAAGTTGTCCGATCTCGTCGTATACGACCACATCCGCGGGAACTCTCATCCCCTCATTTTACGCCTCGGATGGACCGGATGGTTCCCTCCCGATATCCTTCGCGCCGAATGGAACCGCTCGAAACGCACCTCGATCCCTCCTCCGCCGACTTTGCCGCGAATGCGGAGCGGATCAAGGGGCTGGTGGATGACCTGAACCATCGGCTGGCGCAGGCTCGGCTCGGTGGGGGACCGAAGTATCTGGCGCGGCACAAGGAGCAGGGGAAGATGCCGCCGCGGGACCGGATCGCGGCGTTGCTCGATCCCGATACGCCGTTTCTCGAGCTTTCGGCGCTGGCGGCGAATGGGATGTACGAGGATGACGCGCCGGCGGCGGGGATGATTACCGGGATCGGGCGGGTGCACGGGCGGGAGTGCCTGATCATCGCCAACGACGCGACGGTGAAGGGCGGGACGTACTTTCCGATGACGGTGAAGAAGCATCTGCGGGCCCAGGAAGTGGCGCTGCAGAACCAGCTTCCGTGCATCTATCTCGTCGATTCCGGCGGGGCGTTTCTGCCGTTGCAGGCGGAGGTCTTTCCGGACCGCGAGCACTTCGGGCGCATCTTCTACAACCAGGCGATCATGTCGGCGCAGGAGATCCCTCAGATCTCAGCGGTGATGGGGTCGTGCACGGCCGGCGGCGCGTACGTGCCGGCGATGTCGGACGAGGCGGTGATCGTCAAGGGCACCGGCACGATCTTCCTCGGCGGGCCGCCGCTGGTGAAGGCGGCGACGGGGGAGGAAGTGACCGCGGAGGAGCTGGGCGGGGCGGACGTGCACACGCGCATCAGCGGCGTGGCCGATCACTTCGCCGAGGACGACGAGCACGCCATCGCCATCGTCCGCAACATCGTCGAGAACCTTCGTCTGGAGAAGCAGGAGCCCCAGGCCCGCATCGAGCCCGAGGAGCCGCTGTTCGACCCGAAGGAGATCTACGGCGTCATCCCGCGCGATCTCCGGAAGCCGTACGACGTGCGGGAAGTGATCGCCCGGATCGTCGACGGCTCGAAGTTCCACGAGTTCAAGGAACGCTACGCCACCACCATCGTCACCGGCTTCGCGCGAATCTTCGGCTACAAGGTCGGCATCCTGGCGAACAACGGCGTGCTCTTCTCCGAGTCCGCGCTGAAGGCGACGCACTTCATCGAGCTGTGCAACCAGCGGCGGATCCCTCTGGTCTTCCTGCAGAACATCACCGGCTTCATGGTCGGCAAGCAGTACGAGCGCGGCGGGATCGCCAAGGACGGCGCGAAGATGGTGCACGCGGTCGCCAACTCCTCGGTGCCGAAGTTCACGGTCATCATCGGCGGCTCGTTCGGCGCGGGGAACTACGGCATGTGCGGGCGCGCCTACTCGCCGCGCTTCCTCTGGATGTGGCCGAACGCGCGGATCTCGGTGATGGGAGGGGAGCAGGCCGCCGGCGTGCTGACTACCGTCAAGCGCGACCAGCTCGCGCGAGCGGGCCAGGAACTATCGGCCGAGGAAGAGCGGAGCATCGCCGATCCCGTGCTGGCGAAGTACGAGGAGGAGGGGAGCCCGTACTACTCGACGGCCCGCCTGTGGGACGATGGTGTGATCGATCCCGCGGAAACGCGCATTTACCTCGGCCTCGGTCTTTCGATCGCGTACAACGCCCCCTTGCCGGAGCCGCGGTTCGGCGTGTTCCGGATGTAGAGCTCACTCGATGATCACCTGGTTCCTGTTCGATCTCGGCAACACCCTGATCAAGCTCGCCTACGAGCGGGTGCTGGAGAACATCCGCCGCGATGCGTCCATCAGCCGCGACGACCTCATCGAAGTGCTCGAAGAGCCGGGCGGGTACCGCGACATGGAGCGGGGCGCGGTCTCGTTCTGGGAGTTCTACGACTTCATCTGCGAGAAGACCGGCTACCGCGGCTCGATCCGCGACTTCCACAACGTCTGGAGCGACTTCTTCGACGGGCCGCTGCCGGGCGTGGAAGACCTGCTGGAAAGCATCCGCGCGAAGTACCGGGTGGCCTTCCTCTCCAACTCGAACGAAGTGCACTCCGAACTGATCCCCACCAAATTCGCCACGCTCTTCCAGAAAGACGACCGCTTCGTCTTCTCCCACCGCTTCAAAGTCGCCAAGCCCGACCCGGAGATCTTCCGCCGCGCCCTCGAGATCGTCGGCGCGCTCCCGCAGAACGTCGTCTTCGTGGACGACCTGCTGGAGAACGTGCTGGCCGCGAAAACTGTGGGCATGCAGGCCTATCAGTTCATCGACGCGGACAAGCTGCGGAAAGAACTGGTGCGAGACGGACTGCTGTGAGCGCGGGAAGAGCATTCCACGCGCCCGCTCCTCTTCCTCGCGCCCCCGGCGTGCGCCGCGGCACAGTCCCGCCACCATCGACACGGATCTGGAGACCTCCGATTCGTTTCAGGATATGTCCGGAACATCTTCAGACATCTCGGACACGGCAGGGGTCGTAGGCGTGGGTATCTGAATCCGCGCGACCGACGGGGCTCGAACCCGCGACCTCCGGCGTGACAGGGCGGAGGGCTAACACAGGATCGGTGGGTGAGGGCGCAGACCTCACAATTTCTCGTACAGACGATCGAAGAGCAACGGTCCGTCGCCGGACTGGGTGTGCGCGGCGAGGAAGATGTTCGCGTCGGGATCGACCTCGTTGAGAACGCGGTTCCTGTTCGGGTTAAGGTCGTCTTCCGCGGAGGCGTACAGAATGTAGCTGATGGTTGCGAACAGGGCTGCACTGAAAATCACCAGCGACACGGACACACCAACACCTTGCCGAAAGTTCAGGCGTCCTGCTCATGTCGATCAGGCCCATGAAAATACAGAGCCCGTAAACGCCGCCACCGGAACGCCCCAGCCCCAGTGAGACTCCATGAGCTTGCCGACCAGCGGCAGGGTTATGCCACAGATCACGATGGCGGTGGCGGTGGCGGTTCCTCTTGCACCATCCCATAGTCTCGCGCCGAACAGTTTCAGTGACTTCCGATTCAGCGGTTCAGCCGTGCTCATTTGGAGTCCTTTCCGCGAACATGGTGACGCCCGCTGCGCGATCGTTTCAACTCGGGAGGCGAGGGGGTCGGCCGCGGTGGCAGTCGAAACCGCCCGATAGGCAGCGCGTGGAGCACTCGCTCGCTCGCGATCAGGCCGTCACCTGGATGCAGACGCTCTGGGGCACTACGAAGCGAGGGCCGGAGGCCGATCCAGCATCGACGTGAACAGGAGCCTAAGTCCTGACGACTGGCAGATCCTGCATGCGTTCGTGACGCTGATGCACAGGGACGATCCGGCGGCGCGCCACTGGCTGTCCATTCTCGTCGATGAGTTCGATGCGATCATGATCAGGTAACGGAAACTCCGATTCCCTGAAACAATCCTCCCTCGATCGTCACTACCGATCATGCGGATCTCTTACCGGCAAAGGCACCCAGTCTTTCAAGTGTCCCAGGAGGCTGTCCCGGAAATCCTCGCTCGCCTGGAGGGGCGCCGTCCCTTCAGTGTGACGAGAGCCTACAGCACGTCGGGACCCGGGGGCCGAAGAGCTTGGTGACCGCGGCGGCCCGTCGGATGCCAGGCACCACCGCGAATACTGGGACGCGATTTGTTGTCATTCTGCGAGAAGGAATTAATGAGAGTGTTCCTTTCGTACTCGTCGGATCAGCGCCCGCTTGCGGAGCGCATCAACCACCTGTTGCTGAACGAAGGGCACGACGTGTTCTTCGATCGCGACGACCTGCCACCCGGCCAGACCTACGGGGATCGAATCCGGGAAGGGATCCGCCGCTGCCACCTCTTCGTCTTCCTGGCCAGTCCCGGCTCGCTCAGCGCGGGAAGCTACGCGCTCAGCGAGCTCGCCATCCTGCGAGACATCGTGCGGCGCCAGCCGACTGCGATCCTGCCCGTCCTCGCCGTGCCCGGCCTGGAGAAGCGCATCCCCGCCTTTCTCCGTCCGTTGACATTTTTCGAGCCGCAGGGCGACGCGGCGGCTGAAGTTGCCGCGAAGGTCGCCGCAATGGACCGGCGACGCCGTCGCAAGCGCAGCATCTGGACTGCGGCGGTGGTCGGCAGTCTGCTGCTCTTCACTGTGGGATTGAAGATCACGCCCGCCATCGGCCGCGCGCGCGCCTGGCTGGCGCCGGTCGCGCCTGTTGCCGCACCGGCACCGTCCGCATCGGCACCGGCCACAACAGCCGATCGCCCTCCGGTTCTCATCGGCCAACCTGGGAATGACGAATGGACTTTGGCCTTGGTGATGCCGCAGCTTCACGTGCGCGAAATCTTTTATCGTTTCGACGGCGAGCAGGCTTTTCGGAGCACGGGCTTCGAGCGCACGCCGGATATGCAAACCGGGCTGCCGCAGCCGACAACGTACTTGATGCTGCCAGGGCTGAAGGAAGATCGCGTCATCTTCGTGAAGTTCATCGACGCCGCAGGTGTCGAGCGCGGGCCGTACCGTCTCGTCTTCGACCTGAAGACCCAACTCGTCGCCGCGGTAAAGCAGGTCATGGCGACGACCAGATGGGTTTCATTCCGGGAATGGCCGGAGAAACACCTGCTCGTCTATTTCACGCACCTGTTGTCGTACAAGAACGCGTTGACCGCGATCCGCTACTCGTTCAATGACGAGACAATTTCACGAAGCGTCAGATTCACTGTCGACTCTTCGCATTCGGGCATTCCGGAGATTAGTGACACGGACGAGCTCTACGTCGACGTTCCGGACGGCGCGAAGTTCATGGCCGTTCAACTGCGGTTCATCGACGGCAGTCAGTCGCCCATCCAGAGGTTCCCCGTCACGGTTACCCACTGAACGTCTCCATTGAACGGCGTGGAGAAACCGCGGGTCGTCCAGGATGGCGGAGGGTCGTACAGTCGGGTCAGACCTTCGCTTTTCGTTTCGGTGCTGTCGAAAGCGTCACGGGCGCGACGCACGTGCGTCCGGGGTGGAACACAGTGCGTCACGGGCGCGACGCACTGCGTCCGGGGTGGAACACGGTGCGTCACGGGCGCGACGCACTGCGTCCGGGGTGGAACACGGTGCGTCACGGGCGTGACGCACTGCGTCCGGGCTGAACACAGTGCGTCACGGGCGGGACACCGGCGCTCCGCGCGCAGCGCCAACCCTTTGATCATGCTCGATGCAAGGGCGCGAGTCTGTCGGCGAAGCTGCTCTGGCTCCACCGCGGATGGGCGCGCCCGCTCAGAAAGTGCAGATTGGCGGGGCCGACGGGGCTTGAACCCGTGACCTCCGGTGTGACAGGCCGGAGGGTTAACCACCTACCAGCGAACCTCGTGAATCGTCGGGACCAGCCGGCACTATTCTGCGGAGAGGGCGGCGAGGAATACTTCGACTTCGCGTGCGAGCGCATCGAGGCCATGATCCTTCGCCATCCGCAGGCACTTCTCGGCCGCAGCCACCGCCTCTTCCCGGCGGCCGAGCTCGGCCAGGAGCTCCGCGCGCTGCTGGAGCCCCGTGCAAATGCCTTCAAAGTCCTCTGCCTTCCGCGCGAGCTGTTCCTGCTCGAGCGCGGCGCACAGCGCGTCTTCGAGCTCGCCGCGCTTCGCATGAATCTGGGATCGATGCCCGAGGCGGCGCGCCTGCGCGGCCGGGTCGGTGAGCGCCCCGCATTCTTCTTCGCGCTTGCGCAGCATCGCCTCCGCCGCGTCCACTTCATCCCTGAGAAGCAGGATCATGGTCTGGTTGCCGAGGCAGGTCTCGAGGCCGTCGAGATCTTTCAGCCTGCGGCAGATCTGTTCCTCCTCGCGCATGAGCTCCAGCGCCGCTTCGGACTGCCCGTGCTCCATCAGAACGAGCGCCCGTTCGCCGAGGCAGATGCTCACCCCTTCATCGTCGTGCAGCCGCCGGTAGACCTCTTCCGCGCGGCCGTAGAAAGTGACGGATTCGTCGAGATCCCCGCGGCGGAAAGCACCGACGCCGTTACGCGTCAGCATCCGCGCGTAGTCGCGCAGGGTTTTGCGGAAGTTCTCGTAGTCGGAGCGCAGCTTCTCGACCAGTCCGGCGATCCGCCCCATGCGGGCGAGCTGATATGCCTCTTCGAGCGGCGGGTAGAGGTGGCGAAAGAGATGCTCGAGGTCGTCCATCGTCCATCGCTCTTTTCCCGTGAGTGGCTGCAACGCCAGCCCGCTGAGCGAGGTGAGTGTATGCGCCAGCATCCAGCCGTCGTTGGCTTGGCGCGCCAGCGTTTCGACTTCGCGGTAACACGCCGCCACCTCGTCGCTTGATGCGCCTAATGCCTTCAAGAGGAGCGCGCGGTTGTTGAGCAGACTTGCGAGAAGCCCGGGCTGGTCGAGCTCCCGTACGATGGGCTCGGCCTCCTGCATGAGGTCCTTTGCCTGTTCCAGCTCGCCGCGACGGCGATGGATGTGCGCCTCGGCCATGAGACACGCTGCGAGCAGGCCGGTTTTATCCAGCCGGCGGCAGATCTCTTCCTCCTCGCGATGCAGCGCCAGCGCTTCATCAAGCCGATTCATCTTTCGAAGCAGGATGGCGAGGCTCTGCAGATGGCGGGCGAGCTGCTTTTCATCGCCGCTTTTGTGGGCGTCCTCGATCATCCGCCGGTCGATGTCCGCCACTGCATCCAAATGGCCCAGGAACCGGAGGAGTTGAGTGACGGCATCGAGATGGTTCCTGTACTCGACCGGGTCGTCGATCACCTCTTCATAGGCGTCGGGGGCGCGCCACGGCGACTCCGCGTAGAGCTGGCCCCAGAAAGCCTCGACATCCGCCGGGTTCGCCTTCCACGCATCGTTCAGGAACCCGAGATCGGCGAGCGTGAGGGCGAGCCGCTGCCACTCCTTCGCCTGCGCCAGCTGCCACGGCAGCTCCTCCAACTGCCGGTCCTCGATGACGCGCGCATCGGTCCGGAGGATGATGCGCGAGACCTGCGGCGGCCTCCCTTTCTCCGGCTCGACCATCGTCACGCCGACGATTCCCTGGCGTGTGGCGAAGTAGTCCGCCAGACGCAAGTGGACGCCGGCCGTTTCCGTCGTGAGATAGCGGTTGCGTACGGCGTTGCGCATCGCGTCATGGAAGAAGGTGATCTGGCCGCCGCGGTCCATCAGCGCGTGCCCGGCGGCGAAGAAAAGCGGCGCCCAATACGCGTGTGGCAGTGGGACGTCTTTTGCCGGCCCCAGGAGCATGAGCAGCTCGTGCTCCGCGAGTCCGCGGCGCGACGCCCACAGCAGCGACATCGCATCGCGGACCAGTCCTGGCCGCTCGCGCTCGTATGCAGATTCGTATCGCTGCAGGATGCGGTCAAAGAGGTCTTCGAGCGTGGGCGCGGCACCGGCGGCGTCCTGCGGCGCGAGATAAAAGGCGAGACGCTCGTCCAGCCTCTCGTGGACGCCGAACACGCGTAGTTCCTCCAGCATGGCCGTGAGGAACAACGGATTCGCGGCCGGCTGTGCCGCCACGATCCGCATGACCTGCTCCTCGGAGAGGCTCTTGCCTGCCTGGCGCAGGAAATCGGTGATCACTGCCCGCCGCTCCGCCGCGTTCAGCGGCTCGACGGTCAGCGTTGGCCAGGGCCGCTGCGCAAGCACCTCCTGCGCGCGCCCAGGCAGCGCGGCGACGATCACCCGCAGATGCGCCGGCAGTACATCGGGCAGCCAGGAGAGAGTGGGATACCCGTCGCGGTCCTCGAGCAGATCGAGCCCGTCGAGAATGAGGACGACTTTCCGCCCGATCTTCGGCAGTGCGGCCACGAACGCCGATCGCAACGCAGCCGATTCGTTCGGGATCGTGATGTCGATGTCGAGACGCCGCGCGAGCTCGCCGAGCAAGCGGCGGAGGAGCGCCTCGCCGTTCGTACTGGAAGGCGTCGCGCCGAGCGCGTGATGAATCGTGATGTCGCCGGGATGCGCGGCCCGATGGCGGACCAGCCAGTTTGCCAGCAGCGCGGACTTGCCGGATCCCGGCGCTCCGATGATGGCCAGGCCCGGGCCGTCGTCTCGGGTCGCCGATGCGGCGAAGTCGTCCAACATCCGGAAGGACTCCTGGCGTCCGACATACGAGCCGATGCGGCTGCGCGCGAAGGCCGCGTGCTCGGCGGTCTCACGATCGAGGGGATCGGCGGAACTGCCGGCCGGATGCAGTCGATCGATCAACGCCGTCAGATCGGCGAGCACGCGCGCTCCCAGATCGGCCGGACTGCGATACCCGTCGTACAACGGAAGGCCGCTGCGCCGGATGCGCTCCTTCAGCGCCAGCATCCGAGTGCAGTGCTCATCAACGTCATCGATGTCATCGGCGGCATGCGCGGGATCGCGAAAATAGAAGAACGCTGCTGGCCGGATGCCGCCTTCGTTGAGCGCCCCGTGCAAGATCTCCAATTCGGTGACGGAAGCGCCCGGATGGCTCGCCACCCACGGATGGCGCGCCGCCACCTCGGCCAGGGTTTCCGTACCGGCCACCCATCCGTACCGCTCACCGAGCATGCAGAGAAAGAACGGCCGGCAGCGATCGATCTCCGCGAGGCAGATGGGCAGCACTTCGCCGCGCTCCGACTGTTCCTCCGTGATCCCCCAGCGCAAATCGACCTCGCTCCAGGTCACGCCGCGCTCGGCGCACAGCTTCCGCAGACGGGGAAAGACGCGCTGCACGAGCTCCTCCCGCTCCGCATACAGATCGCGAAACGTCGAGGAGACGAAGAATCGTACGGTTTCTAAGGTCTCGCCCATCGGCCGCCTCTTTTCCGTGGAACATTTCCGCCGGAACGCGAAACATCGCGCGCGTTCGCGGCGGTTTCCGTTCAGGTTTGCGCATACGAGATTCGCGACCTTGCGAGTCAGCTTGCGAGTTACAACCTTCTAAAGCAACCCTCTGCAAAACGAAGCGCCGCGATGTCGCGGTGTATGAGAGCTTTAGGTTGACGGAGCCGACGCAACTCGAACCCGCGACCTCCGGCGTGACAGGCCGGAGGTCTAACCAACGAAAATTAATGGAGTGGCCTCATGACGTGACGTACTCCACGACCAGGAACGCCTCCTCCAACTCCGCGGGGGTGATGCCGTTAAACGTTCCGCTGTCCTTGCGCAGGCGCAGTTGCCACGGCTGGGTCTCGTCGAGCGTTTCGGCCAGACTGGTTTTCGAGCCGATGTGCAGTTCGTCCGCGCTGCCCGTGGTAGTCAGATTGATCGACGCCGGCGAGGTAGGCGGATCGAGCGTGGCCACCAGCGCCTCGGTCGAGTCGCTGCGCACGAAGAGCATGACCGCGGTGATCTCGATGTCGCCGTCCTGCGCGAAGTAGGGGAAATGCTGCTTGCGCACGTTGAGGTGCAGGATCTTGTCCGGCGTGCCGGTCGGATGCAGGAACGCGTACCACTCGGTGGGGAACTCGCGCTGCAGATCGAACAGGCGGCGCAACGGCATCCGCCCGGCCGCGTCGTCCAAAACGGTCTTCATGTACGCCACCGCGGCATTGCGGAACTGGCCGGCATCCTCGCGGGCGGTGTACTTCACGTGCAGGATGACGTCGGAGATCGAGTCGTAGGAGAACTGGCGCAGGGCCGGCTCCTGGGTCAGCTCGACCTGCCACGTGCTGATCGCGCCCGCCCCTTCGAACGGCAGATAGCGCTCGTCGCGGAAGCTCAGCTCGAACATGCCGCTGTCGTTCTGTCCGGAGCTGGTGGCGATGGCCTTCGCGCGAACGTGACTCTCGCGGAAACGGTCGTCGTCGGTGAGCACCCCTTCGTCGTGATTGTGCTCGTATTGCGGCACCAGCGAGGTGTTGATCCGCACGCTGTTCTTGAGCAGGCGCAGCGTGCAGGTGATGGTCGTGTGCGGGCCGGCCACGCAGGGGACGGAGATGCTGACCGTCTTGATTCTGCGGAAGTAGTGTCCCGGGTAATCGAAGTCGAACAGCTCCTCCGGCAAATCGACGAAGCACACTCCTGTTTCCTTCAGCGTCAGCAGCGCCCGCGGATTGATCATGGCCAGGGAGACGTGCTTGGTGCACTCGAGCTCGCGGCGGTTCTGATCGAGGTAGGCGTTCTCGAGACGGCGCAGGTCGAGCTGCAGCTTCTCGCCGGACATCAGGCCGCTCTTGAGGCTGTCCCAGTAGCCGAACTGAATGAAGCCGCTGTCCTGCACGCCGATCTCATAGCGGTAGCAGCGCTCGGCCCGTTTGGCGACGTCGTAGGCCAGCTTGTAGGTCTGGAAGAAGGTCTGCGAGATCTGGCCGGACATCCACTGATAGAGCTCCTGATTGGTGTACTTGTCGCGCATGAACGCGTCGACCGCTTTGGAGTTCTCGATTTGCAGGTCGTGGTTCTGCAGCTCTTTCTCGGCGATCGCTTTCCTCAGCTCGGCCGAGGCGAGCTGCTTCTCGAGCTGCTCGAGCTCCTTGTTGGCCAGGGCCACGCTGTTCTGCCATTCGTCGGCGCGGCGCTGATGGCCGGCGATGATCGAGGCCATGCCGGCCGATTTCTCGAGGATGGTGGCGACGTTGTACAGACCGTTCGCTCCGCGTCCGGACGCGTTGCCGGCCTTCGAGCCGACGGGCGGCTCGAGGGCGAAGTGCGGCGATCCGCCGAATCCCGATGCACCGATCTTGAAGTCGGGAATGATGAACATCACACCGGCCAGGACATCGGCGACGGTGCCGGCGAAATGCGCGACCAGCGACGCCGCCGAGAGGGTGGCGGCGGCGATCTCGCCGGCGTTCATGAACTCCCGGCCTGCGTAGAAGTCGCGGCGGATGGCGATGAGCTCTTTCTGCTTCTGCAGTCCGTCGATGACGAGCTGGTTGTCCTCGATCTGTCTCTCCTTGACGTCGCGGGCCGCCTTCAACACGGCGATCTCCTGTCCCTGCCGCAGCCGCGCCACCGCCTCGGCGTCTTTCTTCTCGAGCGCCCCCAGCAGCGCCGCGCCGAGGGACTTCAGATCGTTGACCAGCTCATTGGCCTTCTGCAGCATGGTGGTGAAGCGGTAGTGCGGAAGCGGCGCATCGAGATCCGCCAGCGCGGTGCCGATGTCCACGCCCGCCGCCACCGCCCGCACCAGCGCGGCGGGATCGATCGGCGGCGCGAAGAGCGAGAGCTGCCGCACCACTCCCTCGATGTTCATGCAGTGCCGGATCTTGTAGAGCCGGTCCGCCACCGTGTCCCAGTAGCGGAGCATCTGGTCGTTGGGCGGAATGCAGAAATAGAGGAGCGTGGGCACGTCCGGAACCGGGCCGGGCGCGCCGTTCTCGGGCGGCAGGGGCGGCACGACGTTCTCGAACTCGACCAGGGCGTTGGAGAAGGCGTCGAGATCCTTTTCCAGCTCGCTGAACGTCTTGGCCGGCGGCTTCGCGGCCGGCGGCACGCGGCGTGGGCGCTGGCCGAGGATCTCCGCGGCCAGGACGTAGAGCTGGGTGGCCTCGTTGATCGACTCCATCGTGTCCATGCGGAAGCGCTGGTCGCCCCAGGCGATGAGGTTGTCGACGTACTTCATCACCGTGAGCTTCTGGTAGGCGACGGTGCGGAACTGCGCCACCAGGTGCGGATCGAACGGATTGCGCCGCCAGTCCATGACCTGATTCTCGAGCTCCGCCTTGAGGGCCGCATCGGCCGGCGTGGCCGGGCTGGCCAGCAGATGCATCAGATTCTCGATGCGCTGATTGAGGTAGTCGGCCGACTGGCGCAGATAAAACGGCTTGGTGATCCAGTACTTCTGCGGTGCCGGCGCGGGTAGGTTGGTGATCGGATCGCGGTCGCTGCCGCCGGTCGGATCGAAGATGAAGTGGAACCAGCGCATGGCGTCCTCGAAGCGCTGCTCCTTCGACAGACGCGTGGCGATCATCAGCGGCGCGTGGAAAAACAGCTCCCAGTTGTATTGCGAGTAGGAGCCGTCGGGATCGAAGTCGATGAGCTCCTGCGGATACTTCGGATCGACGACGGAGGTCGGCGCGTAGCGCACCGGGAATTGCAGGTTCTTGTCGGCGAACTGGGTCTTGCGCTCCATCAGCCGTTCCACGCCGCCCGAGTAGAGCTGCTTGGTGAGGTGACAGGTCAGCGGGTGATAGAAGGTGCTGAAGAGAAGGCGGAACTCGTACTTCGCCTCGGCAGCCTCCCGGACTCTCTGGGCCAGCTCGGGCCATTTCTGGGCGACGATCAGGTCGAAGATCTCCTGAAACAGCTCGCTGACCTGGCGGTAGAAGAGCCGCGATCCGTTCGCGGCCGAGAGCCACTCCTGTCGCACGAAGAACGTGCGCAGCTTGTCGAGATAGAACCAGTCGTAGAACGTGCCGAGGCGGATCGGGATGATGCGCTCGCCGTGCGTGACGGCGCCGAGAAAGAGCCCGGCAAAGATGAAGAAGAACGTCAGCCGGTCGAAATACGACATGTAATGCGGATAGGCGACGCGGAAGAAGCCCGGCGTGAGGTTGAGGATCTCCTCGACCATGAACTGGTTTTGTCTGGGGACCAGATCGTCGCCCTGCCAGCTCTCCTCGTTCTTGAGGAAGCGCAGATCGTCGCGGTCGAAGCGGGTGATGAGCGGATAGAAGGCGATGTAGCCGCCGGGACGGTAGCGCTCCGGATATCCGCGGCAGCCGGCCAACTCGAACAGGTGATGGCTGATGTTGTGATCGGTGTTGTGCACCAGCAGCAGGAACGGTCCCTCGGGGCCGAGCCAGGTCAGGTCGATCGGATAGATCGCGTATGGGCTGCGGTCGAACTCCTCGGTGTATGACGCGGTGTCCACCGGTTCCTGCGACACCTTCTTCGGCGTCCACTTGCCGCTGCGGAGCTCGCTCACGGCGAGATGGACGTTCATCCGCTTGACGGGCTTGTCCATCGTCACCAGATCGCCCTGGTTGGGGACGTTGGTGGTGGTGGGGCTCTGCGGAAGCTCGCGGAACTCCGGCCACACCAGATGCAGCCGCTCATTGGCCACCAGCGGAACGAGATAGTCGCTCTTGATGTCGATCTCGACTTTCGACCACGGCGTCCAGCGGCGATGATCGACGAACTGGCGGTAGTAGTAGGTGCGGGGCTCGGAGCCGGCCGTGCGGGCGAAGACGTGCATCGTGTGCGTCGACTCCTGGTAGTACGTTCCCGCCACCTCGAGATGGGCGATGTCGTCGAGGTGCTGCAGGTAGTGGAGAAAGGCCGTCTCCACGTTGTCGCGATTGACGTCGTTCTGCAGTAGCTCGTCCTCGAGATCCTTGAAGATCTCCGACTTGTCGCGGCGCAGCTCCGGCTCCGTGTAATTCTCTGGAAAAGCAAATACGCGGCGATTTGCCTCCCAGACCCGGTACTGCTTCATCCACTGCCACTGGAGCCAGCCGTCGTCGTTCTCCACGCTGACCCGCACCTTCGGCTCCAGACCCATGAAGCAGCGCTGGACGAAGAGCTGGGCCGCGGCGGAGGCCTGCACGATGCGCGAGGAGAGCTGGCAGGCGCTCATCTCCACGTCGATGAGGTAGCAGGCGAACAGATCATTCGCGTTCTCCCACTTGTTCGTCGGCGCGTCGGCGGGCATGGGGCGGGTGAGGAGGTAGGCCACCAGGCTGTCGCGTTTCCGCTCGCGCAACGCGTTCTGCACGATTTTGCTCAGCTCGAGCCACTGTTCTTCCTCGAACTTCGCGCGCAGCAGTTGCTTGACCGTCGCCGCCATGGCGGCATCGACGGCGGTGCCGGCGAGCTTCAGGACGTCGGCCGCCGCGCCGTTCAGCTTTGTGAGAATGGCGAAGGCCTTCACCAACCGCTGCCAGCCGGCAAAGACGCGGTAGCCGGCCGGATAGGCGACATCGAGCGCGTTGACCAGCGCCTCGACATCATCGGCGGGCCACTCGGTCAGCAGCTCGACGTCGGCAGCGAAGAGCGCGGCGGTGTAGCCGGGATCGGTGATCAGGCGATCCACCATCGCCAGCAGCGATGCGTCTTCATCGGAGCGCGTGTGATGGAGCTGCATGTAATCGGCGAGATCGAGGAGGCGGTCGATCGACGCCACCTGCGGCGGATTCGGCGAGAAGACGATCGGCAGCGTGGCCAGATCGAGGACTTGCGTCTGCGTGTGTGTGCGGATGATCCAGTCGAGATCGGAGAAGGTGACTCGCAGCTGCCGCAACGGCAGGCCGACCCGATGCATCCAGTAGTAGCCGTCGAATTTCTGCTGATCGGTGGCGTAGGTGAGCGCGCCGGCCGAGGCGACGAAGGCCGGATCGGTGTAGTCCTCGAGCAGCGGTTGTGCGAAGAGCTGGAACGTCGTCAGCAGCCGCTCGGCGATGGCCGGCGAGACGCGCACGGCGGTGGCGAATTGCTGCACGACGGTCTCGCGGGAACCGGTGCGGGTCAGATAGTCGAGCAGGCGCTTGGCCGCCTCATTTAGATTGGCGGGCCGATTGTCGAGCGCCGGATCGTCGTCGGCGAGCGGAAACGCCAGCGCGGCGGTGGTGAGCCAGAACTGGTCGGCGGGGAAGACACCGCTGCGCGGCAGGGTGAAGAGCGCCAGCACGGCATTGCGATAGGCGATATCGGCGGAGAGTCCGTTGAGGGCGTCGCGCTCGCCCTTGGTCATCACTCCGAAGAACGTCAGCTCGGCGCGCTCGGCGTCATAGGCGATCTTCGCCGCGAGCTGCGGCGAGAGCTGCGTGGCGAAGCTGACGCTGGACGGCAACCCGGCCAGAGGCGTGCGGAAAAACGGCTCGTAGAACTTGATCAGCAGCCGCGGCGTGGCGTGGATCTCGTTGATCACGTTCTGGTAATCGACGTTCGCCGTGACCGTGCCGAGGTCGCCGTGGGTGAGCAGGGTGATCTGCTGCGTGTCGGTCATGAAGCCGGAGAAGCTGATGGCCTTCGCCGTGTCGTCGTAGGAGATGGTCATCTGGCTGGTGATCGAGGCGGGAAAGGTGAATCCGGCCGGCATGGTCGGTGCGACGGCGCGAAGCTGGATGGTGTCGGTCAGGGCCGCCACCACCGCCTGCGCGTCCTCGACCGGCCAGCCCACGACCTGCAGCTTCGCGGCGATGGTCGTGGAGAGCTCGTCGACGCTGGTCGGCAACGTGGAGGGGTCGTTCTCGGTGACGATGGTCTGCAGGGCCTTGCGCAGAGCGGTCAGCATCGTGGCCGCGTTGCGCTCGCTGTCCGCGGACTTTGCGATCAGGTTGGCGCTGAGGATGTAGCTCAGTTGATCGATGCTCAAACCGCTGCTCTGGATGCGGTCGTAGAGCTCGACGAATTCCAGGGTCTTGGCCGGGCCTTCGTAGATATTGCGCTGCAGCAGAAAGATCATCCTGACCCAGTCGCTGATCTTGATGCGCATCTGTTTCGCCAGCACGGCGTGGCGGTAGAGAAACGAGAGGTTCGCTAAAGTCAACTTGTTGTCGATCGCCGGCGTGATGCCGCTCGGCAGCGTGAGCGTGCGCAGCGTGGCCAGGTCGGTGGCGCTCAGTCGCATGGCCGCGAAGATGGGCGGCAGGTGAGCGTCGAGGGTCTCCGCGCCGCTGAGCGCCGGAACTTCGAATGCGGGATCGAGGGGATTGATGATCCGTTTGTTGAGGAACAACCGCTCGTACAGCGAGGGCTCGGTTCTCTTGAACGCTGTGGTGAAGCTCGCCCGGGTGTTGACGTTGCCGAAGAAGGAAGCCAGTTGCTCGACGGTGAGCTTCGGAAATCGCTTCAGCAGCTTGAGGAAGGGACGCAGGCGTCGCGCGAGCTGCAGATCGAGATTGCCGCCGCCGAGGACGTTGATGACCAGATCGACCTCCCACATCTTCCAGCCGAGCTTCCGCCAGAGCCGGAGGAAGCGGTGGAAGCGGTCGAGCGCGTGCTCGTCGAGCGGCTGCAATCGCTTCTGCGCGGTGTCGCACGACGAATCGAGGTGTTGGATCTGGATCGTCCCGCCGGGATTGAGGAACTGGAGCGAGAGCATTCGCTGCAGGTCGGCGTATTCGAGGCGGGTGCGGTTGAGGAAGACGTTGACTTTCACAGCCTCGGCGATCGCCGCGGGGTTGGTGAGCTCGCCCCAGAACTCGAACTGGTTGACGGGCTCGGAGTCGAAGAGGATGCCCGCCTCGTAGTCGGCGATACCGAGGGCCTCGGCGGCGATGTCGTCGGCGGACGGATCGTTCGGCGGATTCGCGCCGCGGAAGATCTCCATCAGATCGGCGCGCTTGACTCCGGCGCGATCGAGAAACGCCCGCACTTCCTCGGTGGAGAGATCGAACGGCAGCGACATCGGATACTTCGCCTTGCGTAGCTCGGTGTACGCCGCCTGGTTCACGTACTCAGGAGCCGCCGCCAGCTCTTCCGCAGTGCCGCGCGTCTGGCGCAACAGTGAGACCACGAGCGCGCTCGCGGTCTTGGCAACCCGCCAGCTCTGCTCCCCGTCGCGCACCACCCATGAGTCGAGATCGTCCTTGGCCGAGACCTTCGCGCCCGACGACAGCGTGATAGGCGGCGTCGCAGCGGCGAAGGCAGCGCTCAACACGGCGCTCACCGGTCCTTCGACGAACTGCGGCTCGAGCGCCAGCGCCAGATCGAAGAGCTTCCACGGAGCGACGTGGTCCTCCAGCACTTCGCAGGCGAGATCGATGTACGGCAGTGGCGTGTGGCTGTTCTCGCAGCTCAGCTCGAGGTACGGAAGATCGGGACGGCGCTGAAAGAGCACGTCCTTGACCGACACCCCCGCCGCGATGGAGTCGCGGGCCTCGAGGTACATCATCAGATCGGCGAAGTAGGCGGCCGGGCTGAAGATAGAGCGGCAGTCGTCGCATTCGCAGACGTCGGCGGCGCCGAAGAGATTGGCGAGGTTCGGGAAGTCGGTGAGCTGAACCGAGAGCGCGGCAAAGTCGTTGCTGCTGCTCGTCGACGCCAGGTCGCCGACCATCGTCGCCAGCGCGGCCTGCGTATTCGCGGCGCGGTCGAACGTCTCGCGTGCCGACTTCTCGTCGAAGCCCGGTTGGTCGCGGTACTTGCCGACGAACTTCGTCTTGCCCATGCGATAGATCGATCGCGCGGAGTGGACGCCGTCGCGCAAGAGGGTGTCGGTGGCTGCGTATGTCGGCGCGACCTTGAACACGCGCTGCGCGGCCTTCAGATCGCGCACGAAGGCGGTCCGCTCCGCGGCGCTTTGGCCGCGCAGGAGCTCGGTGCCCGACTGCGAGTCGAGGTAGCCCTCTATCGACATCGTGTCGAGCTCGAAGTCGGCGTGTTTTTCGAGAAAACGGACGATGGCGGGCGCCTGCTCGAGCACCGGCTTCTCGGACGACTCGAGCGCGCGGGCCAAGCCTCCGGCGAACGCGGCGGTCGGATACTCGCGCTGGAAGCGTTTGGTCAGCAGAGTCGCGTAGTTGCGCTGTTTGTCGATGTCGGTGTTTCCGGCCACGTAGTCGGGCGTGCCGGAGGAGGCCACCAGCTCCTGCCATTCGGCGGTGTCCATGCGGGCGAGGTCGGGCACGCGCTCGGGCCGGTCGACGTCGCGGCGCAGGCGGCGCAACAGAGCCGGGTCGCCGAGGGTGAGATCGTTCAGGATCATCGCCGCCTCGAGCGTGCCGACCTCCTTCGCATCGAGACGCTCGTCCTTGCGCAGGCGCTCGACGATCTGCCGCCGCGAACCTCCCTGCAAAAACGCGTCGAGCACACGACCGCGCTTGTCCGGATCGATGTTCGACGCCTCGATGACGTCCCGAGCGCTGCCGGGCTTCGTTTCCTCGGATGCCTCGCGACGGATCAGGGCGCGGTAGGTCTTCAACCAGGCTTCGACCCCCGCCGCGTGCCGGCTGTCGATGATGGCCAGGTCGATGGCGCGCCGGACGCCGCGCTCCATCGCCTCGGCCGGCGTGGCCGTGATCCGCGACCACGCGTTCTCCGCGATCTCCGCGATCGTGGGAGGACGATCGCTCGACAACGTGGTCGGAATGAGCGTCTGCGTGCGCAGGGCCGCGTACCAGAACGGCGCCGCAATTTTCGAGCGGGTCATCAGACGGAAGGCGACGGCGAACTGCGTCAGCAGGTCGACGCGCAGACCGGTCTCGTTGGCCAGAAAGGTGAGGTCGCGGTGTTTCTCGTTTTCCTCGAGGCCGTCGAAGCTGACGCCCTGCCCTTCGCCGAGCGGCGTGACCAGGCGGAGGACGCGATCGAGCTCCGCCTCCTGTCCGAACGACGGCAATTCGATGTCGATCAGCGCGTGCCGCGGCGCGTGAAAGAGGACGTCGGTGGTGTGCAGAATCTCGGCGCCGGGCATCGACACGACCATGACCAGATCGGCGTTGCCTTTTTCGGCGCGCGCAAAGAGCTCGGACGAATAGAGGACGCGGTACTCGCCGCGCCCGCCGGTGGTAGCGGTGCCGAGCTCCTGCCGTGTGCGCAGATCCTGATCGAAAGCCGTGACGGTCAGGCCGCGCGCCGGACGCCGGTCGGGGCCGATGACGACGCCGCTGACGGAGTAACGGCCTTCCTCGTCGTCGCCGGGAGCCGTCGGAAGAGTGTTGCCGCCGACGCCCTGCTGTTCGAGCAGGCGATTGATGACCGCTGCAGTGGCCTCGTCGACGAGAAAGGTCTCGTGCACGGGGATGTTCATCCGCCGCTGCAACTCGCGAACGAGCTTGATGGTCGAGTTGCCGGCGCGCTGCTCGCGCAACTCCTCCAGATCGACGCGTTGCCCCAGCAAACGGATCGCGGCGTGGAGCGTGGCGACGTTCGGCGATTGCTCGTAGACTTTGATCGGGGCAGGGACTTTCATTGGAAATCTCTCGCTTTCGATCGCCGGCTCCGATCAGGGCAACGGCCAGCAACTGTGATGGTTGCGAAGGTAGGGCATGCGGTGCGGCATAGGCGGAGGCGGCGGAGGCGGCTGGGTGCCGGTGACGACACTCCTGAAGTGCGGGAGCAGTTCGGTGCGCAGGGTCTGCTGCCGTTGTTCGTAGGGCGTCGGCTGGCCGGCTGTGGGGCCCGTCGTTGCCCGCGCGGTCATGGGGATGTTGCCGCCGGTGCCGGTGTCGTCGACCTGAATGCCACGGATGACCTGGCTGCTGAGATTGAGGTGGTTGGCGACGTCGACGGCGAAACGGCCGGCCGCCTCGATGTGGACGGGATGCATGGTGATCTCACTGCGCCCCGTTCCAGCGCCCATGAAGTCGAAGTCGAAACCGGGGTGCGACTGGGAGAGCGGGCCGAAGTCCTCGTAACGCTCATCGAACCCGAGGAGATGGCCAGTCTCATGGATCAGCGACTCCTGTATGAACCTCGGGGAACGGGCGATGCTGGCGAACATGCGCGAGTGCGGCTCGCCGAACGTCGGCATCGCTGGGTTCGCACTGGTCATGAGCGAGGTGACGCCGCCGGTGCTGCCGGCTTGCGGTGTGAGAGTCATGACGTTGTCGCCCGGCTGATAGCCGAAGGCGGTGGTCATGCGCGCTTCCTCCGCCCGCTGGTTGTTAACAAACGTCGTCGCGGCCGGCGCGGTATTCAGAGTCTGTCTGCTGTGCGTGGGCGGCGTGCGGGCGATGTCGTGAAACTGGTATTGCACGTCGAATCTCACCGTCCATCGCGTGCCGCTGGCGTCGACGAACACCGGCGCGCGTCCGGCCGGTGCCGGCTGCCCCGCGGCCACGGCGGTCTGGCGGGCCTGTGTTTCGGCCTGGGTCTCGATGCGCGGGTTGGCGAAGAACTGTTCCGCCTGCCGCGCCATCGGCGTGAGGCGGCGGATCTCGGCCCGCGTCGCGAAGACGTGCACGGTGGTCGAGTAAGTGATGGTGTGCGTCTGCTGGTCGACGCTCAGCCGCACGTCCCGTCCGTCGGGGTCGAAGAACTTGACCGGGTTGTCGAGCGCGAACGAATAGAGATTCGTTCCTCCCTCCAAACCTTTGGGATCGGGCGCGGTCCAGCGCGCGAGCCATGGCGCGTAGTAGCGCGCGCCGTGATCGTAGAGGCCGGTCTCTTCGTCGCGCTCCTTGCCGCTGTAGCGATAGCGTTTGGCCGGCACATCGCTCCCGGCATCGACCGATTGGAAGCTCGTGCTGCCGAACGGGTGGTATTCCTCGTACGAGATGATCGCCGCGGCGTGATCGAGCTCGAGGGTGGACGTGCCGAGGTGATTGGAGAAGACGTAGTGCGCCAGTTGCGCGGGACCGGGATCGGTGCCGGACACCCGCGTCTCGATCATCGCCGCGCGCTGCGGCCCGTCCATGATGTGCAGGGTCTCGCGGACGACGTCAGTCGTGCCGTTGTGGCGGCGGGTGAAAATCTCGACGTTGCCGAGGTAGAGGCGCTCTTCGATGATGCCGCCGGGACGCAGGATCACTTTGCGCGTGCGCAGATTCTCGGCGTCGTAGGTGTAGTATGCGTCGCCGCCGCCGCCGAGGTTCGCGTGGCGCAGGCGATCGCGGAAGTCCCAGTCGCCGAGCTCGGTCATGTTGCCGTGGAGGTCGTAAGTGTGCGTCTCGGTGAGCATCCCCACCTGCGAGGAGTCGAGACGGTTGTTCGTCGCGGTGACGTCGAACGTGCGCGTCCAGCGATGCGTGAACGAGCCGGTGCCGGAGCTGTGGACCATGGCCCGTATATTTCCGGCGGAGTCGTAGTCGTATTGCTGCCGGTAGTTCTGCACGGCGCTGCCGTCGGCCTTGTGCACGATGGCCGTGCGCTCGCGATCGAACTGGCTGACCGGCGCATTGAGGCCGATGGCCTCGCGTCCCGTGGCGGAGATGAGCCGGTAGACGGCGTCGTAGACGAAGTTGTTGTGCGGCAGGGCCACGGCGCCGTTGAAGTAGACCGGCTGATGGGCAAGGTCGCGCACAGACGTGACATTGCCGGCCGGGTCGTACGTGTAGTTGAGGTCCTGCATCACCGCGCCGTCCATGGGACGGACGCTGTGGATGCGGCGGATGCGGAAGGTCAGGTTGTCGTACGACGTCTCCGTCACGACGTCGTTGCCGTGGGTGACGCGCAGGCGCTGCCCTTTGGCGTCGTGCACGATGCCGCTCACGAACGTCTTCGCCGGCGCTCCGCGTACAGAGACGTCCAGTGACGTGAGCGACGCGGCGAAACCGAAGTGGGGCGTGCTCACGCTGCCGTCGGGCGTGGTAGTGGTGACGATGCGATTGAGGACGTCGTAGCTGCTGGTGGTGGCGAACGTGCGCGGCTGCAGGGTCACCGCCGCGGGGGTGGTCCAGTCCGGCGTGGCCGCCGCATCGGCGGTGAAGGTGCGGCTGGTCTCGCGCAGGTTGCCTTTGAAATCGAAGAGCAGATTGCGAACGACGCCGCTGCCGTCGAAGTGCGCGATAACGAGGCCATTCTGGTTTTCGGTTTTGTCGGTGCCGTACTCGAGGCGCTCGTACATCACCGTTGTCGCGTCGGGCCGCAGCACCTCGCGCGCGATGGGGCGGCGCATGGTGTCGTAGAGCGTGTGAAAGCGGTTGCCTTTCGCGTCCCACGCGTAGAGATGCTCGCCGGCAATGTCGGGGAAGGCCCGCCGCTCGCCGCCGTCCATGCTGGTGGTGACGACGGCGCGGCCGGCGAGATCGTAGGTGTAGCGCATCACGTCGTTGCCACGGTCGTCGATGACTTGCAGGCGCTGGCCTTCGATGTCGAACCGCGTGCGCGTCTCGTACAGCTCCTCGGTGACGAGACCGGTCACGCGATGAACGAACTTGTTGTGATTGATGATGAGGATCGAGCGGCCGAGGGAGTCGTAATGCTCGCGCACCGGCGTGTCGTCGTGCAGCGCGGCCTTCTGCGCGGCGCTCTGCTCGAGAGCGCCCATGCCGCCGCCGATCCGGGCGGTGTGCCAGTCGCTGCCGATGACGTTGTCGTTGCCGTCGTACACCCGCCGCTGCCAGGCATCGAATTCGACGCTGGAAAAGCTGCCGTCGGGGAAATCGGTGCGCACGTCGCGATCGAGCGCGTCGTAGCGAATCCGCGGCGTCACACCGGTCTCGACAAGCTCCTCGGCATCTTCATAGCGATGTGTGGCGGAGAAGTACGGCTCGTACTCCATCACTCGGTTGCCTTTGTTGTTGCGGATCGTCCGTCCGCTGCCGACCCATCGTCGCGCCAGACCGGTGTCGACTTCGGTGATGGTGTAGGTGCCGTCGGGATTGACGGTGCACTGCTTCGCCTTTCCCGCTTCGGCCTGCACCTTGCGCATGACCACGCGACCGAGACCGTCCGAATAGTCGAACGAGAACTGCAGTGCGACCGCCCCCGCGGCGACGGCGTGATGCGTCTCGCGCGTGATCGTCGCCGCGACAACCGGAAGCGTCGAGAAGTCGTAGACGTAACGCACCGTCGCCTGCTGCAGCAACGATGCGCCGTTGGCCGCGGGATCGGCGAGAAATGCTGCGACTGAGGCCTGCGGCGGATCGGGATCGAAACCGGCGAAGTCGTCTCCTTCCGCTCCCTTGCCCCGCTCGGCGCGACCGGCCACGAAGCCGGCGATGTCGAAGCGAACCTCGACGATGTTGTCGTTGATGTCGCGGACCGACTGCGGCTCGAGGAAGCGGAAGTCAAAGGCCAGAATGGTATTGCGATTGCCGAGCGGATCTTCGGTCCAATCGATGAGCAGATGCGACGTGCCGTGATAGTGCACCGTCGTGGTCTCGCCGAATGGATTGACGTAACGGTCGGGAAGGTAGAAGTGCTGTTCGGGATTGAGCGGATAGCGCACCCGTCCCGATGGGACCCACCACCCGTCCGCGTCGGCGACGTACTTGCCTTCGGCGAGCATCGGGTCGGTCACGCGCGTGCCGTAAAGCGTGGTTCGCAGCGTGGGCGTGAGCGCGAGGCGATACGACTCGTACGGCAGTCCGAGCGATTCGAGCACGCCGGGCCCCAGCGCCGTCTCAGGATTCGCGTTCTGCGCGAAGAGCACGCGCTCGCGGGAAAGAAGGCGCGTGGATGCGCCTGCGAATGCGGAACGGATTCCGGCGCGGGTGAAGTACGTGCCGGTAGGCGCAATGCCGAGGACTTCGTAGCGTTCGCTCTTGCAGCGCTGCCGTAAGCGATACGCCGCGGGCGTGATGACGTCGTTGGTGTGCTCGGTGATGCTGTAGATGACGCGGATGCGCGCCTGCTCGATTTGAATGTCCGCGGGCAGCGTGCCGTCGGCCGTGGCCCGGCCGTAGACGACCGACGCGGTCTCGGTAACGTTGCCGATCTCGTCGACGAAGGTCGACAGTTCGTGCGCCACGCGCGGCGCGCCGAGGTCGCGCTCGTAGTGATACGTGATCGCCTCGGTCGAGAAGGGGAGGAAGACCGCGAAGGGATTGCCGAGCGCCGGCTGGAGCATGCGCACGGAGCGGCCGTGCGAGACGGTGGAGTATGGGAATCTCGCGTCGGGCGTTCCGTCGTTCGCGTAGATCTCCTGCCGCAGGATCATCCCTTTGCACGCCCGCGCGGCCTGACGCTGCTCATCGGCGGTGAGCGGCACGATGCTTTCGACATCACCGGTGACGGTGTGCTCGGGATGGACGGGGTTCGTGAAGTAGTCGGCGCCGAAGAGATCGAGAATGCGCGCCCCGCGGATGTACGCGCCGGTGTGGTACCAGGTGCACGTCCGCTTCGCCGGCTGCTGCAGCGACGCGTCGACGAGCTGCTTGCCCGGACCGGGGGTGAAGCGGTCGAACGACTCGGTGTCGATGGTCTCGACCATGCCGAAGCCGCGGAACTCGCGCTCTTCGTGATCGAAGTAGCCGTGTCGGTAGCGCCACTGCTGCATGTACGTTGATCCGCGCACCGAGTCGCGCAACTCGGTGCGCGTGAGACACATGGTCGGGAAGGGAAGCTTGGTCGCCCATAGCTTTCCGGCCTTGCGGTCGAGCCGGGCGAAGTAAGTCGAGCTTCGGTACTCGAGCCGCGTCTCTTTGCCGAGATTGTTCGCGAAGGCGGTGAGGAGATACGGTTTGCGGCCGCCCATGAGATCGACGTAGCGGATCGGCGCGCCGGTGTGGGCGGGGAGATCGGACTCCCACACGATGGCGGTCGTGCCGTTGCCGAGGAGATCGAGCATCGTCACGCGGTTGGGCGGCTCGGTACCGGGGAACGGATGGATCGTTTCGGGCTCGCTCCAAGCGTTGCCGGACAGATTGATCCACGCGACGAACCCGCCGCGGCCGAGATAGATCAGATCCATCGCGCCGGTGCCGGTGACGTCGGCGAGCTGCACGCGCGTGGGATTGAACCGCTCAGGATGATCGAACTGCGGCGCGTTGCGCATCGACACTTTCGCGCCGAAGCGGCCGTAACCCTGGTTCGGCCAGTAGCAGACCTCGCCATTGCGGACGCGCACGACGTCGGCGAGGCCGTCGCCGTTCATGTCGCCGGTGAAGATTGCTTCCGCGCCATTGGCGAAAAGCATCGCCGGGCCGCGCTCTTCGTCCAGCGTCTTCGACGCGAAACGCGGAGCGTCGTAGCCGCGTGTACCGAGCGAGGGGTACCAGCGAAACACGTGATCGTCGGCGATGAGGAGATCGGCCTTGCCGTCGCCATCGAGATCGAGCAGGCGCGCCTTCTTGTCCGACGGATCGTCGGTCGGTAGCTGTTCGAATGCGCGGAACGGCAGCCACTCGTTCTCGTCGGTGAGCTCGAAGTAACCGCGCAGCCCGGCGTTGGAGACGACCTGTTTGCGGCCGTCGGCGTCGAGATCCTGGATCTGAATCGTGCCGTTGCCGACACCGATCAGCGACGGCTTCGGCGCGACGGCGCGCGCCCGCGCGAAGTGGCCGCCGCCCTCGTTCTGCTTGAAATACCACGCGTTTCCCTGCTCGGTGAGCATTCCCGGAACGCCGTCGCCGTAGAGGTCGATCCACTGATACGGCGCCGGAACTTCGAGCAGGTCGTCGCTGGTGATCGAGGCCACGCTCTTGTTCCAGACCGGCAGGTTGTAGCTCAGCGTGAGCGGCGGTAACTGCCTGCTCGCGGTTTTCGTGTAATGCACGCGGCGGATGGTCTCGAGCAGATCGACCTCGCGGCCCACGTAGGGCGTCGCGCCGAAATCGAAGTGCTGGTACGTGAGATCAATCGAACGGACCAGCAACGGCTGCGGGTCGAGCTCGGGGAAGGAGTGAAAGAAGAGGATGCGCCGGCAAAGCCGATAGTTGCGCACCTCGAATCCGGCGCGGAAGTCGCTGAACGGATCGAAGCGACACGGCCAGTCACCGAGCGTCCCCTCGTCACCGTAGTCGAACACCGCTTCGAAGAGAAATGGCCCGGCGCCGGGAGTGGTATTGCCGTAGCGGATGCGCTTCAGGTAGCGATTGGCCTGAGTGAGGCCGCGACGGTTCTTCTCCTCGACGACGTCCGGCACGTTGGCGAGGTCCTCGCTCTTGTAGACGTATTCGACGCGATTGCCTTTGTCGTCGAACGTCTCCTCCGGCAGCCAGCGGAAGATGCGGCGCGGGTCGTCGGGATCGGCGATGCGCGCGGCGGCGGTGCGGCCGAAGATGGTGACAACGTTGTCGCGCGTGGTGACCTTCCAGTGCGAGTCCACTCGTTCGATTCGCGAGAACAGTCCTTCGATGCGCGGCCGGTAGCGGCCCGGCTCGCGTTGCCACGCACCAGCCACGCGCACGTACATCGGCACGAGGTCCTCGGCGCCAGTGAACGAGAAGATGTCGTCGTCCTCGTATTGCGGAAGGCGTTGCCCGGTGCTGCGCTGGATCGAAGGGAGCGTGAGACTCCAGCCGAGACCGAACGGACCGTTGCCCGCGCCGGAGTCGTACCGCAGCAATACCGCGCCGTCGAGGCCGCTGCGCGTTTTCGAGAACGGCAGCGGGATGGAAAGCTCGCAGGTGCCGTTGGCTGGATTCGTGGTGAGCTTCTCGTCGATCGAGCGCAACGCGCCGCCACCCTTCGGCAGGGTGATAGACGGAACGCGGCTCTTCTCCGGATCCTGAGCCTGCTCTCTTGACGACTGCTCCGGCCGCTCGGTGTGCATTCAATAGAGGAGAGGAGTTAAATGAGGAATTCCCTACCTCATCCTTCGACGATAGCGCTCGCTTTTAAGTGCGCTTGTGATGCATCTTCTCCGTGGAACATTCGCGTTTGAACCAGAAACACATCACTTTTGGCCATGGGTCCGCGCAAAATTGCGCTCGCCAGAATTGCGACCTTGCGAGTGACTTTGCGAGTCTCCATTTTCTAAGCAACCCACAGAAGGCACGAAAGCCGCCGAAGTGGCGGCTCATCAAGAGCTTAGATTGGCGGGGCCGACGGAGCTCGAACCCGCAACCTCCGGCGTGACAGGCCGGAGGTCGCGCGAGTATTAGTTCTACTTTGTCACATTGGCTGAGGCCTGTTTTGCATAGGCGGAGTCGATGGCAGCCTGTCGTTTCCGATGGCGTTCCTGGAGGATGCGATAAAGCTCGGCCTCATCGGTCAGGCGCGTGGGA
>Ga0190275_10000558_pt1 | contig 31876 bp, 20 predicted proteins | sample Popmic550T_FD_133745 | JGI IMG/M metagenome (GOLD analysis project Ga0190275, IMG submission 133745) | Populus adjacent soil microbial communities from riparian zone of Yellowstone River, Montana, USA - 550 T | ecosystem: Environmental > Terrestrial > Soil > Riparian zone > Trees stand | place...
CGCCCGACGATCTCTTCGTCGGGAAGGACGACCCGCTCAATGACCGGGTGCGGTTCATCGGCCGCAAGTACTCGCTCACCAAGACGCCGGTGTCGGTCTCGGATCCGTGTGAGGACGCCAGCGAGGACTGCAAGAGCGTCGAAGGAGGGCCGCTGTCGAAACACGTCGTCGGCCGGAACGGCAAGCTGATCGTGCCGCCCGATCCGGTGGCGGAGGCGACGCTGCCGAAGTTCGCCGCCGGCGACACCATCACCTTCCGGGTGCGCAAACAGGTCCGTTCCGGAGACGCGCAGACGATGACCTTCCGCGACTGGGTGCCGAAGCCGCTGCTGCAGTTCACCGCCCCGCCGGTGCAGCAATGCCCGGCCATGATGGCGGACACGTTCTGCGTGCAGAGCGCGGCCGGACCGGTGACGCCGTCGAAAGTCACGATCGAGCCGCCCGACCAGCACCTGAAGCTGATGCTGCCGCCCTTCCACAGCGTCACCAACCAGCCGGCGACCATCGACCTGGTCTTCTCGAAGAAGATCTCCAACGCCCCGTTCGCGGACGGCCTGCACTTCACGAACGTGGTCGAAGAGTGCGAGTACAACTCCTACGGCACCGAGAAGTGCGAGGTGGCGATCGCCAAGTTCATCCTCACCGAGCCGGCACTGCGGATCTCGAAGGGGATCGTGGCGAGCAGCTCTCCGTCCTCGACGTTCAACCCGAAGAGCCCGAGTCCCGTGGGGTGGCACGACCCGCTGCTCGCCCCGAACGTGCTGCCGCGGTTCAAGGCCCCGATCATCTCGTCGCTCAACCCGATCCAGACCATCACCAGCAACGCCACCGCCGACGCCTTCGACGTGATCACGTACGCGATCGTGGTCGAGAACTACGGCACCGGCCTGGCCGGCGCCTACGACATCAAGATCTCCGACCTCGGCATCCCGCCGTGCCTGCAGCCGGCGGCCGGCTCGCTGCAGGTGACCGACGGCACCGGCGCGGTGCTCGCGGCCGGAGCGGCGTTCCCGACCATCACCGTGCCGAAGCTCGCCCCGTATCACCCCACCAGCGGGAAGAACATCATCGTCATCAGCTTCAACGCCAAAGTGCCGGCGGGCGCGCAGTGGGGATGCTGCAAGAACACGGCGAAGCTCGCGGCCTACGCGGCGGCGCCCGGCGGACCCGACTTCGTGGCGGCCGGCTTCGGCGGTCCGTTCACCGACAGCGCCGAGCTCTGCGTCCGGCCGAAGGTGGAGAAGTGCATCGTGGCCACCTCCGAGCCGCTCACCGGGAACAACCCCGTCAGCGGTACGCCGCAGGTGACCATTGGCGAGACCGTCCGGTTCCGTCTGATCGTCACCCTGCCGGAGGGGCAGACGCCGAACCTCGTGGTCCAGGACACGCTCCCGCCCAGCCTGGCGTTCCTCAACGACGGAACGGCGAAGTTCGCCGTCGTCGCCGACACTTCCCTGAAGATCACTCCCGCCTGTGCGCTGCAGAAGGGCCTCACCCCGACCTGCGTCCCGGGATCGGTGAAGATGACCTGCCCCGTGCCGGCATCAATCATCAGCGGCGCCGGAGCGGACAACGTCTTCGACGCCGGCGACGATCCGGTATTCAAGTTCCAGAACGTCGTGAACGGCGAGAACGACCCGAACGGCGAATACCTGGTGATCGAATTCAACGCCCGCGTGGCCAACGTGCCGTGGAACCGCGTGCCCCCGAACAACGTGCCGCCGTGGATGCCGAATTACTTCTGGGCCAATGAATGGCAGAGCAACGAAGTGGGGACCGAGCTCGTCGAGCCGCGGCTGAAGGTCACCAAGAGCGTCACCCTCGCGGCCGCGTCGATCGGCGCGACGTATACCCTGACCATCACCAACGTCGGCGGCTCCACCGCCTTCGAGGTGGCGGTCAACGACATCCTCGGCGAGTGCCTGCAACTCCTCAACATCAATCCGCCGCAGCTGACCGGCGGCGCAGTGCTCTCGCCGGCCGCACCGGCCGCATTCCCGGTGAAGGCGACGCTGCCGCCGGGAGCGACCGTGACGCTGGTCTACAGGGCCAACGCCCGGGCCGGCTGCGAGGACTGCGCGAAGCTGCTCAACAAGGCCGTGGTCACGTGGACCAGCCTGCGCGTTACGGGGACGAGCCCGAATCCGACCGGCTCACTCCCCGGACCGGCCGGCAGCATCACCGGCGAGCGCACCGGCTCGATGGTGGCGGAGAACAACTACAAAGCCGAGGCGGTCGCGGCGATCTGCCATCGCGTCTGCGGCCGCAAATACCACGACCTCGATCGCGACGGCGTCTCCGATCCGGAAGAGCCGGGAGTGGGCGGCTGGGTCATCTCCACCAACGAAACCCCGCCGGTCTCGGCGACGACGGACACGAACGGCGCGTACTGTCTTGACGTCTATCCGTACGACAACGAAATCTGCGAGACCACCCATCCCCTCTGGACCTCGCCGCAGCCCTGCGTCCAGATTCCCTGGGGCGCCGGCCTCACGCAGCAGGCGAACTTCGGCAACTTCAGCGAATGCGTCTTCCGCCTGACCGGCTTCGTGTTCGAAGATCGCAACCTCAACGGCCTCCGCGATCCCGGCGAGCCGCCGGTGAGCGGACAGGCGATCGTCGCCGAGCCGCAGGACGGTGCCGGGACGATGACGTACTGGGCCCAGACCGACGCGAACGGCAAATACGTCTTCGACGTCCCCGCTTCGGGGACCTACCTCATCCGGCCGTTCATCCTGATGAACTGGGCGCAGGTGCGGCCGGTCAGCGGCGGGTACACCGCGGAAATCCGCTGTTCGTACAGGCTGGGACCGGGGTTTGCGAACGTGTCGGCGGCGGGCATCGAGCCATTTCAAGTCTTCGGTCCCGAAGTCCCGGACACCGAATCCGGAAGCCTCGATTTCGCCGTCCGGGACGTCTGCGACGGAGCCTGTCCGAAGTTCTGCTTCGCGATCTCAGGGAACCCGATCTGTATCGGGTTCTGACCGTGAGTGACGGGGGACTGGTACCTTTTCGCCGGTCCCCCGCACGTGCCCCGGCCTAAAGGCGAGACCGGCCGGCGGCGACGTCGGCCGTTCGTAGCGCCGCCTTCGGCGGCGGATAACGGAGCGCCGGTCTTCGACCGGCCGGTCCGCCGACCTTCGGTCGGCAGGCTCTCGCGGAAAGTGTTGTTGGCGCCGGCCTCCGGCCGGCTTGTCCTACTCCATCACGTCCAGCGCGAGAGCGGCCCACGAGGACGCGGGCGGACCGGCCCACGGCGACGTGGGCGGTCCGGGGGCCGGCGCCTTCGGCGGCGCATAAAGTCCCTCGCCGCTCCGCGGCGAAGCAAACGGACCGCCGACGTCACCGTCGGCCGGTCCGCCCGCGTCCTCGCGGGCCCGCTCTCGCGCGACGCTTTCCTACTTGCACGCCGCCACGGAGACGTCGGGCGGACCGGCCCAATGGCCTTAACTTTAGCGTCGAAACTCGTGTGATTTGTCATCCTGAGCCGCAGGAATCTCCGCAGGAACGGGAAGCATAGCGGCGAAGGACCCCCTTCAGTTGAACGCTGCTCGTGCTTCGGCAGGGGGTCCTTCGCCGCCATGCTTTCTGCCCGCTGACAAAGTCCTTGCGGCTCAGGATGACAAATAACAGGGCGCGTCGCGCTAGGTTAAGGCCATCGGTCGCGGTAGAGATCGAGGATAGCGGCGGCATGCAGCACCTGGTGCGCTTCGCCTCGCCGGCACGCGCCGAGATCTTCGACCAGGCCGTTGAATAGAAGATCGATCGGTGCAGTCAGCCGGCCCGCGCGCTCTCGTCGTCGACTACACCCCAACGATCGTGCAGCTCGTCCGCGCGGTGCTGCACACCATGTGCGGATCGATCACATCGACTCGACCGGCCGCGGTGACGTAGCCGCCGACCTGCTGCGTGGTTGGACCGTGTCATCTCAGATGTTGAGAGGCATCGCTGGCTTCGATGACGACTGACGGTTGCACTCCGAGCGCACGGGCGAGCTGAAGGATCGTCATTAGCGTCGGGATGTTCTCCCCGCGCTCGATGAAGCCGGCAAAGTCGGCATTCATGGCGGCACGCTCGGCGAGAGCCTCCTGACTGAGGTTCCGTTCCCTCCGTGGGCGGAGCTGGTTTCGTTCGGGATGGATTTCTGGTCGCAGGAGGTGGTCGAGGAGGCCCTCGGCGCGGAGTTGGCCGAGGCGCTGCCGGAGCTGCTGCGGCTCACCGAGCTGGAGGTGCGCATCCCGCGCATGGGAATCGTGGCGCTGAGCGGCTTGCGGCCCTCGACGGCGAGACCGTCAGCGCCGTCCTCGCGCGGGAGTTGCGTGATCTGCTGTCGGTGCATTCCGAGTGGCTGTCGCAGGAGGTGCCCGGATTCGCGGAGGCGCTGGCTTGGCCGGAGACTCCGCTCGCCACCTCGCCGTGCGGCGGCGGAGCAGTGGCGCCGGGTGCGAAGCAGGCGGCGTCGGAAGACGGGACCCGTGGCCGGAAGCCGAGGCGGTCCGATGACGCGGAACGAAAGACGGAGGCGGCGATGTTCAGCGTCGCCGCGCGACGCGGGGCGGCGGCGGACGTCGATGCGGTGATCCACTGAGGAACGGAGCCGAACGATGAGACGAAAGGCCGAACCAACCGGGCGCGAAGTTCCCGCCGCACCCCTGACCGGAAAAACGGAAAACAACACTGCGGCAACCTCACGTCGTGTTCCAACGGATGTGCGCGGCGGCCGAAATTAATATTAGCCGCACAGAAAAGCCCCATTCCGTCACTCGCAGCTCTTCCGGTCTGAGGGCACGCCTACACCTGAAAGCGAGAAGAGCAATGCCTCGCCGGATCGGCAGAGTTGCGATAGAGGTGCCGCCATCTGCCCCGCTACGGTCTTGATCTTCGCATCCGTGAGTACCGTCGGCTTCGCCCGATCGGAGATAAACCTGATCAATGGGTCGTTGACTGCGTGAGCGACATTGTCGACGCGACGAACTTCCGCCATGAAGTCATCAAACTGTCGCGCGGTCTGATCAGACCAATATCTACGGATAGTTTCTCGATTCACGTACTCATGGGCGCGCAAATTCACGATAGCCGAGTTGTACTCAGCCACCGTTGCCTTAGCGGTGTCATGATCGAGATCACGACCGAAGAACTCTCGAAAGATCTGCGCCGCGAATATGTAACGCGAGACTTCCTCCGAGAGCCGAGCAGGGCGTTCGTCGCGCTGGTCCGCGCGGGTTTATCTTCCACATGTCGGACCTCCTGCTGATTCGATCCGTGAGAGGGACAATTCTCCGACAATCTCGTGTCGCCGCTCTCCAACCGCTCGTGCGCACGGGCCTTACGAGTCTCTCCCTTAGGTAGGGCCGCCCTGGTTCGCTTGCCAGCAATGACAACGCGGCCACCCAGCGACTCATTCGAATTCATGCGTCGCGCTCGAACCGGGGCGGAACGGCAGCCGGTGCCGCAAAACGGTGGTTAAAAACGATGCTTCCGGGGAAATGGCCGCGTGCGTCCCTCTGACGCATCAGGAGGAGAGTGATGGCCACAACTAAGAAAGCCTCTACGAAGAAAGCCTCGACGACGAAAGCTTCGAAAAAAGCGTCGAAGAAAGCCTCCGGGGGAGCGTCCAAGAAAGCCAAGTTCTCACCGCAGCGACTCGGATCGATGCCAGTGAACGCGCTACTTAGCCTCGATTTGCCCAAAACAGCGCTGATGGCAGCGGCCGAGGCCAACGACGGATGTCCGGCGCAAGTTATTTCCACGATCGAGCAGTGGGGTGGCGGCGATGTGCAGAGCGGGAGCGACACGCTCGCACAACTGTCGGTGAACACGCCATGCACACAGGCACGAGTGAACGTGCTGCGGAACCTTCTGGGCGCATCCTTCGGGATGAGCTGTTCGACGACGGTAGGGTCGATAATCTCGCGGCTGTGCCCGCTCGGCTAAGAGGAGCGACGATGAGTACGATGCGGTTTTGGATCCTGATTTTCGTTGCTCCGGTGGTGGCTGCGCAGCCGGTCACGTTCTTTCGCGATGACACAACGCTCGTCGTATCGCTCGACCGCGTCGAAACGATCGCGAAAGCGAACGAGTGCGACACGCTGCAATTGTGTGCGTCTCGATTCAGAGTCGAGGATCGAACACAAGCCGACACCAGAATAGCGGTGAAAAAAGTCGTCGTGAATCAAGACAACACGATGACTGTCGCGCTCGACTCTAAACCTCAGAATTTGAAATCGCTATTCTTGGTAGCCGCGGACTATCTTGTGCCGGATCCGGCGAATCCAGGTACGGCGAAGAGCGCGGGAAGGAAGGACTTTCAGATCAAGCCGCAGGTTACGGCGGTGCCAGCCGAGGATCAGCCAAACTCATTCTTTTATCAGTCCGTCACGGCGCAGACGCTCGCGGACGATCTCGCCACACACGTTGATCTAGCTAAAAAGATTGCCGTAAGTGACCCGGCACAACTTAATCGACCGTATCCAACGCGGGTGATCTCGGTCGAGAGCGCTGGCCCGTTCTTTCACACGATCCGTCTAGGTAATTTGCCGCGGGCAAAAAAGCTGGATCTCACAATCGCCGGCATCGACACTTGGGATGGGAAACCAGTCGGAGCGTCCGGAAGCGTCGCGACATCAGCGTTTCCGAAGACACGTGACGCGGCTCGGGTATGGATCACCGCTGGCATCGATGCGGACGATGTCAAGTCGGAGCGCAAGTACAAGCTTGACACACGATTACATTATCCATTTGCGCTTGGAAACTGGACGATTGGTCCAACATTTGATGCGATCGTCGGTAACACACTGTCCAAGGCTCCTAACGCGGCAAGTCTCGCTGCCGATTTTCGCTATTACTTCAATCCGCCGACTGCGTCAGGAGCACCAGGGTTCTTCTCGCAACAGAATATTCTTCTCGCGCCGATCTTTCGCACCGACCGTGACTTAGATAATCATGAGATCGGATTCGATGTCGCGTGGGAACCTCGCATTACAGCTCTAGAGAAGCCTCTGGAGCACCGGCGGCTGGTCGCGTCTCGACAGAAGCGCGATCCATTCCAGCTTCATTGGGGTTTCACCTTGCGCCCGACTGTGGCGATGGAGATGGGGCAAAAGACGAAGAGCATCTCGCCGGAGGTCGAGGGTGAAGAATTTGTGCGCGCTCGTGCAGGTGTACTCATGATGGTCGAGTTCAACAATCTTCGCCTCTCACTCGAACGTACGGACCGGCACCTGTTCACTGACGAGTTGACGTTGAACGCCGGGACGCTGATCACGACTACATCATCGCACCGCGACTTCTTTCGCGGCGATCTGCAGTGGGATTTTGGCTTCGCAGCCATCACACTTACTCATCTGAACGGTCACTTGCCCCCGGTTTACACAGAGACTAGCTCCACGTCGCTTGGTATCACGCTTAAGTACTGATCGGTCGCACTCATGCGAGCACGATCGGGTCGGCGACGACGAGCCATGACATCGCCGGCGTTCCCCGTGACGCTCGCCGAGCGTAGGGGTTCTGGAGCCGCGCCGCCAGCACGCCTGTGGCGCCGTGATTTCACGCGTCGTGCGAAAAGAGCCAGTGGGCCAAGGACCGACTCATGCGCGCGCCGCGACGACGATCATTCTCGTCGCGAGCTCGCTGCATCGCCCCGTAGCACATCCGCCACCCACGCGAGATCCTCGGTCCACCGCTTCCGCCGCACCGCGTCCTGCGCGAACAGCGCGTCCCGCTTCGTGAGCACGAGCGTGTACGGGCGGCCGGTGCGGCGCGTGCGATGGTCGAGCGGCAGTTCGTGCCGTTCGATCATCTGATGAACGTGCGTGCGGTGCTCCTTCGCCAGCGGCCACTCCAGGACGGGGCGTTCGCGCGCGATCAGGAATGTATGGAGCGTCCTGCATCGGTCGCAGCGACAGCCGAGCTCCGCGGGGATGGACCAGTCTCCGGGCTCCCGCGGCGGTGCGCTCAGCCACGCGGTGAGCGATTCCACACAGAGCTCGTGAAGGGGGACGAGCGCGGGGCGGAGGTCCGCGTCGCCTCTCGACTCCGCGCGCAGGAGCGTCGTGAGAAAGTCCACCCGGCGTTCCGTGCGCGTCGCGGCGAGCTGCCGGACGATCGCTTCCTGCACGTCGAATGCGCCGATTGCGAGTGTGGTCCGCAGGACGTTCAGCAGCGGCGGAACGAGCTCGCTCAGCGCCCCGCTCGCATGGGACGGTGACGGGTCGGCGTCCGCTTTACGCAGCTCGCCCTCGATCCACTCCCACTGCCGGACGGCGAGCCACCGCGCGAGCGACCATCCGGCTTCGCCGGCCTCGGCGAGCTCCTCGCAGATGCGCGGAAGCATGGCCAGCCATTTCCGATGCGCGTCGCCCTGCGCGACCGGGAGCGCGGCCAGCACGTCCTCGCTCCACTGCAGACCGAATTGCCGGAGGAGCGGTTCGAACGACGACGCCGCTTCGGGATCGAGGCTTTCGAGCGGAAGAGGGGCCAGGAGTCGCGATGCGATGAGCGGATCGGCGACGCCCGCCGCCGCGCGCAGCGCGTCGTGGATGAGCGGCTCGGGCGCGAAGCGGGCGGTGTGACTCCAGAACGGAAGGAGACTCTCGACCTTTCGCCGCGCGTCTTCCTGATTCCCGCGCTGCAGCGTCCGGACCACCTCGCTCAGCGCCCACGAAGCCGAGGCGCGGGCACGGATGACGAACGTGCGCACGCGCGGCCACATCACGATGGCGGCGCGGTGGTACCACCGGCCCAGCGTGTTGCCCCAGTTCCCCATGAAGCCGGTGTATTCGCTTTGGAACGGGCTCATGTCCGCCGAGGGACGGGTGTAGCAGAGCTCCTCGTCGCGGACCGCCGACGAGATCGCGGCAGGCTTTTTCGAGCCCGACGCGACCCAGTTGCGTAGCTCGATGTCGCTGTCGATGAGATCCGTCGGGATCGGTTCCACGTCGTCTTCAGGATCGTTGTCGCCGTCGAAATCATCCCAGGAGTCGCGCCACGAGCGGCGGCGGGAGGGATACCAGCCGTCCGGATCGCTCCCGCATTCCCATGTCTCGTGAACGTCCGCCTGTGCAAGAAAGACCTCGCAGTCGAGACGCTCTGCTGCCGTCCGCAAAGCGGATGCGCGCGCCGCGTCCGCGCCCTTGAGAAGATCCCATCGAAGCCCGCGCGCGGTGTATTCGTGGTCGAGCAGGTAGACGAGCCGGTCGGGCGGCGCCGCCTCGCCGCCGAACCTGCCGCCGAGCGGCGTCTCGAAGTGACGCTGCAACGCATCGGTAAGGGCATCGAGCGTAGGCGGCTCGACCTGAGGCGGCATCGCCGCGGCGATGCCTTTCGTCAGCAGGTTGTACGTCAACACCACGCGCGCTCCGCCGGTGACTGGACGGACTTCGTGCCGGCAGTCGGCATAGAAGGCGACGAGTTGCACGTCGCTGCGGCTGCCACGAAACGCCATGACCTCGCCGTGCTGCTCGACGGTCATCTCCCCGCCGCGGAATGAAGACGGAAGCGTGACCACCAGCGTCCCGATCATGCCGTCGGCCTTCTCCGAGTCCTGGTGAGACTTGAAGAACTGGCCGCGCTCGTAGAGCAGCATGTTGTGCAACTCCGCCTTCAGCACGACGCCCTCGGCCAGGCCGAGGCCGGCGCGAATGTCGTCCAGCAGCGGAAGCAGCGTCGCGTTCCAGCGGCGCTGGTCGATGCGGATGCGGCTCCTGGCGATCTCCCGGCTGTCGCGAACGTTCGTGTCGTATACGGTGCGGTCGCGCAGTCCGTACCCCGAAGGCTTCGCCACGGCACGGAGGCGCGACACGGTCCGCGGCGCGAGCGGCAGCTCGAGCGCTCCGACGCCTTTCACGTCGATGCGGAGTGCCTCTGCCGGCGCGGAGCGCTGGACGGCGAAGGAGCCGGGTGGCGCAATCGTCTGCAGTCGTTCCGCGATCTCGCGTTGCATCGCGGCGAGCCTACTCCCGCATATGGACGAGAGTCGAGCGAGGCACGCGGGTGAGGGCTGACGTCACGAGCGCTCCTGCGCGGCGGTATACTTTCGGTCATGTCGATGGCCGCGGCGCTACGTAAGCACGACGACACGACCGACGCCGATTCGATCGTCGTCCTGCACGATGTTTCGTGGGAAGACTACGAACGCCTCCTCGCAATGCGCGGCGATCACTCCGCTCCCCGGATCAGCTACCTCGAGGGGGAAGTCGAGATCATGAGTCCTTCCCGGGATCACGAAGTCATCAAGTCCCGCATCGGACGCCTGCTCGAGGCATGGTGTACCGATCGCGGAATCGAGTTCGAAGCGGTCGGCAGTTGGACGATCAAGAAGAAAGCGAAACGGCGGGGAGCGGAGCCCGACGAGTGCTACATCTTCGGCACGGAAGAGCGGGAGCGGCCGCACCTCGCCATCGAGGTGGAATGGACGCACGGCGGCATCGACAAGCTGGCGATCTATGAAAAGCTCGGCGTAGAAGAGGTGTGGTACTGGCGCAAGGGCATCATTGAAATTTATGTGCTGAGCGCCGGGAAGCTCGTGCCGGCGGAGCGCAGCCGGCTCTTTCCCGACCTGGATCTCGAGCTCCTCGCCTCGATGCTCGACCGCGACACGCTGACGAAGCCGTGCGCGATTTCCGGGCCGCGCTCGCCAACGCGTAGATCGCCGGCGTCATTCAGAATGCGATTGCGACGCGGCTCAGACCTACGACCGCATGAGGAGCAGCGCCATCGCGGCGCCGCCGCCGAGCAGCATGAGCGCCAGCGTTCCGGCGGCGATCGTTCGAAACTGGCTCCGTCCCAGGAACAGAGCGATGGCCATTTTCATCGCTGTGTTGGAAAGCACGCCCACCGCGATCGCCAGGGCCGCAACCTCCAGCGGCGATGTCCGGGTGACGCTTCTCGCCATCGTGGCCGTGAGCGCATCCACGTCCGTGAGGCCGAGAACCGCGGCCGAGCTCAAAAGCCCGACTTCTCCCCACTGGTTCCGCGCGAGATGGACCAGCATCAGGACCACCTGGAAGATGACCACCATCTGCAGCGCGGCGCCGAGTTGGAGAGGGTTGGCGGGTGGGGGAGCGGATTCGCCGGTGTCCTTCGACGATCGCAATCCAATGAGCGCAACCGCGGCGGCGATCAGAAACGGGACGATCAGATACGGTGCGAGCGGCGCTGCCAGCGGGAAGTTGAGGACGGCGGTGGCGATGAGCACGCGCGGATAGAGCAGCGCGTTGGCGGCAACGGCGCCGAAGGCCAGCCCGCGCGCTGCTGTCGTGTCGGCTCGGCTCAGCCGGGCGAACGTGAAGGTCACGTTCGTCGACGAAATGAGCCCGCCCAGCGCACCCGCGACGAGGTATCCCCGCCGCGTGTCGAAGATGCGCCGCGCCACATACCCGACGAAGCTCAGGCCCGAGAAGAAGAGCACGAGCGCCCACAGCTCGCGCGGACGAATTCCTCCCCACGGCCCGAACGGTCCGCTCGGGAGGAGCGGCAGCACCACCAACGCCATTACCGCGAAGTGCACGCCGGCGCGGAGCCCCACGTCGTCGATGCGCGCCACCAGCCCGTGAAGACGCGATTTCTCCACGAGCAGCAGGCAGGTGACGGCGATGATGCCGCTGGCAATCTGCCAGCCGCCGGTGCCGGCCAGGAACCCCGCGCTGATGACGACCAGCGCGGCCACCTCGGTCGTGCTGTCGAGGTCCGTCCGGCTTCCCACGAAGTACGCCGCTGCGACGATGGCCACTGGTCCGAGGAGAAGGATGACCGCCGGCCACGTGAGACCGTTGATCCACAGCAGTCCTGCCAACCCGCCCAGTCCTCCGAGCAGGGTGAACGTGCGAATCCCGGCGAAACGCCGGTCGGATCCGCGAGTGTGTCCCGCCCACTCCCGTTCCAGACCGACCGCCGCACCGCCGAGCGCGGCGATGATCAAGCCGAGGAGGTCGTAGTCGCCGGTCATGAGACGCTACGATAGCCGCTCATGGACAATGCTGTCGCCCTGGTCCGCGCATATCTTCAACGCGGCGCCGTAGGCGGCGGAAGATCTGTAGGCCCGCCCTTCAGGGCGGGTATAGGAGCGCCGGTCTTCGACCGGCCGGTCCGCCGGCATTCTGCCGGCAGGCTCTGGGGAGGATTTCCCCTCAGACTGCCGACCGAAGGTCGGCGGACCGGCCGGTCGAAGACCGGCGCTCCTTAGACTTCAGTCCGGCCGCCCTCGGGGGGCTTTGCGTTGCCGGCGAAGAACCTTCCCGCGGATCTCTCCTTCAAAAAGTCCGGAAAAGTTCCTGCCTCGTCATTCACTCCTGTTGAAGCAAGCACACTTCCCCTTCGGCAATCGCAACGCAGAGTGAGAGAAAGAAAAGGAGATTCCCCATGAGCGCTGAGCATGTTTCCGTCAAAGGTACCGCCCCTGCCGCCGCCGTCGTCGCCGCCTCGGGACCGACCATCCCGCTGCAGACCATCGCCTTCAACGTCCCCCACCCGTCGGCGACCGCGAACTACTCGCTCCCCCTCTACCAGGGCGCCGGGTACCGGTCCGACTTCTCGACGTGGGCGATCCTGCAGAGCGGCGGGTTCATGAAGTTCAACCTGCAGCTTCCGTCGCAGCAGGGCGCGGTACTGATCTACGAGCTCTGCTCGTCGACCACCGGCGGCCAGTCGAACTGCCCGATCACGATCACCGTGAACGGTACGGCCATCGTCTCCGGCTTCGACCCCCACAACCCCAACTTCTACGGCGTGGCCTGGTACGTGAGCGCCTCGCTGCTGCAGGCGGGGGCGAACACGATCGTCGTCACGCTCGACAGCAGCGCGACCACCCAGGTCTTCATGCGCGCCGCCGGCGCGGTCGGCTACAACCTGCTGTAGCAGACGGCAGACGCAAGCCATGCCGTCAGCTCGACGAGAGGAGAGGTGCCGCGGACGCGGCGCCTCTTTTTAGCGGAACGCCATGACGACGGAGGTATATCATCCAACTGCCCCCGATTCAGCAATGGACCCCAGCGAGGTGTTTCACGCGAGCCTGACGCTTGTCGACCAGGTCGTCGACCGCGTATGCCGTCGCCGGCGCGTGTTCGGAGCCGATGCGGAAGACTTCGCCTCGCAGGTCAAGTTGGCCCTGATCGAGGACGATTACGGCGTCTTTCGCAAGTACGAAGGGCGCGCGTCGCTCGGCACGTACCTGACGGTCGTCGCCGAGCGGCTGCTGTCGACGCAGCGGATGCACGACCGCGGACGCTGGCATCCCTCGACGGAAGCGACGCGGATGGGGCCGGCCGGGGTGCTGCTGGAGACGCTGGTGCGCCGCGATCACCGGCCGCTGGAGGAGGCGTTGCCGCTCGTGCAGAGCATCGAGCCCGCGCTGACGCGCGCCGCCGCCGAGGCCATGCTGGCCCGGCTTCCCGAACGGCCGGGCCGCCCGGCGGTCACAGAGATCGACGAAGCGACGGCAGACGTACTCGTCGCCCCGGAGAGCGCGGACGGGCCGCTCCTCGCCGCGGAGGCACGGCGACTGTCGGAACGGGCGGCGTGTGTGGTCCGCGAGACGCTCGCCACGTTCGACGCCGAGGACCGGACGCTGCTGCGGATGCGGTTCGTCTCGGAGATGTCGGTCGCGGACATCTCGCGCATGACCCGCTTGCCGCAGCGACCGCTCTACCGCCGTCTGGAGGATCTCCTCGGCCGCCTCCGCCGCGCGCTGGTCCGGAGCGGCATCTCGGTCCGCGACGCCGGCGCGGTGATCGCCGCGGCGAGCTCCGCCGATCTCGACTTCGGTTTGATGGAAAGCGCCGGAATTCGTCATTCCATACCTGATGAGGAGCCGGTGACAGCCGGGGATTCGCCGTGACCGATACCAGAACCACCCTGTGCCCCGATGCGGAGACGCTGGCTGCCTTCGCGGAAGGGAAGTTGAAGCGCCGCGAGATCCCGGACGTGCTCGTGCACCTCGATACCTGCACCATCTGCACGGCGGCGCTCGAGGGGGCGAACGACCGCGTGGCGGCACAGAGCCGGCCGCGAACGCTCTGGCTCGCCACCGCGGCGGCGGTGTTCCTGGTCGTGGCGGGTGTGAGCGGATGGTGGATCCGCGAGCGGAATCCCGAGGCGCCGGCGGCGCGGCTGGTGGCGCTCGCGCCGCGCGACGGGCGCACGGTCGAGCCGCGCCTTTCCGGCGGCTTCGCCTGGGCACCGTACCGCGGTCCGATGCGCGCCTCTGCGACCGCAGAGGATGCCGGCCGCTACAAGCTGGCCGGAGCCGTGGGCGAGCTGCTCGAGCAGGCCGATCGCGATCCGTCGCCGCGCGCGCAGCAGGCGGCCGGCACGGGGCTCGTCCTCGTCGAGCGGGCCGGCGATGCCGTCGTGCGTCTGCGGGCCGCTGCCGCCAGGGAGCCGTCGAACGCGAAGATGTGGAACGACGTCGGCGCGGCGGAGTATGCGGCGGCGCTGTATGCGAACGAGCCGTCGCGCTACGCGGAAGCGCTGGCGGCGCTCGACCGCGCGGTGGCGCTCGATCCCGGTCTCGCCGAGGCGCATTTCAACCGCGCGCTGACGCGGGAGCGCCTCGGGCTCACCGCCGCCGCGCGCGAGGCGTGGGAGCACTATCTCGCACTCGATGCCTCGTCGCCTTGGGCAGCCGAGGCGCGTGCCCATCTGCAACGCCTGCCGTCGAAGAGCGGCCAATCGCTGTTCCGCGACGAGCAGCCGCGGCTCGAACGGGCCGCGATCGGCGGTGACGCGAAGACGGTTCGGGAGCTGGTCGCGAAGTTCCCGCAGCAGGCCCGCACGTTCGGTGAGACCGAGTACCTCGGCCGCTGGGCCGAGGCGGAACAGCGCGGCGACCGCGCCGAAGCGGCGCGCCAGCTCTCCATCGCGCGTGCGATCGGCGAGGTGCTGCTCGCGAAGGAAGCGCTGTTGCGCGACGCCGTCGCGAACATCGACGCGGCAGGGGAGGAGCAGCGCGCGGCGCTGGCGGCGGCGCATGTTCTCTACCGGAACGCGCGGCTGGCCTACAGCCGCAGCGCACCCGTCGCGGCGGGGCCCGGCCTGCGCCGCGCAGCCGCTCTGTTCTCCGCCTCCGCGAACCCGATGGCTCTCGTGGCGCGCTACTACGCCGCGAATACCCGTTTCGACCAGAACGACGTCGCCGGCGCGCGTCGCGAGCTGGAGATGCTGCTCGCCGAGGCGGACGCGCGCCCGCAATACGCGGCCCTCGGCGCGCAGGTGCGCTGGGAGCTCGCGCTCTGCGCGATGAACGACGACGACTGGGAAGGAGCGCTGCCGCTGCTCACCGCGGCGGAAGAGACGTTCCGCACGCTGGGAGAAAGCGCCTATCTCGCCTTCGTGGAGACGCTGCTCGGCGACACGCTGGTCTCGCTCGGACGCCCCGACGAAGGATGGGCGGCGCGGATCCGCTCGTTCGAAGCGTTGACCGCGGACGGCCGCGTCGACCGCCTCGCGGTCGGCATCGGCGGCGCGGTCCGGGTGGAACTGCGGCGCGACCGGCTGGACGCGGCGCGTGCGCTCGCGGAGCTGGAGATGGCCGCCCTCCGCGTCGCCGGCAATGACGCCATCCTCGCCGAAGCGCTGATGCGCGGCGCGGTGCTGAAGACCGAGCTCGGCGACGAGCCGGCCGCGTGGAAAGACGTGCGCGAGGCGGAGGCGGCGGTCCGGCGGATCGCCGATCCGGCGATGCGGGAACGCGCCCTCGCCGACGTGCGGTTCGCGCGCGGCGCGGTGCAGGTGGCGGGCAATCCGCGCGCGGCGGCGGCGGCGCTCGCCGAGGCGATCGACGGCTATCTTCGCGCCGGGGCGCCGCTGTTCGTACCGGAGTCGCATCTGCTGCGTGCACGGGCCCTGCTCCGGCTCGGCGACCGCGACGCGGCACTGCGCGACGTCGAGCGTGGCCTGGCCGTGCACGAACGCCATCGCGCCGGTTTCGCGGCGGCGGTGGCGGGCACCGGCGTGCACGATGCCGGCGCCGGACTGTATCGCGAGGCCATCCGCCTCAGCCTCGACCGCGGCGACCTCGCGGCGGCGTTCGCGTTCAGCGAGAGGTCGCTCTCGGCCGGCACGGGCGGCGACCTGCGCGCGCTGCAGCAGCGATTGGCCGGCAGCGGCGCGACGGTCGTCGAGCTGGTGCTGCTCGATCGGGAACTGGTTGCGTTTCACGTCACCGCGACGGATGCGGCCGTGCACCGGCAACCGCTCGACGGACTCGACTTCGCGGCGCTGGGGGAAGCGGCGTGCGGGGGCGACGGCGATGCGGCGCGCAGGCTCTACGACGTGTTGATCCGGCCGGCCGCACCGCAGCTCGCGGGCGCGCGGCGGCTGATCGTCGTCGCCGATCCATTGCTGGAGGCGATTCCGTTCGCGGCCCTGATCGATTCGACGTCGCGGCAACGGCTGGTCGAGCGGCTGCCGGTCGCGGTGGCCCCGAGCGCCGGCGCGCTCGTGCGGCAGCCGGCGGCGATTCCGGAGACGATCGTGGCGGTCGGCGTCGGCAGCGGCTTGCGGGAAGCGGCGCTGCCGGCGAGCCGGGCCGAGCTCGACGAGCTGACGCGGTACTACCGGCAGTCGATCGACGCCGGCGGCGTGCGGGCGACGTTCGGCGCGGTGATCGACGCCGCGTCGCGCGCCGACGTGGTGCACATCTCCGGTCACGCCGAGCCGCAGGGGCGCGCGGGGGAGGCGGCGATGGTCTTTTCCGGCCCGCGGCAGGGGATGGCGGAGCGGGTGTCGTGGAGGCGCGTGGCCGCGCAGTCGCTGCACGGCGACCCGGTGGTCGTCCTCGCGGCGTGCGAGACGCTGCGCGCGTCGCGTTCCCGGTACGCACGGACGCTCAGCCTCGGCGGCGGCTTTCTCGCCGCCGGCGCGGGCGACGTGATCGGCACGCTCGTCCCGATTCCCGACAACGACGCCCGGGCGATCTTCGGCCGGGTGCATCGCCATCTCGCGCAGGGCGTCAGTGCCGCCGACGCCCTCCGTCTCGCACAACTCGAGTCCCTGGCGGCGGAGGCGCGCGGAGAAGCGCGCACCGCGTGGCGTTCCGTCGCACTCCTCACCAGAAGAATTCCGGTTCGAAAGGAGAATCCGTCATGAGCGTCCAGATCAGCTTCACAGGCATCTGCACATTCGTCTCGCAAACCACCGTCCCCGAACTGCCCGGACCGTGGAGAGCCGTCGTCGTCAACTCGTTTTCGACCGGCGGCAGTGTCCGCGGAATCCCGGTCAACGAGCATCGGGCGCTCATGGTCATTGAAAGGCCCGGGGAACCAACGCAGGAACTCCTTCTCTCGGGAACCCGCATGTTCCTGACCTCGCGGGGCGCGCCTCCGCCGTTCAACCCGCTGCCTACGTTCGGCCTCCTGCCGAACCTGACGCTGTTGATGAAGGACCTCGAGCCGCTCGGTCCGCCGTCCGGCGCGGTGGTGCTGGAAAGCGACCCGGCGCTGGCCTCCGCGTACTTCGACGTCACGATGGGGACCCTCTCCGCGGCGCTGACGCAGGAATTCGCGGCGACGACGATGCTGAACGTCGATACGACGGACACGCTGACGCTGGTCATGGAGCCGTTCGGGACGGACCCGCCGAGCTCGATCCCCCTCCCGCCGGGTACAACGATCATCATCGCGAACGAGGACACGGGGCCCCGGAGCGAAGCGATCGCGGTCGACTTCCTCATCCACTACCTCACCGCCGCAACGCTTCCCCTGGTCCCCCAGGTCCCGCAGGAGATCCATCTCCCGTTCATCGACGTGACCTGTACCGCAGGAGCCGGCTGCTCGAACTCGACGTATCCGTGAGGGAGGGCGGCGGTGTGAACCGCCGCAAGGTGCTCCGCTTCGAGCCCGCGATCAGCTTCCCGAAGGTGTTACTTGCGCACCCCCCGGCGCCTGGGACCACCGACGACCAGCTCCGCCCTCCACGCCCCCCGCCCGTGCGTGAACGCGTAGACCGCGGGGCCGTTGGCGCCTGGGCCGATGAACACGGCCTCGGTGACGACGGCGGCGAAGCCGCTGTTTTCGACGGCCCAGGTGAGGCCGCCGTCGAGGGAGACGAAGACGCCGAGGTCGGTGCCGAGGTAGAGGCGCTCGCGGCGGGTCGGGTCGACGGCGAGCGAATGGACCGGGATGTCGGGGAGGGCGCCGGTGCCGGTGCCGTCGAGCGTGGTCCACACCGTTCCGCCGTCGGTCGATTTCCAGACGTGCGCGCCGCCGCCGAAGCCGGCGTAGGTGGCGTAGACGACGTTGGCGTCGGACGGGTCGAAGGTGATCGAGGCGACGAAGCCGGCGCGCGGCTGCACGGACGCCCATTCGGTGCCGGTGCCGCTGGTGGTCGCGGCATTGGTGCGGGCGATGTGGCCGCCTCGCGTCCCGGCCAGGACGTGGTTCGAGTTGCCCGGCGCGACGGCGATCGCGGAGACCATCGCCGGCATGACGGTGCTGTTCCGCGTCCAGCGCTGGCCGTCGACCATCCGCCACATCTGCGTGCCGCCCAGCCAGACGACGCGGGAGCGGTTGGGGTCGACGGCGAAGGGGGTGATGAACAGGAACTGGTCCGCCAGCCCGGCGCTGAAGGGGGTGAACCGCCGGCCGCCGTCGCGCGAGAGGTAGAAGTTTCCGTTCTGCGATTCGGCGTAGGCGTAGCGCGGGTCGATCGGGTCGACGCCGACGTAGCCGCCGTCGCCGCCGGCGACGCGCACCCAGCGGTTCGGCCCCTCGTCGATGTGGCCGAGGATCGTGCCGTTGTCCTGGGTGCCGCCCATGAAGCGCTGCCCGTCGGGGAAGACCATGCCGTGGTAGAACTGCGTCACGCCGTAGTCGTTGTTGAGCACCTCGTAGCGCATCGCGGTCTCATTCTCCTCGCAGACCGAGGGAGTCCCGGTGATGACTGCCGCGGTCGCGTCGAGGGTGCGGAAGACCCCGCCGTCGTTGGCGAAGTAGGCGATTTTGTTCGTGGTCCCGTCGTACTGCGGATGGAACACGATCGCGTGCTGGTCGGCGTGCACGAACGACTTGTAGCGGTCCGGATCGGCCCACCAGTAAGAGCCGACGCCCCAGGTGCGGCCGCCGTCGTCGGAGCGGAACAGGTCGACGCTGCCGGCCCACACGCGTTCGGGATCGACCGGGTCGACGGCGATGGTGTTCGTGTACCACCCCATCGTCAGCGGCGGTTCGCTGCTGCCGGGAGTGCCGCAGATCTTGTTGTCGACGGTGATGAGGTTCGTGAGCAGGTGCGGCCCGAGCACGTCCTCGGTGGAGTTGCCGGTCATGCGCTTGCTCCACGAGCCGGCGTCGCCGTTGCTGTCCGAGCGCCAGACCGCGTGCAGTCCCTGATTCAGCGGCCCTGCCTCGTTCGTCGCCGAGAGGGCGTAGATCGTCGACTGCCGCGACGGCGCGATGGCCAGCGTGGTGCGCCCCATATTGACGTCGGTGAGCACCGGCTCCCATGCCGCGCTCCCTTCCGCGTTCGCGCTGCGGTAGACCGTAGCCTGTTCGAACGTGCCGCAGGAGGCGAAGATGGAATCGCCGTTCGTATCGGTGCGCGAGGCCAGCTCGAGACAGCCGCCCGTCACCGTGACCGGCACGACCCTCGTCCAGTTCGCGCCGGCGTCAGTGGAGCGCCAGACCCCGCTCCGCGTCGCCGCGTAGACCCGGGAGGGATCGTGGCGGCTGATCACCAGGTCGTTGACCCAGTGGAAGTTCTCGTTGGCGGTGGAGGCGAGCTGCGTCCAGGTGTCGCCGGCGTCGCGGGTGACGAAGATGCCGTTGCCCCGCAGGGGCAGCGCCGTGCCGCGAACCTCCTCGCGGAAGTAGCCCTCGCCGGTGCCGGCGTAGAGGGTGTTGCGGTCGGCCGGGTGCATCACCAGGGTGTTCACCGCGACGTTCATCAGGTCGTCGCCGACCGGCGTCCAGTTCGTGCCACCGTTGCGGCTGCGCCAGATCCCGCCCGACACGCCGGCCGCGAACATGGTCTCCGGCTGTACCGGATCGATCACCAGGGCGCGCGTGCGCCCGCCGACGTTGCCGGGTCCGAGGAACTTCCAACTGCCGAACGGGCGCTCGCCGGCTGCCTGGGCGATGGGCGTGCGGCCTCGGTCGGCGAAGGAGTCGGTGGACGTCGAGTAATGAGCCATGGCTCGCATCGCCAGCCGGGCGCGGGCGTGGCTGCCGGGGATGTCGTCCGTTCCCGCCCGGCGCATGGAGTAGTACTCCGCGGCGTGGTCGGGCGCGTCATCGCGCTCCTTCTCGATGTCGGGCCAGGAAAGGGGCGGATTGCCGCTGCAGGCGGCAAGGAGGAGGAGAAAAGGGATCAGACGTCGGGCCATGGATCACGTTATCTTAAGCAGCAATCAGGGAGGGAAATGATGCAACTCGGTAAAGATTCCTGTGCGTGCGGCCACATCATCGACCACCACGATGGCGGACGCGGCGGTCCGTGCAACTACTGCGCGTGTGCGGCAGGCGAGCCGCCGACCGCGTTTCAGGTCGGCGTGATCCACTCGCTGCACGAGATGACGCTCACGCTGATGCGCCTGGTGAAGGAGATCCAGACGCAGCGGCCGGGCGGGCCACCGGCGGCGGGGTGACGGGGATTTGGATTGAGGATTGAGGATTGAGGATTGAGGATTGAGGATTGAGGATGACGGGGCCACACATGTCATCCTGAGCCCCAGGGATGGTCCTCGTGCCCAGAGCATGGCGGCGAAGGACCTGGGCGGGAGGGGGAGCGCTGCGTGCCCCCACGCGCCCGGGTCCTTCGCCGCCATGCTTCCCGTCCTTGCGGCAGTTCCTCTGGCTCAGGATGACAAGGAGGGGAGCCTTGACCGTAGCTCCCAATCCTCAATCCTCAATCCTCAATCCTCAATCCAAAGGGGGGTTCCCCGAAGCAGCCTCCGGGGAACCCGAGGAAAACACTCTTACGGCGTCGCCGGCTTCGTGAACGAAGCCGCGTCCACCGCCGGATTCATCTCGACGTTGCCGACCGTGATCTCCGCGGCTTTTTCACCGTTGCGGGTGACCGTCGCGGCGGCGGGCAGGTTCAGGTTGCCGAATTTCTTCCAGGACGTGTAGTCGGTGACCATCTCGGCCGGGCCGCCCATGGCCGTGGTCTGACGGACCGTCCGGACGATGCGGCCGGTGGCCGGCTCGACGTACCAGCGGACCGTACCGCCGTCCGGCGAGATGTCGAGCACGCGGGTGTCGGTGTCGCCGATCTTCTCGGTGCCGCCGGCGGTGAAGACGTACTTCGGGTTGTCCGCGCTCTTGAGGATGTGGAAGAAGTCGGTCCGCATGTCTGCGACGGCCGAGTCTTTGCGCGAGCCGGGGAGATCCTGCGTTCCCATCGGCGTGATCATGAATGCCGCGCTGGGAGTGACGACCGTGGTCATCGTCCCCATCGGCAGCACCATCTCCTGGCGCATCGTGCTCGGGTACTGCAGCACGGTGGTCGTCTCCGCGGTCATCGCCCCCTGCGGCGTGTGCAGGTTCATGGTGGAGGCGATGCGCGACGCGTTGACGGCATCGATCGCTGCCTTGCCGCCGACGAACTCCTGCACCTTGCGCAGCAGTGCCGTCCCCTCGGAGTTGGACGCGGACGGAGCGGCTGCGGTGGACTTGCCGGAGCTGGTCTGCGGCTCCGGGATGGTGATGTCGATCGGCGTGACCGCGCCGAGGGAGGAGAGCGGCTTCTCGAAATCCTTCTCGTTGCCGACCACCAGCACCGCCAGCTGATCGGGATGCATGTAGGTCTTCGCCACGCGCGCCACATCGGCGGTGGTGACCTTCTCGACGAGGCCCGGATACTTCGTGAAGTAATCGGCGGGGAAGCCGTAGAGCTCGAGGAGCACCTGCTGCTGCAGGGCCTTCTCGCGCGTGTCCAGGGTGAAGACGAACGCGTTGAGGATCGACTCCTTCGCCAGCGCCAGCTCTTCGGCGGTGGCAGGGGAGTCGATCATGCGGACCACTTCGCCGCGCAGCGCCTCGACCGACTCGAGGGCCGTGCCGCTCTTGGTCGCCATCTGCAGGCGGAAGAGGCCGGGATAATCCCAGTTCGAGCCGACGCCGCCGCCGACCCCGTACGTCAGGCCGCGCTGGGAGCGGAGGGTCTGCATCAGCCGGCCGGAGAAGCCGCCGCTGAAGATCTCGTTCATCACCTGGAGGGCCGGGTAATCGGGGTTGTTGCGCTCGATGCCGGGATGGACCATGGCGATGTTCGCCTGGGTCACGTCGTCCTTTACGACGAGGTAGTAACCGGGTTTGGCCGCAGTGACGCCGCCGGCCGGCTTCGTCATCTGCGGGCCGCGCGGCCAGGAGCTGAACGTATCGCGGAGGCGCTTCTCCATCTTCGCGGAGTCGAAGTCGCCGATGAACGACACGATCATGTTGTTCGGGTGGACGGTCTGCTTGTGGAACGCGAGCAGGTCGTCGCGGGTGATCGAGGCGATCGTCGCGTACTCCGGCTGGCGCGCGTACGGCGAGTCGGCGCCGTAGCCGAGCTTGGTCACCTCGCGGGAGAGGATGCCGCCCGGCTCGTCGTTCCGGCGGGAGATGCCGGCGTTCGCCTGGGTCTTGGCGAGGGTGATCTTCTCCTCGGGGAAAGCCGGGTTGCGGATCAGGTCGAGCCAGATCGGGAAGACGGTGTCGAAGTCGCCCTTCAGCACGTCCATGCCGACGTTCGAGGTATCGCCGCCGGTGCCGGTCTCCAGGCGCGCGGCGCGGGCTTCCAGCATCTCGTCGAGCTTGTCGCCCGAGACGGTGGTGGTGCCGCCGGTGCGCCAGGCCTGGCCGTAGATGCCGGCCATGCCGGCCTTGCCGGCCGGGAGGTTGCGGTTGCCGCCGCGGATGATGGCGCCGCCCTTGATGAGCGGCAGCTCATGGTCTTCCTGGAGGAAGATCACCATGCCGTTGGCCAGGGCGATGCGCTTCGGCTGCGGCATGGAGAACTTCCGCAGCGGCGGGGTCTTGATCTCGGTGTGGCTGTTCACCTGCCCGAACGCCTGGGCGGCGATCAGCAGCAGGGCCGCGGACAGTACGTTCATTCGGAATCGCTTCATTTCGCCGCTCCTTTCGGCGTCGACTCGATCTTCCCGACGGTCCGGTTGGAAGGTTTGAACGTCGTGTTGGCGACGCGCTTGATGTCGGCCGCCGTGACCTTGTCGATGCGCTCCACTTCGCGGAACAGCTCGCGCCAGTCGCCGCGGAGGGTCTGGTAGTTGGCCAGGTTCTCGGCCAGTCCGGAGTTGCTGGCGAGCTGCCGGAGCAGGCCCGCCTTGACGCGGGTCTTGACCGACTGGAGCTCGGCCTCCGGCACGTCTTCGGTCTTCAGCCTCTCGATCTCCTCGGCGATGCCGGCCGCCAGCTCATCCGGCGTGTGGCCGGGGGTGGTGAAGCCGAAGAAGGTGAAGAGGTTCGGGTACTTTTCGCCGGGGAAGCCGTTGAAGCCGGCCGAGTTCGCGGCGATCTTCTTGTCGCGCACCAGCGATTTGTAGAGCCGCGACGTCCGCCCGCTCGACATCAGCATGGAGATCACGTCGTACGTGGCATTGTCGGGGTGGAGGGAGGAGGGGCGATGGTAGCCCTCCAGGTAGACCGGCTGGGCCGGGTCGCGCAGGATGACCAGACGCTCGGCCTTCTGCTCCGGCTCCACGGTGCGGAGCGTGTCCGGCTGCGGCGCCTTCGGCAGCCGTCCGAAGTACTTGTCGATGACCGGCCAGGCCTCGGCCGGGCTCACGTCGCCGACGATGGCGATGACCATGTTCGACGGCACGTAATACTTCTTCGCGAACTCCGCGGCGTCGGTGGCGGAGAAGCTGTGCAGGTCCGACGGCCAGCCCACTCCGGGGAAGCCGTACGGATGGGCGGTGAACGCCGTGGCCAGGAACTCCTCGACGAGGCGGCCGACCGGGCTGCTCTCGGTCCGCATGCGCCGCTCTTCCATCACGACGTCGCGTTCCTTGTAGAACTGCCGGAAGACCGGCTGCCGGAAGCGCTCCGACTCCATGTACGCCCAGAGCTCGAAACGGTTCGAGGGGAGCGAGAAGAAGTAAGCGGTGACGTCCGACGAGGTGTAGGCGTTCATGCCGACGCCGCCGGCGCGGTCGACGATCTCGGAGAACTGGTCGTTCTCCATCAGGTTGTCGGCCTCGGCGATGGCGTCTTTCCACGCCTTGTCGAGGCGCTTCACTTCCTCTTCGTCGCGGTTGGTGGCGGCGCGGTTGGCGCGGTCGTACGCGGCGTAGGCCTCTTCGACCTTCGCCAGCGCCTTCTGCTCCGCCGGCCAGTCCTTCGAGCCGATCCTGTCCGAGCCCTTGAAGGCCATGTGCTCGAACATGTGCGCCAGTCCGGTGATCCCCGGCACTTCCTGGGCCGATCCGGTATTGACGAACGTGGCATATGAGAACACCGGCGCATCGCGGCGCTCGGTGATGATCACGGTCAGGCCGTTGTCGAGCTTTCGCATCGACGTTCGCTTCTCGAACGAAGCGAGGTCCTGCGCGGCGGCGCTCGTCACGACGAGCACGAGCAGCGACGCGAGTAACATCACTCTCTTCATCGGATTCCTCCTTGTCTGATTGGGTGCTGCGTGAGGTACTTCCCTGCGATTGACGGGCGCATTCTATGCGCCGTTACACTATTGCGCATGGTGCAGAGCAAAGCTGTGACGGTTGATCAATATCTGGCCGGGCTTCCCGAGGACCGCCGGGAAACGATCCGGATGGTTCGTGACTTTGTACGGAAACATATCCCGAAGGGTTACGAAGAGATGGTGACCTTCGGGATGATCTGCTGGGGCATCCCGCTGAGCCGGTACCCCGACACCTACAACGGCCAGCCCCTCTGCTACACGGCCCTCGCGGCCCAGAAGAACTACAACGCCCTCTACCTGATGAGCGCGTATGGCGACCCGGAGAAGGAGGACGGCCTCAAGGCCGCGTACGCCAAAGCCGGCAAGAAGCTGGACATTGGAAAGTCGTGCCTCCGCTTCAAGCAGTTGGACGACCTCGTCCCCGACGCGGTGGCAAAGGTCATCGCCGCCACATCTCCCGAGCAGTTCATCGAAAAGTATGAAGAGAGCCGGAAGCTGACGAAGGCGGGGCCGGCGAAGAAGAAGCCGGCCGCAAAGAAGCCTGCGAGGCGCGGTTGACGCGCTACGACGTCGCGATCATCGGAGCCGGTGCGAGCGGGACTCTGACCGCGGTCCAGTTCGCCCGCCTCGCCGGCGAAGGGGCAACCGGTGCGCTCATCGAGGCGGGTGGGCGGGCCGCGCGCGGGCTCGCTTACGGGACACCGTACGGCGCGCATCTCCTGAACGTTCCGGCGTCGCGGATGAGCGCGCTCTCCGACGATCCGGAGCACTTCCTCCGCTGGCTGCGCGGCCGTGTCGCCAACGCACACGCCGGGACGTTCGCGCCGCGGGCGCTGTACGGCGACTACCTGGCGTCGCTGCTCGCCGAGGATGCGACGTACACGCGGGTGACCCGCGTCGGCGGGACGGCGGTGGGGCTCAAACGTGAAGATGGCAGGGGCGGCGGCGGCTGGATGGTGCATCTCGGCGATCACCGGACCGTGGCGGCAAAGAACGTCGTCCTCGCACTCGGCAACCTGCCGCCGTCCGATCCGCTCGGGCTGGGGGAGGACGCGCCGGTCGAGTATGTCCGCGATCCGTGGGCGCCCGGCGCGGCGATCGGATTGGATGCCGATGCGCCGGTGCTGCTGCTCGGCAGCGGGTTGACCGCGGTGGACGTCGCGGTGGCGCTGCGGCATGAAGGGCATCGCGGGCCGATTTACGCGCTCTCGCGTCACGGCTGGCTGCCGCAGCCGCACGCGGCCGTGACGCCGCGTCCGCTCGCCGCCGTTCCTCCCGCCTTTGCCACTCCTCGGGGGGCCCTGCGCTGGGTGCGCGGTCAGGAAGAGTGGCGCCCCGCCATCGACAGCCTCCGCCCGCATACGGCCGCGATCTGGCGCGGCTGGAGTTTGCGGCAGCGGGCGTCGTTCCTGCGTCACCTGAAGACCCTCTGGGACGTCCATCGCCACCGCGCCGCCCCCGAGGTGCTCGCGGCGCTGGAAGCGAAAGTGCTGTGCGGGCGGGTGGTCGCGCTGCGTCCCGGTCTCGATGTGGAGTGGCGTCCCACCGGTTCCCCGGTTTTCGAGACTCTGCGTGTGGCGAGGGTGATCAACTGCACCGGCCCCGCCTCCGACTACGCTCGCCTCGACTTGCCGCTGGTGGTCCAGCTCCGGCGGGCGGGGTGGCTCGTGCCGGATCCGCTCCGGCTCGGGGTGGAGACGGATGACCGGGGGTGCCTCCTCGGGACGGACGGGCGGGCGGTGGAAGGGCTCTACACACTCGGCCCCTTGCGCCGTCCCTCCCTGTGGGAGTCCACCGCCATTCCGGAGATTCGGGAACAGGCTGTGGCACTGGCGAAACTGTTGGCCGGGGCGTAGACGAGTGGGGAAGTGCCGCGCGAGAGCGGCCCACGAGGACGTGGGCGGACCGGCCCACGGCGACGTGGGCGGTCCGGGGGCCGGCGCCTTCGGCGGCGCATAGAAGTCCTTCGCCGCTCCGCGGCGAAGCAAACGGACCGCCGACGTCCTCGTCGGCCGGTCCGCCCGCGTCCTCGCGGGCACGCTCTCGCGTGTCACTTTCCCACTTGCCTGGTTCCCCCGCCCCGGCGGCGAGACGCCGCCGTGCCCACGGTGACGTGGGCGGACCGGCCAGGCGGACCCGCCGACGAAGACGTCGGCGGTCCGGCGCTCCGCGTGATGCAAGCGTTGGTTTTTCGGGTACGTTCTCTTAGGGGCGGAGGAGCGGCCGGTGATGGGGGAGGTCAGGTCGTGGTGTTGACCGGGGGCGCCACATCAAAGGGCCGGCTATCCGGTGGCCGTGCGCTTCGCGCTTGCCACCGGCTACCGTCTTGTCGTCCCTCCGGGACACGTGTCATGAGAAGCTGCAGCGGGTGAAGAACGGGGCCGGACCTTCGTTTTTCTCAGAAGAGCGAAGCTCTGACCCCACGGACGTGGGCCATCTCGTTACGGCGCTGGTGTGTCTGCTGCACGGCTATATCGATCCCGTGTCGTTAGCAGAGCGTTGATCAAAGCGAGATCCGAGGTTGTAAACCCGTGCTCGTCCTGGCCGCCGAAGGTCTGCACCACCATGAGCGCGCGACTCCGGTCGGCAATCCAGAAGAAGACCGGCATCTCGGCATCGACCTGCAGGACCTCGGCGTTCCGGAACGTTCGCGTCAACGCGGCACGGTCTCCTGCTTCGATGGCGGCGAGAAAGGCGTCGTAGGTGATCGACGCGTTCTGCTGGAGCATGGTGCGGTCTCCACGGTCTAACGTCGTCCCCGCCCACCCCGCCCGCGGCGGTCATCGGCGCGCCCCTTGTCGTCCTCGGTTTCACGTTCTTCGCGGTCCTCTTCCGCATCGTGGTCTTCGAGCTTCCCCAGGGCAGAAGCGAGGTACGCCGCAGCCAGCACGCGCTCGTGGTCGAGGATCGGATCCTTCCCCGGAATCGTGCGGGAGAAGCGCTGCATCTCGCGCGTGATGCGGCCCCATTTGCGTGCGTCCTCGCGTTCGGAAGCGATCGTGGACGCACCGTGGCACTGGTTGCATTTGCGCGAGACGATCGCCCGGCCCTGTGCCAGGTCGGGTGACAGTGACGCGAGCGGCTGGATCACGGTCCAGGCGGGCACGACCCCTAACGCCGCGACGATGAGCGTCGTAGCAGCCAGCGTTCCGCCGATCCACGGAAGCCGGTGTCCGAGCGCATGAAAGCGCCGGATCACGGCGATCTTGACGACCAGCAGTACGCCGGTCACGAGTCCCAGCGCTGCATGCGCGATCCCCGATGCGGTGGCGACGCGGAAGCTCCACATCCGTGGAACCATCTCAAACAGGAGCACCACGTACGCCAGCACGAATACGTAGCCGAGCCCGCGGTGCAGATTCACTCCGAATCGAGGTGCGGTCGAGACCCCGTTCGGATTGCGGCCGGTCGGGTCGGGTTGCATGGGGAATCGCCAAAGCCACGCCATGAGGCTCGCATTGACGACTGCGATCGCCGCCATCAGGAGCGCGAGCAGAATCGTGTGCTGCATGCTCACGAGGGGTTTCCCTCCGTGCGCTTCAGCGCCCGCTGTTGGATCATTGCCGGCCGATCCTTCACCTGCGTCGTCATCCTTCCACCTCCACTACGCGCGGCCTGGCCGCAGCTTCGCCGGGCGCGCCATCGCTCCTGCCAATGGTGCACGAATGCGTAGAACGCCACAGTGCAAAGACCGTGAAGAGAGGCCTGAGCGTGGGGTCAGAGCTTTCTTTTCTTCGTTCGCGAAGAACGAAGCTCTGACCCCACGCTCTGACACCATGACGTGGACCCTGCCGGCAGGGGGGCGTCTGCCGGGGCGCCGCCTTCGGCGGCGGATAACGGAGCGCCGGTCTTCGACCGGCCGGTCCGCCGACCTTCGGTCGGCAGTCTCTCGCGGAAAGCGTTGTTCGCAGCGCCGGCCTGCGGCCGGCTTGTCCTACTCCATCACGTTCAGCGCGAGAGCGGCCCACGAGGACGGGGGCGGACCGGCCCACGGCGACGTGGGCGGTCCGTCGCTCCGCGTGGCGCACACGTTGGTTCTTTGGCTGACGTGCCTCAGGATGACGGAAGGGGACGATCAGGGTGACGACCGGCCGCGCAATATCGGAGCCGTGACGTGGATTAACATGTCGCGACATCGGGTGCGGGAAGTCCTTCTCGCAGGAGACGTCGAGCGGTCGGGCCGCCGCTCGTGAGGAGGTACGCGGTGCAGTTTCGCATCCGGTCGTCAGGCTCGATCTTCGTCTCCCGAGCGGAGGTCCTCGATGGGGATCTCTGAGCTCCTGGTCGCATTGCTGGTCATCTTCGCCGCCGCCAAGCTGTTCGGCGAGCTGGCGGAGCGCATCGGGCAGCCGGCAGTGCTCGGTGAAATGGTCGGTGGCATCGTCATCGGCGTTTCCGGGCTGCACCTGATCGACGCCCACGATCCGCTGCTGCACGTTCTTGCGGAGTTGGGCGTCATCCTTCTCCTCTTCCTCATCGGTCTCGAAACCGATCTCCATCGGCTCCTGTCGGTCGGCGGGGCATCGGGCGCCGTCGCGGCGGTGGGTGTCGTGCTGCCGTTCGCCGCGGGCTACGGCGTCGGCGCGTGGCTCGGCTATCCGACCACGGTCTCCGTCTTCCTCGGTGCCGCGCTGACCGCGACGTCGGTCGGCATCACGGCGCGCGTCCTCTCGGACCTCGGGCACCTGAAGAGTGACGAGTCGCAGGTGATCCTCGGCGCGGCGGTCATCGACGACATCCTCGGCTTGGTGTTGCTGACGGTCATCAGCGCCGTGGCGGCGGGCGAAAAGCTGACGGCGCTCGGCGTGACGAAGATCTTCGCCGTCGCCTTCGGGTTCGTCGCGTTCGCGGTCATCGCCGGGTCGGTGCTGGCACCGAGACTGATCGGGCTGATTGCACGCGTGCGCGTCGGAAAAGCGCTCTTTTTCGCGTCGATCATGTTCGCCTTCGGCCTTGCCTACCTCGCGGATCTGGCCGGGTCGGCGCTGATCATCGGCGCCTTCGCGGCCGGTCTGGTGCTCGCGAAAACGGACCGGGGACGGGACATCGAGCACGAGGTGTACGACGTCGCGCAGTTCTTCATTCCGATCTTCTTCGTGTCGGTCGGTGCAGCCGTCGACCTCAAGGCGCTGAATCCGTTCAACGCCGACACGCGGCAATTCTTCGTGATCGGAATGCTGCTGACACTCGTGGCGATCGTCGGAAAGCTGCTCGCCGGCTACGCCGCCTTCGGACGGCCGCTGCGCAAGCTCGTGATCGGCGTCGGCATGGTGCCGCGCGGGGAAGTGGGTCTCATCTTCGCGCAGCTCGGTCTTTCCGCGGGACTGCTCTCGACGGGCCTCTACAGCTCTGTTGCGTTGATGGTGATGATCACGACCTTCGTCGCCCCGCCCGCGCTGCGCGCATTGCTCGCGAAACAAGCAGGCGAGGACGCTGAGAGCGCGTTATGCGATGTGGTGACCGAAGCGATCGCGGACGACGACGAGCGGCGCGAAGGCGAGCGCCGGCGCGACGAAACGGTGGGGCGCTGACGATGACCCGGCGGATGGTGTTCACGGATCTCGACGGATCGCGGAAGCGGCGGGAAACGTGACAGGATCGCACGACACCCTCTACGCCCGGGCCGGAACGTCCAGCCTCAACACGCGCTCTGCATTCCTGTAGCAGATCTTTTCACGCTGGGTATCCGTCAACGGAGTGTGCTCGATCCACTCGGCCGCCTCTTGCGTGACCTCGTAGGGGTAATCGACGGAGAACAGCACGCGGTCCTCGCCCATCTCTGCCAGGGCACACTGCAGGGCGGAATCCTGGCAGACGCCGGTCGTGGTGATGATGAGGTTGGAGCGGAAGTAGTCGGAGGGCTCCTTCTTCAGCGGAGGCTTGTCCGAGGTAGTGGTCGCTTTGTAGCGCGAGTCGATTCGCCACAGGAAGTACGGGAGCGTCTCTCCCATGTGTCCCAGAATGATCGTGAGCCCGGGCAGGCGGTCGAAGAGGCCGCTGAAGAGCAGGCGCAGGAAGTGACAGGAGTTGTCCATGCTCCATCCCCACAGCGCGCCTTGCATGATGGGATATCCCTCCAGGACGTACGGCTGCACGAGGGGGTCGGCTGGATGGATGTAAACCGGCACGCCGAGCTCGACGGCCCGCTCCCAGAAGGGCAGGTAGCAAGCGTGGTCGAGATAGATCCCGTTCGTGCTGCCGTTGATGAGCGCACCGACGAAGCCCAGGTCCTTCACGCACCGCTCCAGCTCGTCCGAAGCGGCCTGCACGTCCTGCATCGGAAGATGGGCGAACCCGCGGTACCGATCCGGATGCAATGCGATCTGCCCGTGTAAGTAGTCGTTCGCCTCGCGTGCCCGCCGCACCGCAACCGCGGCATCCTTCTCGGCTTGCACGCCGGGGCTCGTCTGCGAAAGCACGAAGATGTCGATGCCGGCATCGTCCATCGCGGCAATTCGTGCTTCGGAGTCTTCCAGCAGGCGAATGAAGCCCGGCTTGTCCTTGTCGTCGACCGCCTTCAGCGTGATCTCCAGGTACGGCTCGGTCGACGGCGCGGTGAATGCCTCTTCCAGCGCGATTTTTCTCATCGTCCTGCCTCCTTGTATGGACTGGGCCTGCCTGTAAGACGGAAGTGCGGCTATAAATGTGAATAGGCAGCAAGCGTGTGATCGGAGCTCCGTCGCGTCGCACGCCGCCTGCAGCCGTGGAGGCCTTGCAGGCCGGGTATAACGAGCCGCGCCAGGTGAGCCCGCGTAGCGGGCGGCAGAAGAGATCGTTTGCGTCGTGTTCTGTCGCCCGCCACGCGGGCTGACTTGGGGGCGCGTTGTGAAACCCGGCCTAAAGGCCGGGCCTACAGGTCTTTTGCTGCCTTCGGCAGCATAGGCATGGCGCCTGTGCCTAGGGAGTGCGGGGATTGCTGGCCTATCCTTGATGGGAAACGTACTCCATTCACGTTCAGCGCGAGAGCGTGCCCACGAGGACGTGGGCGGACCGGCCGACGGTGACGTCGGCGGTCCGTTTGCTTCGCCGCGGAGCGGCGGAGACTTCTCTGCGGCGCCGAAGGCGCCGGCCCCGGACCGCCCACGTCGCCGTGGGCCGGTCCGCCCACGTCCTCGCGGGCCGCTCTCGCGCTGAACGTGAATGAGGAGGACAAGCCAGCCGGAGGCCGGCTGTCCTCCAACGACGCTGTCCGCGAGAGCCTGCCGACCGAAGGTCGGCGGACCGGCCGGTCGAAGACCGGCGCTCCGTTTCGGCCTTACTCTTCCTCCTCTTCCCCCACCCGCTTCGGTTTCGGGATCTGCAATGC
>Ga0190275_10000559_pt1 | contig 31813 bp, 20 predicted proteins | sample Popmic550T_FD_133745 | JGI IMG/M metagenome (GOLD analysis project Ga0190275, IMG submission 133745) | Populus adjacent soil microbial communities from riparian zone of Yellowstone River, Montana, USA - 550 T | ecosystem: Environmental > Terrestrial > Soil > Riparian zone > Trees stand | place...
AGCTCTTATAAGAAGACTGCACATTGCGTCATTGGTGAAAAGAAGCGGCTTGAAGCCGCTCTTCGTAATTTCGGACCCAAAGACAAAAATAGAATCCAAAGACTTCTTGCTTGTCCCTAACTCATCAGACCAGCAGCTGGTTTGAAATTTAGTGCGTTGACAAATCTAATGCGTTGGCAGCGGAAAATTGCATCGATTAGGCATCTATACTAATAAGGTACGTTTTGGTGCATAAGTAGGCATTGAAATAAACGATTATTGAGTTGGCATGGCATTGTTATTGATCACAGAGTTGGCATGGTATTCTTATTGAACACTGAGCTGAGAAACCACTCTTACCCACCCCTTGACTAACAAACCACTCTTCTCCACCGCTAGCACTCTCTAACCACCACATGTCCAACACCGGCTGCCATACTTTGTGTCCCACGCTAGCATTTTTATTTTTCAAAAAAGGTTCCGTACTTTTCAGAAATAAAGTACGAGTTTGTTTCGGATGGCTTTGGAGTGTTGTTGACGAAGCGGGTGGTTTTGTAGAATTTGATGCGGATAGTTGACGCGGATATTTAACGCAGATTATACCGATCTACATCATATCCATATCATATCCAACCAATATCCACTCCACATACGCACCAACCCCACACCATATCCACTGCCTGCTATTCCGATTTTGCACTACAGTGTCACCGAGAGAAGGTAATATATGAAGTCCGTGGTTCCTTGTAAAAACAAACACCAGACCGCCTAATACAACTGCATCGCATAACCGCCCAACCCCACCCAGCAAAACACAGCCGACAACACACAGCTAACACCCACAAGCTGCATGGCTACCCGGCTACACGCTGGCGCCCTTTCTGCACTGATTAAAAACCGGCATATACTTTAGCCCCAGCTTCAGAACTTTTCCTTCGTATACCAGCACCTCCAGCAGCCTCAGAATGTCTCCCTGCGACAGCGCCACCGACGAAATCCCGGAAGTGACAATAAAGTTGTACAGATCCTTGCACTCTGGGAGAGCCTCGAATCGCGCAAGCTTCTCCCTGCTGCACGACGTGCACATCCACTCAACCATCACGCTCTTTATCGCTTCAACAAAGCCTGTGTCCAGCTCTGCGTCCTGCGTGAACCACGGCCCGTCTCCGAGCTCGTCCGACGGCGTAGTCTCGTACAGCATGTACACCTTCCTGTTCTGCTTGATAGACTTGACCGCTTTTACAAGCATCCTCTGCTCCAGCCCCCTCAGGATCTTTGTCACGAGGTTCTGGTGCAGCCCGCTCTGGGTCTTAATGTCTTTTACCCATATGCCCTCCCGCCCCGCCTCTTTGATCAGCAAAAATACGATTTTCTCTTCACTGTTCGAAAAAGAATGCGACTCTGTGTTTCTGCGGTAGAATATCCCCGTCCTCGTTTTGAAGATGTCCACGAGCCCTTCCTTTGAAAGGATGTTGAGCTCCGCAACAATATCTCGCAGCTGCATCTCCGGAAACGCCTCTTCTATCTCCTGCGTTGTCACCCCAGACTCTTTTGACGATATAAACGAGAGAATGGTGTTCATAATTTTTTTATGGGCATTTCTGTTGCGCCATATGTATACGAGTTCAAAGCTAACACAAAGGAGCGCTGGATTGGCAGAGCCCTCGTGGACGTCCTGTCCGAGGAGTTCAGAAGAAGAACCCGCCTGTACTTCGAAAAAGCCGTTACTTCCGGGGCTGTGAAAATCAACGGACACAAAACCACCGCAGAGTACGTCTTGAGAAGCGGCGATCTTATCACGCACCTGACGCACAGACACGAGCCGCCAATCCCAGAGCAAGAAATAGAAGAAGTGTACGAAGACGAAGAGATAATCGTTGTGGACAAGCCGAGCGGGATCCCGTGCCATCCAAACAGCTCGTACAATAGAAACACGCTCACAGAAATCGTGAAGGAGAAAAAAGGCCTTGCGTTTATCAGCGCGGCTAACAGGCTCGATAAACAGACGTCAGGCGTGGTTCTGCTGGCAAAAACGCCGCAGGCAGCCGTCAAGTACCATAAAACGATAGCAGAGGGAGGCGCTAGAAAGTTCTACCTCGCTCGGGTCAGCGGAAGGTTTCCCGCAGAAAAGGTCGATGTGTCTCTTCCGCTTTGCGTCTCTAGAAGCACGTGCACGTCGAACATCTGCCAGAGCGCCGGAGAAAGTGAAGGAAAAGAGAGCAGGACAGAGTTCCGGCTGGTCTGTACCAACGGAAAAGAGTCTGTGGTGCTGTGCCAGCCCGTGACCGGAAGAACACACCAGATCAGAGTGCACCTGCAGGCGATCGGGCACCCGATATCGAACGACATGGTCTACAGGAAAGGATACATTGAGCCAGAAGAGATAGGGGTTTTTAGAGAAGGCGGGAAAATCGTTATCACGCCGGAGAGGTATTTCAAAATTTTCGATGATCAGAAGAGAGTTCTGGACCAGAGATACGCAGCCTCTCTAATTGACACAGAGGACGCGAGAACAGATGCGTACAGAGACGTGGAGGAAGTGATCGAGCGCGCAAGAACAGAAGACCCGGAGCTTTTTATCTTCGACACGTGCATGCATTGCAGAAACTCGGAAGACCTTGAAAAGCTGCCCGTTTTTACGTCGCTGTACCTGCACGCTCTGGAGTACAGCATAAACGGGCTTGTGTTCAGAACGAAGGCCCCCAGGTGGATCAAAGAGGTAGCAGATGTCAGCCGCCATATTGACATCGCAAACCTGGAAAGCTTCACAATAACGCACTAAAATTCCGACAGATGGACCGTTTATTGGAACCTTGTGTTGGCGGGCAGGCGTGGTATCTGTAAGGAGAGTTGTGAGGTGCGGTGGTGTCTTGTATGTTTTTGCTGACCAGGGGTGGTTATCTGAATAAGTTGTAAAATGTGGGATATTTAACTGGATAACCTGTAAACCATGTGGTAGTTAACCGAATAACTTGTTAATCGAAGGGTATTTAAGTGGATAGCCTGTGGACTATGAACTAGTTCTCTGCATAACTGTAGGCCATGGAGTAGTTATCTGGATAAATTTCAGTAACCACCCCTTACTCTTTGATATGGGGTCTAGAGTCTTAATAAGCCACAAATAGTCCCGCAAAAACCCACATCCATCAATAACTTCTAGTACAAATCGACAGTTGATATTACCTAGATGTGCAGATATGATGGCGCGGTACAGGCTCTATTTATCGTGAATGCGACCATCTAAATACACCAGCATCCGCCTGAAACGCGTTCCCAGCAGTCATAAGTACCTTTTCTTTAAATAAAACCCCAGCCTACACGCATTAAAGCCCATGCGACTCCGCAGAGTTCGAGCAGCCCAACACATTCGCTGTTTCTGATCTATTACGCGCGTATGCTTCTAGTGCTCGTTCCACTTGATAGTTTTCAGATCTATGCCGTCCATCACCATGTCGGCAAGAGGCGACAGGAACCGCAATCTCTTCACTTTCTTCGACACCTGCTTTATCACGTAGTCTATCTCTTTCTTTGTTGTGAATCTTCCTATTCCGAATCGAATTGAGGAGTGCGCGAGGTCTTCATCCACTCCTATTGCCTTCAGAACATACGACGGCTCCAAGGACGCAGAGGTGCATGCGCTGCCGCTGCTGATTGCCACCTCAGGAAGCGCCATAATCAAAGACTCCCCTTCGACATACGGAAACGATATGTTCACGCATCCCGGATAGACGCGCCCTCCCCCGTTTCTTTTTATGTCTGGCACGTTCTTTCGAATTCCCTCGATTAGTCTCTGCGCAAGCCCTTCTATTCTCTTTGCGTCGCTGCCCATTTCGGCGTGCGCTATTTCGCACGCCTTCCCAAGCCCTACCACAAGCGGTGTCGGGATCGTTCCGCTTCTCATCCCGCGCTCCTGCCCACCCCCGCTGAAAAGCGGCGCTACTTTCGGTCTTGGCGCCTTTCTCGACACAAAAAGAGCTCCCACCCCCATTGGCCCGTAGATTTTGTGTCCCGATAGACTCAGGAGCGAAATGTTCATCTCTCTCACGTCGATCGGGATCTTTCCCGCGCCCTGCGCTGCGTCCGTGTGGAAAAACACGTTGTTCTGTCTGCAAACTTCTCCTATTTCCTTTAGCGGTGCGATTGTTCCGACTTCGTTGTTCACCGCCATAATGGACGCTAAAATTGTCTCCTTCTTTATCGCTTTTCTGAGCTCCTCCACGTCCACCATCCCGCTTTTGTCGACCGGAAGGTATGTCACGTCGAACCCTTCTTCCTCTAGGTCTCTGCACGTGTCGATCACGCACTTGTGCTCGATTTGCGTCGTTATGATGTGCGGTTTTCCTTTTACGGTCTCTTTGTAGAATCTTGCTATTCCTTTAATGGCTATGTTGTTGCTTTCTGTTGCTCCGCTTGTGAAGATGATTTCCTGCGGGTCTGCGTTGATCAGAGCTGCTACTTTTTCTCTTGCTTCTTTAACTGCGCCCTCTGCTTTCCACCCGTACACGTGCGTTCTGCTGTGCGGGTTTCCGAACTTCTTGTTAAAATATGGCGCCATTGCCGCGAACACTCTTGGATCTGTTGGCGTTGTTGCCTGGTAGTCCATGTATATAGGCGTCTTTGCTGCAAGACCAAGCCACTCTGCAACACGCCGCGACGCGTTTTCTAACTTCTCCAAAGCTGCCATAAAAAATTCTTCCGTTCCACTTGTGGCTTATACGCTGATCAAACGATTTATTCGAACTAACAGCCGTAGCGGAAAAACCGCACGCCAAGATACCTGCCACATCTACCATATCATCTATATCATCCATATCAGTCACATCATCAACATCTACCATACCAGCCACACCCGCCGCATCTACCACACCCACGAACCACCATCTCTACCACACACCCGCTCTTATGCATCACAAAATCTTGTCCTTCTTTTGTATGCCCTTTTCCTCCCGTATCTTTGAACACAGCATCTTTTCGTACTCGCGGTCTTCTGGGGGTTCAAAAAAGACGCGCTTGCTTGGTAGAATGTCGCACTCTCCCTTTGCAAGCACTCTCAGAAGAGTTGCCATTCGCCGTATCTCCTGCACGGGCGCTTTGACCTGGAACAGAATGTGGTCTTCTCCGTGCTCGGTCGAAATAACAACCGCAGAGGCTTTCGACATTGCAACTGACACGCTCTTTACATACGCGTTTGGAACGACTAGCGTCAGCTCCGTCTGATTGACAAGTATCCTCGGAGATGCTTTTTGGTATATCTCTGATACGGATAAAACGCCCCTCTCGCGTTCGATGTTTAGATGCGTTGGACCATCCAGCCCGCATTTTCTTATCTCGGCGATAATTTTGTCGCATGGCGCGTGGAGGAACGGCCCGCACTGCAGAAGAGAGCACACCTCCCTTTTGACCTCTGCAGGCACGCTCTCGTCGCACAGGAGATATACTTCTCTGCCAAACAGCCTCGCATGTGTACGCTGCAGATCTGCGCGCTCTGCACTATCTTCATCTTTTCCATTGTTCTCTGCGGGATCCGCTAGATGCTCAAAAGAGACCTGGAAATACGCATCTTTATCCTTTGCGTGCACTCTTCCTGCGGCTTTTTCTGCGACTGTTTCCATGTATTCTCCAGACTTCTCTTTTGTTACGTATCGCAGCTCTCCCAGGTCCGTTTTGATCTTGTCGAGCTGCAGTTCTCCGTCGCTTCGAACAATTATCTCGTTCTCTTTTGTCACTGAGCAGAAAATTCCAGGCTCGCATTTCGAGAGCGTTGACACTCTCTTAACGGCTTCGGGGAAGTCTTCGGGCGCCGGAAGAACCACGTCGGTGAAAATCGGCGTGAACTCGAACCACCTGAGAGATTCGCTAAATCTTTTCGCGTTTTCTGTCGGCGCTGATGCGATTACGCCTCTTTTTTTGCAGTCTATCCCCTGCACTCCGATCAGCCCGGCGGCTCTGGCGGGGTCTTCTGCGCGGTCCGAGAAAAGAACGATCTTCTCCACGGTGCTTTCATGCTGCGCTGCGCCTCCTTGCTCGTGGAAAAAGACCTTTTCTCCGCAGCCCAGAGACTTTCCGTGGAGAGTCCGCACAATCGAGGTGACAGCTCCGCCTGCAACCGTGTTTGCGCAGACTACGCCGAGCACCTCTTCTGGCACGCTATCTGTTGCCTGGCTGTAAAAATTTTCTTCTGTTTCCATATTTAGAAGGATCTGCGCAAAAGTTTTGAAAAACCCAAACTCGTGTGCTAGGACGTCTTTTGGCGCGTACGCAGCCTTGAGCATTTCCGGCGTTTTCATTCCGACTCTCTGCGCAAGCGTCTCTGTCTCTTTCGCGCTGAGCCTGTACACCTTCTGCGCAAGAATAACGGCTTTTTTTAGCGATAACTGGTTTTTCTCGCTGGTCTCTGTTGTTTTTTCTCTTCTGATGACCCTCGACGTGTCTGTGTTTTTCGAAACCAGCCAGTTCTCCTTTGCGCTTCCCGCTACCACATTGCCTCTGCTCCATCCTATGGCCTCTTTGGCGCACGCCCCCGCGTCCTGCAGGACTTTCTCTATCCTGTACTCTATTTCATCTTGCGGTATGCCGAGCTTGAATAGTGCGTCTATTTTGTTGATAAAAAGGAGTATTTTCGCGCTGCTTTCTTCTGCCTTTTTTATGAGGCCTTTTAGCCTTTCGGTCACTCCTTTCATCACGTCGACAACGACCACCGACACGTCTGAGATTATAAACGTTGAAAGCGTGAGAGAGTTGAACTCCAGGTGCCCTGGCGTGTCCAGAAAGGTGATTCTTCTGTTCTGGAACTCCACTGAGAACGGCGATAGCTTCATTGTCATTCCCCTTTCCAGCTCGTCTTTTCTTGTGTCGAGGAACCTCGCCTCTCCCGCTGCGCTTTTTGTCAGCACTCCCGCGTACTCGAGTACGTTGTCCATGAACGTCGTTTTTCCGTGGTTCACATGCGCAATTACGTTAACTACGTATTCTCTTTGGCTCATTCCAAGTACAAATTTTATTTGCGTGCCTGCAACTATGTGTCCTTGGACTTCGCGTATTAGGGTTAGTGTGTAGATTGATAGGGTAGTTATGTGACTGATTTGTATGCCAGGGGTAGTTGGCTGAATAACTTGTAGACTGTTAGGATGTTTATGTGACTAATTTTTACACTGATAGGATGTTTAACTGAATAACTTGTATACTGATAGGGTAGTTGGCTGAATAACCTGTAGACCATGAAGTAGTTATCTGAATAACCTGTACACTGATAGGATATCTTCGATATAAGGTCTACACCGTTAATCTTTATTTTTATCCCGCATTTATAGTGCTGACTCTGCGGGGTATTTAAAAGAGTAGCTTTTGGAGGCGCAGGGCTTATTTCTCAGCTAATAAGCCACAGCTGGTGCTGGTATGTCCTGTAGCACCGGGGATGTTACGGTATGCTCTACTACATCAGCTCGCTGTCTATCCTACTCCGACTGAGTACAGCGATGAGCCCAGATAGCTTCTCAACCTTTTCATCGGTCCCATCTGCTGTTTATGGAATGCTGAAATTCTCTGTGTTGCTTATCTAAAGCACCTTTTTAATCGTGTCTGCGAGCTCTACCACCAGATCTGAGAACTCTTCCCTTATGTAGTCCGAGTTGTTTACTTCTATTTCGACCTCGTATGTCACCTGTGGCTCGCTTTGCTGTTTGATCGAGCTGACTTTTGTTGCATCGATGACGTACTTAGGACACCGGAAAGTCTTTCTGTCTTTTTCTCGGACGCTGAACCCCCCGGAGTGTATCCCTGTGTCCTCTTTCACCGCTTCTATGCTCAGAGACACCCGGAGATCGTACTGGTTTTCGGGGCAGTATATGTCTACCGTCTTTACCTTCGTCTTCTTTATGATCACCGGCTTTTCAGAAGCTGTTTTTCCGTCTATCTCTTTTACATCGGACCTTCTGCACCCGTTCATAAACGTGTCTACGATTTTTCTGCTTTCAGGCTCTCCTATTTTTTTCCTGAAGTGCTCAACTATCTTGCAGTAGTCGCTCTGGTCCACTGACGCGACAAAGTACAGGCTCTCCGAGCTGGTGATGACGCATGGATGCGCTGTTTCGATGGACATCCGATCTCCTGTGTACTTGTCGAATATGTGCCCAAGCCTTATTTCGACCTCCATGTCCCTCTTCAGCGCTTCTGGCATAATTCTTCTGAGGTGCTCTCCTATGCTCCTGTTTGCGCTCTCGGTCTCCTTCTGCAGCGCCATTTAAAAAATTCTTCAAAACCAGTATATACCTGCGATGCGCAGTATCTGCGCAGAATATCTCACAGTTATCTACTGTAATTTGGCGCGTCTCCGCGGGCCTCTTTTATGGCGCGCAGCTTCTGAGAATTCTTCTGATTTTTGCAAGGCACTCTTCCGGCGGGCTATCGGACTCCGCAGCTTTCCTAATCAGGAAAAGAGGCGACGCTGAAAACAGCTCCTTTTTTGCTGCGCTTTGTTTTGTGTAGTCCTGAAACATAACGGTTTTTTCCAAAAACGCGCTGAAGTGTCTTGCAAACTCTGCCTCCTGCATGGGAAGCAGCTCCAGCAGCCTCTCCTTCGTGGCAGCCGTTCCCACCTGCACAAGCGCGTCCATTGTTCTGATGTATAGAGAGACGTTTGCGCCGTCTAGGGCCTCTTTGGGCAGTTTAAACCGGAAAAACGTGCAGCTTCCTGCAAGAAGAGCAAGTTTTGGAACGTGCGCGAGCACTGCCTCTTTCTCTGTCCGGCGCTCGAGCATTCGCACGCCCGACTCCTGCAGCCTCCCCTTTTCGCTCATGCGGTGCACCAAGTCGAGAAAGACGTAGTCTATTTCCGCGTCTTGTCCAAACGCCTCCTCCAAATGTCTCTCGATAAATCTGTCAAGGCATATTTGCGCGTCTTTTTCCACTAGGCCAATGGCAACCTTGAGAAGCAGCCTGTGTATGGTTCTGTCTGCAATGTCTCTTGCGAAGTACTCCTCTATGATAGGCAGATCCACCAGATCGGGAAACAGGCTGTAGAGAAAAAGAAGCATCGCTGGTTTCGGCGTGTTTTGGTGCTCTTCCACGTACGGCTTGTTTCTGCACTGTCTGAGAATGTCTGATACGCATCTGTGGGCGTATATCCTCTGCTTTTTTGCGATTGCGCAAAGCTCCCTGAAAAGCACAGGCGAGTTTTTTGTCTTTTCGAGCAGCTCAAGGCATTTTGTCAGCACGTTGGAGACTGCGAACGCTCTACTGCCATCTGACCACATAAAAATGTTAGTATAATATTGCTAGGATAAATACTTAAATTTTTTGTTGGCACTACTTGTGGTTTGTTTTATGCGCGAGAAGGCGCCCAGCGCTTGCAAAAGATGGATTCTGCAGGCTGTGGGGTATTTAGGGGAGTATTTTTTGATGTCTTTAGTCTTTGATACGAGATCTACTAATACTAACTCGAATACTAGCATTTATCAAAAATTTGAATATAAATACGCCACGTCAACATACTCCATGATTTATACCAATCACGATCATTATTGATCTAGAAATCGGATCAGAAATTAAAAGATTCTGTAGACCTCATATCAAAGACTAAAGATATTTATTAAAAATTATTCACTTAAATACCCCCTGGCCTACACATAACCCAAAATTCGACGGGACATTGCTTTCCGCTGTAGATGACGTAACACAGCAGACCCCTGATACTCTGAAGTTTGCTTTCTATACACCCGAGTACATGAAAATAGCATTAGAAAGAAGCAACGGAAAAATGACGCAAGAGAAGATAGTCGAAGACCTCCTTTCGTTCAACCCAAAAGTAACGGACTGTTTCGATGACTCCAACAACTTAGAACAGATAGAGCTCTGAAATTGCAAGTCATCAAACTCGAAATAAGCAAGCAGGACATAGAAAGAGTAAAAGGCAAAAGAAGCATCGAAATGGGCCGCTCTCGAGAAGAGTTTACAGCGAATGAGGAGAGTTTGCCGAAGAGGAGAAGAATTTTGCAGTGAATGAGAAGAATTTTCCATCTCAATAAATACATCGCATGTTACATCTTTTTAGTATATGCAGACCTCGTACCAAAGATGAAGGGTACTGTATAAATTATTCAGTTAAACATCCCACGGTCAACATATTATTCGGTTAAATACCCCTCACTCTACCGATTCCAGCATCTGCTAAAAATTATTCAGTTAAATATCCTATCGTCAACAATTTTATTGAACTGCGAATACGCCCTGAGCCGGTTTCTGTTTTCACATCTGGAATACGTGCTGGATAACTATCGGATGTCCAAATGGCCAACAAAGTCATACCACCTATACGCCAAGCATATACCACCCATACTATCACCACTCACAAAACCACTCACACCGCCTGCATTACACCCCGCAATCCTCACTCGGCGCGAGCTGAGACGTAACACAACCTCATTCTCTCTAAAAACTCTCTCCATTCCTGAATAAGGTCCTTGTTCTCCTCAAGCATTTGCGTCTTCGCTTGTTTCGTCTTCAACGCGTCCTCCTCTCTGAACCTCTGCACGACTTCCGAAGTAAGCTCCACTTCCGCATTCGGCACCGCCGCAGCCCTCCACGAGAAGCTCTTTTCGCTCGCAGCGTTGCCAACAAACACTTCACTTCCCAAAAGATCCAGCACGCGAATCTGTCCGGCGTCTATCAGCGCAAGATACATCCCAAACGGCGACCACTTCATTTTTGCGCTCCCTTCCACTTCTGTTTGAAAAAGCACCTCCGCGTCCTGTCCAACAAACAGGAGCTTTTCGCCGTCACACATTGCAGCGACTTCCCCGATTTCAACGCTGCTGAACGCCCCTCGCACCGTCCCGGTCTCCCAAATCTTTCCAGGCGCTCTCTTAAAGACCCTGGCACACGAAGAAGACACAGCCACGCACATCGAAACGCCTATCTGCACGCTTTTTACGTTATCTCCCAGGGCCTTCGATATCACCTCCTTCCCGTCGGTGCTCCACGCGTCTGCAAAAACGATCGGCTTATCGCCCACCGCTCTAGTGTTCAGTATCACAGCCTCATCCGCGTTGAAAGTAACGGAGTGTTTTTTGATGTTTGTGAACACCTTCCCTCTGATCTCCTCTTCTGTGTCGAGGTTGTAGAGCCCGAAGCAGACTCCGACCTGCGTGGCTTTCGAAAGTACCGCCACGTTGTTGTGCTCCGAAAATACCCCCTCAGATGTGCCTGTCTCGATCTTCGCCATCTTCTCCGGAATCCAAACAGTGTCGTCTTTCATTCTTCTGATTTCGATCTTTCCTGCGCGCTCTAACATGTAGTGCGTTAGCCCCTTCGAGACGCTGACTTTTTCTTCCGCGTCTATCTGCACGCTTTTAACCGTTTCTTTTGTGTATATGTTGCACAGCTCCCAGGTGCACTTTTTCGCTCCTGTTTTTGACACGGTGCTGACGCATTCTCCCGCGATTTCGCAGCTCACCAGCCCGTCTCTCACGAACCCGTCGAGCAGCTCGAGCTCTCCCGCGTACACAAACACGTTTTTGTGTTTCTGAACGAGCACAACCTCCTTTTCCGCAGAGACTTTGCTGTTTGCCAGCGGCTTTGACTTAGTCGCTTTGCACGCAAATATCTTCGAGACCTGGTAGTTTGTGAGTACCCCCTCATTGTACAGAACAAACTGTTCTCCTTCTGCGCTTCTTCTCCACCTCTCGACGTCTTTTTTCGTGATGATCTTGCGGACCGCCGCTTTGTCCGTCTGCAGCGACTCCGGCGTGCTGTCTGCTATTTTCTTCAGCGCTAAGTACTTGTCAAGCGTTAGCGCCGTTATTTTCCGTCCGCCTACCTCCGCTCCGTTCAGCTTAGACGAGAGGCTTGCGGCGTGCGCTGCGCTGCTCAGTTTGCACAGAACGACGCCTTCGCTTACTTCTGCGTTTCCTTCCGCTATGAACTTCTCCTGCGCGATCTCCTCGATCTCCTTCTCCAGCGCCGCGTTCTCGGCTTCTTTTGCCGCAAGGACCACCAGAATGTTTTGGGAGCCCGCAGCGTTCAAAACGTTCATTGAAAAAATTAATGCAACTTGAAAATTATTTGCAATGCCTCGGGTGAACGAAGAGTCTCCAACATACGACCAGCTCAGAAACAGAAGCCGGATGCTGCACACGCAGAGCTTCGCGTTTTCGGGAACAAAGCTGGACCTTACAAAAGGCGCGTTCGGGAACTCTGTCTTCACGCTTTCCAACACGCCGCAGGGCCTGAGCATGAACTACGTGCTCAACGCGCTGCGGCACGCAATGACCTTTTCCGTGTACAGCAACGGGTCCGTTTTAGGAAAGATATCTCCTAATGCGGCAGGAGGCGCGTCTTTTACGTGGATGAAGTCTCCGGACAGGCCCCTGTACTTCGACCTGGAGGTGACAAAAACGAGCAGCATAGGGTCTCTCACGCTAAAAGCCATCCGGCCGGAGATCGACAAGGAGGTTTTTGACGTGCAGGCGCTCTACAACGCAGTTTCTAACGGAAAAACGAAAAGAGCTCCAGAACACGCCCAAAAGATAAAAGAGGCAGCAGAGCAGCCCGGAGACGTAGCGGGCGCGCTGAGAAACAGGGCGGCGAAGTGCCGCGAGATCTTCAAGGTTCTGAAGGGCGGGGTGTTTTCGGGAAGCGCAGTGGCTCAGCTGAGCTCGACGCTGCACGCGGGAGTGGAGCACATCGTGTCGTTAGATAAGATCAGAGACGCGTACCACCAGAACGCGCTGTCGAGCTGCTTTATCGCGAAGGCATTTGGGAGCTGGCGGGTGCTTGCGGCGCTCCAGAGCACGGGCCGCGCAGAGATCGCGGTTGAGAAGGCGCTGGAGAACTCTGTCACGCTTTTTGCCGATCTATCTATGGATGTGCGCGAGATAAGAAGGAGGAAAAGCTCGATTATGGACTCTGCTGTCGGGATCGCCGGGATGTCGGTTACGGGATACTCCGTGAGCACGAAGGTGAGCGCTAGCACGGAAGGCGTGGTGGGCGCGGTCTCAGACGTGTGCATAGCGGACGGGGCTATGCTCAACCTGAGCGCGCAGGTTTCTTCAGTTGGGTCGCAGATTGGCGTTGGATTCACCATCGTTGGGTAGCCAGAACGGTGAGACTGCAGGATAAGACGTTGCTAAGGTAGATTAAAGGTTTATTTGAAGATTATGTGGTGGAGCTGTGTTTTCAGTATGTGCTGAGAAGGCTTCTGCGCTATTTCAGTACATATGTTGGCCGTGGGGTATTTATCTCTTGAAAATTACCATGTGCGAGTGCAGGGAAGCTTAGAGCATAGGTAAGTGCAGGGTGCTTAGAGGATATGTGGGTGCAGGGGGCTTCCCAGCTTTATTTCTTCCAACACCTTCTGACCAGCGCTAAAACGTCTTCTGACTTGCGCTAAAAAACCTCGACTGCATACCAACAACAAAAAACGGTTAACACTAGCCCCCATTTAGCTTAACAAAATAGTTTATTGCTTAGCTATATTCTTGCAGTTACGCATTGTAGCTATGCACTGCAGCCACGCATTGTGGCTTATTCTGAAGGGCTCTTTTTATCTTTTTTGGACTTGTCTCCTTTTTTTCCTTTTTCGTCCAATTTTTCTGCTCCCGGGTTGATCGCTAGGTCTTCGCTTTCTTCTCCGGCACCAATGGCGTTGCTTTCCATGCCCAGCTTCTTTGTGCCTTTGTTTTTCAGGTCCGCTACCTTGTCGGTTATGTTTGCGCGAGCTAACTGCACGCACAGAAGCGCAAGTGCGACCTGGGCTATAAAGACTCTTGTTGATTTTCTGAGTGTGTTTGTGCTTCTCATTGAATTGCAGTACTTTTCTGCTTATATTCTTTTTCATCTGAAATCGAACGCCATTTACCAGTTTTCAGGAAACATGATTGGGCAGCGTTCAGGCCTCTGCGGCGTGCGCCAGTCTTTTAAGCGATGGTGCCATGAATTATCGAGTAGTATGTGTAACCAAAGAGGGAGCATATTGAAAGGCTGTGTTGGGCCTGGATGACGTGCGTTTTCAAACGGACCGGTAAGGTCTGTTCTGGAAAGTCCAAGTGCGCGGGCCCTGGAGCACTCAATGGGCTGCCAAAGGCCCTGCTCGATGTCACATTCGACGTATTCGGACCTGACACCTGCACAGACGTATCGCAAGCTCGAAGTAAGAGCAGCAGCGCAGAAGGAACAAATCGTAACCCGGGGATGTTTCTTCTGCTACCGGCTAATTTGCGCGACGTCGACCGCTCAGAGGCCTTCTTTGGCGCTTCCATGGCTTGTAAGCGCAGGATACCTCGTATAAAATAAAACGCAATTAGTGCTAGCATCGTTTATTATCTATGCCATACTTCGACGCTATCTCTTTATGGTAGCCAGATAATGTAAGCGCAGGGCTACCCTCAACTCTATTTTTGGTAGATTATGGGTAGCGCTGGCAGATAATCTGGTATAAATAGACCTCACATGAAGGAGTAAAAGATATTTTGTAGACCCCATATGAAGGAGTAAAATGTGCTTATCAAGACTTATTCACTCAAATACCCCATGGCCTGCTGATAGACTAAATGGTAATCGAAGAGCGGCACGCCATAAGCAACGTACCAACGGTGTCAGCTAGACGCAAACAGCCAGCAGCACTCGTGTTTTACCGGAGTCTATGACATCTAACTCGCCTTTGCACTTAAAACAGCCAGTGGATAGGTGTTCTCCTTGATCTGACCGATCGCGCTTCTGCGTTCTTTGGGCTGGGCTTTTTCTGAGTTTGGGCCTGTTTTTGCACGGGTTCGATTGGGTAAAAAAACAGACGAAGAGAAAAGAGGCATCCCCGTCAAATTAGCGTGTTTTTTGAGGTATATAAGGAGAAGCGAGCATGTGGAAATGCTGGTTACTAGAAAGTTTATGCGCTCAGTCAAGATGCTTTTTCTCCAGGTTTTATTGTGCGTCTTGCTGATAAGAACAGCAAACGCAGCACCTTGGCCGTTCTCGTGGTTCAAAGGACGCAGTGGAAAAACAAGGCAAAGAATAATGAGAAAAACAAGCAAAAGGACAAGATGGAGATCAAAGAGAAGTCTGAGGTAAAAGAGAACTCGAAAATGAAATGCTCCAACCCCGGAATGCCGCAGAAATTCAAGACAAAAAGCAAGAGCAAGGAAAGCTACAAGAGCAGCTACGACGTAAGCGGCAGCAGACATATGAGGTAGGACCGCGGAAAAGAGCCGTAAAGGATTAAAGAGCGAGAATGTTAATAAGAGCGCGCCTGCCGAGGTTGGGGCGCGCTGTGGCTCCAGCCAGCTCTTTGTAGCTGCGGAGCTGAAATAAAGAGACTGTAGAGTTATGTCAAGGGCTGGAGATGTTTATTGTAAGTGCAGGGGTATCTAGGTGAGCAGAAGATTTATTAAACATTTTGAGTATAAATACCTAGCGGTCTACTCTTTTGATAGGCCGTGTATGGTGCTGTCAATGAGCAAGGACTAGTGCTGACAATAAGCCCTGGCTGGTACTGATAATAAACCCTAACTAGTGCTAGCAAAACTTATTCACATAAATACTACACGGACAACAGAAACTTACATTTTAAGGCTCACTGCCACTTGCTTGTCAAGATAATTTGGTCCTGTGCATCATGTTTCCAAGCTCCCGCGTGCTATTTGAGCGCAGGTTGAGCAGGAGTTTGGAAGTTGCGCTAGCCTTTCTTTGGATGCTTGTGGCAGGCCGTCGGGTGTCCGAGTTTTTTGCGAAAGTGTTCTGTACTATTTTTTAAAAAGATACCGGTGGAAATCGAAATGGGGCGTAGAGGGCCGGCGCGGAAGGAGAGGAAGGAGTCCTGTTTTCGAAGAATGTGGCAGTGGGCAGGGGCGAGTATGTGCGATATTCGTTAAAAGAGGCGTATTTAGCACATGTGATGGACGCGTAGTGTTTGTGGGAACGCCTTTTGACAAATACCATCCAGTCAGCATTATGTCTGCTGTTTCTCTAATTTAGCAAGTCAGCCGATACAGATTTATTGAAAATCTCCCCGAAATTGTGGTGTTATGAGAGTTAGCACGGGCTAGCGTGGCTGATCATGGGTGCTCAGCTTTTTTGGATTAGCATGGGTCTTGTTGGTGTGATGGTGGTGACTTGGGTCGTTCTGGCTGGGGTCGTTATTCGGATTGTCACTGCTGTTCACTTTGCTGGGATGCCCATGCCCATCCACATGCACATTACTCGGATTACTATGTCCATCCACCTTGTTTAACTGCTCGTTTTCTGCGTTCTGTGCTGGCTGAGGGGTATGGTCAGGATGCAGATCGCTCTTCACATCGCTTCTTCCGAAAAAGCGTTCAAGGATGCAGTTTCTGCCCGGTAGCATGGTGAAAGCCAAAAGAGCGCTCAGCAGAAAAGCCTTTTTTGATGCTGCGTTGTTTTTCGCCATACCACCCTCTCACTCGCGGCTATATATCTTCGTGCTTTCCTGATTGGCCCTGTGGCAGGTTCTTCTGTTGGTTCAGATGCCGATATTTCTGCATATACCGTTTCTTAGACCAATAGAGAAGGGCATCCAGCAAATTAGGATTTTGAATCCATGCTCTTCTGCAGACATGCTCCGCGCACACCATCTGGAGCCAGGGTTCAGCAGCACAAGCCGGCTTTAAGTGAACCAATTTATTTGTGTGCGAGTTAACGGCCAGAATATTTTGGCATCGCATCACATACACGTTATGTACATCAGCCTGGGTCGCTAAACCTAGTAGGCCCTCTGCTGAGGCGTGTTGTATCTTTGGTTTATTCCCATCTGTCCGCCCTGAACATTTTGTGTATATTGAGGGTTAACAAAAGGATGCTGTTGTGGTGGCGGCTGGGACAGTGGGCGAGGCGGTGATTGCTGTTGGGGTGGTACTTGTTGCTGAGGTAGTTGCTGATGTGGTAATTGCTGTTGATGATAAGGTAATCGCTGCTGAGGTTGTGGCTGATAGGGTGATTGCTGCTGAAGTGGTACTTGTTGAGGTTGAGGTGGAAATCGCTGATGAGGTTGTTGCTGATAAGGCGTTTGCTGTTGGGGTTGTTGGTAAGGTGGTCGCTGCTGAGGCTGCTGCTGAGGTGGTACTTGTTGATATGGTGATTGCTGCTGAGGCTGCTGATAGGGTAATTGATGTTGCTGTTGTTGTTGATAAGGTAATTGTTGCTGCTGCTGCTGAGGTTGTTGCTGGTATGGCAATTGTTGCTGAGATTGTTGATAAGGTAGTTGCTGCTGCTGCTGAGGCGGTAATCTCTGCTGAGCTTGTTGTTGATAAGGTAGTTGCTGCTGCTGAGGTGGAAATTGCTGCTGTTGCTGATATGGCGATTGTTGGTGCTGCTGCTGAATTGGTGATTGTTGCTGACTTATTTGCTGATATGGCGATTGCTGCTGTTCCATACTTTGCGGCTGTCTCTGATTCATCTCGTTAACTCCATCTCTGCTATTAGATAGGCGCTCCAGATCGTTATGCGATAGTTCCAGCTCCTGAAGCTTCGACTGGATCATTTCAGCGTTGCTCTGAGCTGCGTTGGCGTTTTGTTCTTGGCCCTGCTGTTGCGAAGTGCCTCTCTGCGGCTGCATTTGGTTCGGCATGTTTATAATAGGAAGGGGCCCTCTGTGCTGGATGTACTGCGGCTGGATGGAAGGGTTTGCTCCGTTATATGGCGCGGGCTGGGCAGGCGTAGGGGCCTGTTTTGCTTGCCGGCCGAAAAGGAGGGCGCATCGTGCAGGAGATAAGAAAGATAAGACCTGGAGAGTCAAGAGGAGAGAAAAAGCGCTTCTTATAGAAATGCTGCCGCTGCGAAGAAGAGCGTGGTTTTTATACATTTTGTGCAGAGTTTTGCCTTCTCTAATACGAGGGGAGTGGGAAGAGTCAGATCTATCCAATTGTTTTTCTGCGTCTCAAACAAACGCCAAGGAAACATGCTGCACATGTTGTTAGGAAGACCTTTTTTCTGTAGTTGGTTTTTCGCGTTCCGGGTCGCATTTGGGAGTCGGTTGTTACGTCTCTGACGGTTTTTTCCGTTGGTGATTCTGTGTTTTTTAGGAAAGTTGTCTCCCAAAAAGGAAAAGTCGATTCTTCTTGGACAAACTGCAGACAGGCTGCGTCTGGAAGGACAGGGGCGTAGGAGGAAGAGGCGCCTCTGGGTCTTATTCGCTCCACAGTGAAGGAGATCCGCTCTCCGTCTCCAAGAGGGTATCGCAGGCCAAAGAGGTGGAGAGGGCCCTCTCGAAGGTACGTGTGGATCTTTCCAAGCGCGTCGTAGTACCGCACCAGCTCGCGCTCTTCTGCGGGAATGAAGACTTTTCGCACTTTCAGGTCTTTGTTCTCGTTTCTTACGACCAGAGTGTCGACCACTCTTGTAAACAGGAAGTACCTGTCCACGCACCTCTCGTATCTCTCAACAAGAACGTCGCTGCACGCTCCAAGCGCAAACAGCACGCCTGCTACCCATGTAAAGCGCAAGATTCTCGCAAAAACAGCTCTTCTGGCGGTGCCTACAGACATCATGACTAATTATTGAAATTGCAATGAAATTCTAAATCGTTCAAAACGCCAAAAACCCTCAAAACCAGGGCAGGCGCCTATCTGCCATGACATACACGCAAGCGATAAAGCCTATCTGCCATTTCCATGGTCGAAAGCGGTTCTTTGGCGGATGGCAAGACTTCTGCCATTTCAATCCTCTTTACCGGATAATACGCCCTGAATTACCTTATTAGAACAGCCAGCTAATCTACCAACAGTACGCCATTCCCATCTACGTGCCAATATAGCACTTGCACCACTCAACACAGCCATCCATCGAATAGCTGCTAGCCTCTCTTCATTCAGTGATTTATTTCAATCTCTCATATTTATACCCTGCACTCTGAGAGTTACAAAGACTAGTTTCCTGCAAAGCGTATCCAATAAAACCCAGACAGAAAACAGACACATCGCGCCATTCTTGTCTCAGATCCTGCAAAAACCTTCTAAACGTACTAGCAAATTCATCTACCCGAACTATCGCTACATTCGAATAGCTAAGAAAATCATCATACCAGGTAATTAAAATTTTGATATACTGTGGCCGCAGTTGGATCGCAATGGGGTTGTATTATGAATTGTAATGTGGTTGTAATGGCGTTGTATTATGGATTGTGTTATGGATTGTAATGGAGTTGTAATTGGATTGGAGATATAGCAGTAACATAGTACATTCGCCTATTGCCCTAACATACCACCCAAGTCTACCCTACTTACCTACCCCTCCTATCTATTCCATCTACCTACCTATCTATCTACCTACCAATCTTACCCTACCCCACCTATCTACTACCCCCTCTTCTCTCTATCTATTTATCGCTGTGTTCAGTATCTCTTTGATTCTCTCCTTGTCCTCCAGATGCTTCGCCATAAGAGTGACACAAATACCGCGCTCCATTGCCTGGTGCAGTTCGCACGAGTACTCCACCAGCGTGTGGCACTCCTTGTGGCAAATAATCTTGCACCCTCTGCACATCAGCCCTTGCTTGCTTGCGCCGTACAGTGGGCGGCTGCACTCGTGGCACCATACCTGGAGCGCTGTACTAAACGACGTCAGCTTGAACGTGTGGTTGTTGTACTTTATCACCCCCTGCTCCTTTGGCTGGACCGTGGTCCCCTGCGCTAGCGCCTGTTTTATCTCCTGTATCTTTTTCTCTGTTCCGAGCTTCTGCTTGAGAACCTGCGCTTTCATGGCCTCTCCCGTCACAGCAGCCATAAGCTTTTCGATCCCTTCGAAAATCGCGATCTCTTTCACCAGCTCTTTTTTCAGCTCCTGTTCGTCCGTTGTTGATATCTGCTGCTCAGATGACGACTCTGTCTGTTCTGTGTACGCGTCGTCTTCGCTTGGCAGCAGCAGCTTGAAAGCCAGCGCTTCTCCTTTCGAGTTCATTCTCAGCAGCTCGTTTTTCTTGAGATTCTGAAAATACGTTTTGCTTAGCGGCAGCTTTATGTTCTTTATCCGAATGAAGTCTTCCTCAAGACACAGCATGCAGTTTTCCCATTTTCTGTCCTGGTATATTTTAATCGGGAAGTTCCTTATGCTCGATCCAAGCTTGAGCCTTCGCATCTGCTCCCTAAGCGTTTTGTTCTCTTCTTGCAGCTCTTCTTTTTGCTGAGCAAGTCTCGCTCTTATTTCTACCTCGCGTTCTATTCTGCTATGTGTCTCTCTTAGTTCTATTTGCAGCTTTCTTATTAGTTTTTTTGTCTGGTAGTGCGACTCTTCTTCTTTGACTCTGTTCTCTTCCGATCTCAAAGCAGCGCTCCTCCCGATGTCTTTAATATCTTCAAAGCTTTTCTCGATGCGCGCTATCTTAACTTGCGAAATACCTTCGATTGCCACGCTCATGGCCTCTTCAAACATTTCAAGATTTTCCGTTATTTTCCTAATCACCTCAAACTCTTCTTGCCTCTGCGGTGCGACCGCTATATCTACATCTTTTTTGTCTTCAGGCCCCGTTTTGCTCTCCAAGATCTTTTCTACCCCATCCGGAGCCTTTTTCACGATATCTATTTCGCCACACTTCTTGATAACACTATTATTATCAATAACATTACCATGAACACCATTACCACCATTACTATTACCATTATCATTAACACCATTACCACCAACACCATCACCGCTACCATCACCGCTACCATTAACACTACCACCACCAGCACCTTCTTCCTTCTCTTCCTCCAAGAACACGTCTCCAAACTTGATCCCCACGTGCACCGTTTTCTCTGAGCGCTGCTTCGCCTCTCTGGCTTCGACGTACTCCTCTTCTCTATCTCTTACGCTGTTTTTCAGCTGGTTTTTCAGCAGACTCTCTTCTATCCTTATCTTTTCCGCAATCTCTGGATTGAACCCAAACCCTGCGAACCTCTGGATGTTCTCCAGCGGCTTTGGCGGCTCTGCTGGCACCGGCGAGAAGTCGTCTGTTTCAAAGTTCTCAACGGACCCGTTCTTCGCTACCGCCGGAAGGTGCTCCGGAATGTTCTCCTTCTTGCCGCTAAATCTGAACCCTTCAAAGAATGGGTGTTTAGTAGCCTCCTCCACCCCAATTCGTGCATCTTCTGGTGCGAGCATCTTTTTCAGAAGGCTCTCCAGCTCCCTTGAGCATCCCTCCACCCTGTACTCCAGCTTCATGATTCTTCTGTACGTCTCCCTCACGCTCTCTTCGTAGAACGGCGTTGTGCCAAACTTCAGCTCGTATATCACCACCCCAAGCGCCCAAATATCGACTTTTGGAGATATCCGCTTTTTCTCCATCAGCAGCAGCTCTGGCGCAACGTAGTCTGGCGTTCCGACGACTATTTCGTGGTCTTCTCCGTCGATAGCGGTTGCACTTCCAAAATCTGCCAGGCGGATGTGTCCCTCGCTGTCTATCAGCACGTTTTCTGGCTTTATGTCCCTGTGGATCATTCCGAGCGCGTGCAGCTCCTGCAGCCCCATCAGGATCTCTCCCGCAAAGAACCTTATCCAGCTCTCCGAGAGATTCCCGACGCGGCAGCACAGGCTTCCAAGATCGCCACCAGAAATAAAATCCGTTAGAAAGTACAAAAAACTCTCGTCTTGGAAAGACTTGTGCAGCCCAAGCAGCCACGTGCTGTTTCTTCCGCTGATCATCGACTCTCTCTCTTTCATCACAGGGTTCGCGAGCGGGTCCTGCAGTATGTGTATCTTCTGCACCTTTTTTAGAGCAAATATTCTCTTTGTTTTTATAGACCGTACAACAAACACTTCGCTGTGCCCTCCTTTTGCTAGCAGATAGAGCGTTTCGTAGTCTTCTGGCCTGTCTACGTTCTTGACGAGCTTTTCTAACGCTGTGTTGCTGCCCTGCGCTATTTTTACCAGCTGAGCGCAGTCCATGAGCAGGCTGAGCTCGCTAACGCCGATACGGAGCTCTTTTTCTTCCATAACAAAACGCAAAAGAATTCGCTAAATATGGAGGAGAGCAGATTCAGATGGGAGGAGGAGTTCAAAAACACGTGGGACAGCAGAAAAACAGAGCACACATCTGGGGTACTTAGGGTGAGCAGACGGACAGAGACGGTGCAGCGGGGCATTGTGAGGAAGGTGCTGCTGCTTGTCGACCTCTCCAGCGCGGTGGAGGAGCGAGACTTTCTGCCCTCGAGAAAGTTCCATTTGAAACGCGCAGCGCAGTCTTTCTACAGGTCGTTCACAGAGAGCAATCCCCTGTCGACGGTTGGGCTGATGGTGGCCTCCGAAGGGGTGGCGTACCTCGCCTCCTCTATCATATCGAGCGAAGAGATGGTGGGGGCGGTTATCGGGAAAACAGAGGGCGCGGGGAAGTTCTCTCTCACGGCGGCGCTGGAGTCTGCAGCGGCGTTTTTTGAGGGGTGCTCGTACCTCAAAGAGATAGTGCTGATCGTATCTTCGATATCTTTTTTCGGAAGATCTCCGTATCTGGTAATTAATTCTATATTAGGAAAAGGGATAAAAGTGCACGCGATACACTTCTGCGCAGAACTGGAGATCCTAAAAAGAGTCAGCGAAGAGAGCGAAGGCGTGTTCGGGGTGGTGGAGAGGCCGGAAGACCTGGCGGTGCTGCTGGACCTTGTCAGCGTCCCGGGCCCGTACGCAGGACAGAACAGGCTCGCGATGCTAGAGGTTGGGTTTCCGAAGTACGTGAGAGAAACAAGCCTCTGCGCGTGCCACTTCGAAATGACAGAGGACGGGTACGTGTGTCCGTTCTGCACAACGAAGGTGTGCGCGGTTGCTGGTGCGTGTCCGATCTGCGAGGGAATTCTCAGCGCGCCCGTGCATCTGCTTAAGGCCCTACACTGGACAGACTCTGCGCCAGAATTCGCGTCAAGCGGGCCGGGGGCGTGCCAGGCGTGCGGCGTCCAGTCCAGTAGCGCGCAGGAGTGTCCGGTGTGCAAGTCGAAGGTGTGCGTGTCATGCAGCACATTTATTAGGCAGGAGCTGAACTTCTGCATCTTCTGCGATAAGGAAGAGAATCGCGCAGACGCTGAAGATCTGCCGTAGATGTGGAGGGCAGGTTGTGGTGGTGTGGTGATGGTGTGGTAGTAGTGGTGATAATGAGATGGGATGGGTGAGTGTGCTAGTGCTACTGGCTTATTTGATGCCTAAAAACACCCTTGAACTTCCGGCTATTGATGATTAGCGAATGCGGGAGCAGTGGAGCATTTCATCGTTATAAAGGTACTATTCTTGTTGAAGTTGGTGTTTATTGGCTCGGGATACGTATTGAAACTTTATCTATTTGGTCGATAGACGCGCGATTTAGCGATAAAGTAGGAAGCAGTGGTAATTTTGTGGAAAACCGGTCGAAAAGACAATTAGGATGCACTATCTTGTCAAAAGTAGTTGGATTGAACTAGGGTACCGCTGCATCCGAACAACGCAGCCTCGCATCCCACCCGTCTACCGCTCTATAGAATATGTTGACTGTGGGGTAATTTAACTGAATAATTTGTTGACTGTGGGATGTTTAACCGAATAATTTGTTGACCGTGGCGTATTTAACTGAATAATTTTTACAGTACCCGTTAGCCTTTAATAGGAGATCTACAGAACATTTATTACCTCGTGACACACACGTGAATTAAGAATCTGGATAGGGTGTACAGCTGCTCTCCAGAGATGCTTGGCTCGTTGAAAAACTCTTTGACCTCTCCTAGGGTTTTTTTCCATTCTTGGTAACTTGTTTCTAAATCGGTAAGTGTTTTGTTCAGTTCTGACACGGCTTCTTTCTGCTTTTCTGTGAGCAGCGCGTCTTCCATCTGTTCGCTCTTCTTCTTGTATTCGAAGCACTCCGCTTCTACTGCCTCGGGCGACACAAGAAGCATCTCCTTCAGCGCGTGGAGCGCTTCTTTCACTTCTATTCCCATCGAGTGCACCTTGTCCTGAATTATACGCGATACTTTCTTGTTCTCTGCAAGTTTCGCAAGCCCTTCGATTTTGATTCCCCACGCTCCTTCGTACCTCGTTCCGGCGTTGATGATGTTTGCCACTGCAAGGGATATCCGGAATACTTTTTGTATGGAGCTGTCTGTTAGCAGCGCCCTGCACCCGTTCAGAAGCCGTTCTATGTTTGGTAGCAGACCCTGTGTTATATTCTCCGAAGTGGCAAAGAGATAGAGCACCGTTAGCTTCTCTTTGAACCGCGGAACTTCTAAAGAGTGTTTGTAAAAGAGTTCTGGAATTAGCTGCACGGTCTCTTTCTCTCCGATGGCCTTGAGCTCCTCTTGGGTTGGGTAGTTCGCAAGAAGTCCCGATAATAGCGTCTCTGTGAAGTACTTTTGGTTTAGCTCTTCGACGCCGTGCACTAACTCTTGCAGCGGCATCTTGACACGTGCTAGAACAATATCGATCGCTTTGCACCTGTTTTTGCACATTGCAGGGGCTTCTGCTTCGAATGCTTGAGCGGCTCCGGACGCTGTGTTGGAAGATGATTCTCTTGTGAGGGACGAGAACTCTTCTTTTTTGAACGGCGCGAGATCCTCTTGGTCGAGCGCTTCCCACACGCTTCTTGTCTGCGGTTTCCTTATGTGGAAATCTAGCGAGAGAAGCTGCGAGTTCGGAGGGTGCAGAACAGCCGCCTTTTCCATGTACTCGGCCCGCGGTCCTTTTTTCTCTTCGATTTTTATCTCTGGTGCGTTCCCTGCGCTTCTACCGGGCAGTGGTGGCGGCGGTCTTGATAGGTTTGGTATACTGCCAGATAGCGGATTTTTCATACCCCCTGGCAGTGACCTAGGCGGTGGCGGTGTTGGGGGTAGGTGGGGTGGTAGTGGTGGTGATCTGGGGGGTAGGTTGGGTGGTAGCGGTAGTGGCGATAATTTTGGTGGTGATGGTGCTGATTTAGGGGGTAGAGTTGGGGGTAGTGGTGGCGACACAGCTGTTGCTAGTACAGGGGGAGGAGTTGGAGCGATCTTTTTGGGTGGTGGAGGTGGAAGGTGTGGAGGGTCTTTTGAAATAGCGCCATTTGGAGGGTCTTTTGAGATAGCGTTATTTGGCTTCTGCGAACTTTGGCTCGGAAGGGAGGCGTCTTTTTCAGGGATGCTCAAGAACCCCTCTTTGAAGTTGATCTCGGGCTTGTTCTGCTTGTTTTCTGATATTTCATGCTCTTCTTTTTTGTCTGTCTCTTTTTGGAAAGCTGTTTCCTCTTTTGGAGATTTCTCAAACCGGATGTTTTTGCAAACACACGCGCTCTGCACCGCGACTTCCTGCCTCTGCGTGACCCTGATCTCCCGCTCCTTTTCGATCTGCAGCTGGTCTTTTCTCTTGAAGCTCGCTTCTTCGAGAACGCTTCCCTTGATGTACTGCAGCACGTCGTACATCCTGCTGCTGTTTACTCTGTACAGCACGCTGAGCGCATTGAGAACGCACTGCAGGTCCTCTTTTGTCTCGAGCGGGATCTTGTTTTCCTCCACTTTTCTCACGTCTATTTGCGTTGCCATTTCTCTGCACCTCTCCTGTGCCTGCACCAGCGCGTCCACTGCGTCCTTCATTTTTGCGTCTTTCTGCGTGATTCTGCTGAGCACCTTCGAAATGTCGCAGAGACGCAGCATGCTATCCAGCAGGATCCCCGTAAGCAGCGACTCGCTGTGCATCTGTTTCAGCAAAGAGAGAAAATACCCCAAAAACTCCGAAGAGACGTTCTCCAAAGAGATGTTGTAGTACATCTCGTCTATCGCGTGTTTGATTCGCAGATCGCACGCGGGTACGCACACAGCGTGCCCCTCTCTTCCAAAGCTCCCAAGAAAGTGCTCGAGAATCTCGTTGTTGTACACCTCCACGCTGTGGTCCGCTATTTCCAGCGCTATTTCCGATATAGCAAGGTACTGCGACGGAAACACCTCAAAAATTTTTTTGAAAAGATTTTTGTTTCCTTTTACGTACTTGATAACCGCTGGAGACGTAAAAAAGCACTTGAAAAGCCTCACGGCCGGCTCCAAAATCCTGAACACGGGCTTGTTCTGCTTGCTGTCGTGCACCGAGAGGTACGTCTCGACCCTTCTGCTCCACTGCGCCGGGGCAAGCCTCGTGACAATGTCCCACACCTCTTCCAGCAGCCCGCTCTCCAGCGTCTTCTCGATCCCCTCTTCTGTCAGCGTCGTAAAAGAGAACCTCGCCTCGTTGAGCGTCTCCACGCACCTATCTATTTCAGATATGGTGTAAGACGCGCTGAAGAGCCTTTTAGCCGACACGATTTTTTTAACGATCTCCAGCCCGTCTGCCTTGGCTGTTTTTTTTTGCGCTTCTATCATGCTCCTCTTTTGGTCCGCCGAAAGACCCAAAAAGACCGCCTTCTTTTCTCCCTCTATTCCCAGCGAAGATAAAAGCAGAAGAAACGCCTCGTCAGTGGTTTTTGCATTCGAACTCTCCATTCTAAAAAAATAAACACCGCAAAGAAATACCTCTCTAATTTAAAGCCGCAGCAGCCCGGGCGCGCCCCGCAAAAACACAGAAAATTACCGGCCTTATCTGCCTGTTTATATTTACCTCCATCTAAGCGCAATATCCGGTTTGAAAGTGTTTTGTTTCACACGCCGTATAAGTACCTGCGCAACTCGCGAGCATGCGTGCTTTTTTTTTCGGAGCTCTTCTAATCTGCAGCGCCCGCTCTCTCAGCCAGAAACCCGCCCTCCAGCACGAACTGCAAACAGCCCTCGGCACCCTCCACAAAGAAATAGAGAACCTAACGGCCATCGAAAAAAATCTGCGCGAACTATCGCAGAAGCTAGAGCGAAACAGAACAGAAGAAGCAAAAGAAAGGCCAAAACAGGACCAGTTTGCTGCGGTGTTCGACGGGGGCTCGACCGGAACGCGTCTGAACATTTACCAGTTCGACTCGACAGGGCTTACCTTAAAAAGCCATTTTTTTGAAAATGTGTCGCCAGGCATACACAAAGTAGAGAGCGCAGAGGAGGTTCTGAAGCATCTCCTAAGAAAAGGGCGGGAATTTTTGAAAAGATGCGGGCATTCGCCAGATTACGACTTTCCGGTGGTGTTTAACGGGACCGCGGGGCTGCGTCTCCTCGAGTCGGATAAAAGAGAAAAGATTCTGAGCCAGGTAAAAGAGGTGCTTGTTCGAGAGATGAAGAGAAAAGACGTCGAGGTAAGAGTGATCGACGGGAAGGAAGAGGGGTTCTACGCGTGGGCAGCGCTTGTTTTTGTGACCCAAGCGAAGGAGAAGATAGGAATAATCGATCTTGGGGGCGGGTCTGCGCAGATTTCGTTCGAAATAGACAAAGACGCGAGAAAAACAGAAGACGGGGTGGTTAAAGGCAAAACGAAGAACGTTCTGTCGCGGTCTTTTTTGGGCATGGGGCTTGTTGCAGGGCTCGAGTACATCCGGAAGGGGGACGCTGCAGGGGCGTGTCTCTGGTCGGCGGGTACGTTTGATTTGGCGAAGTGCAAAAGACACGTTAAAAGCACGATCGAGGGAATAATTCTGCAGCGGACAGGCGAAAAAGAGACAGCGCCGGGGATATCGCAGATCAGCACGATTTTTGTGTCTTCGTTTATCTCGGAGATACTGCAGATGATAAAAGGGCAAAAACAGACGAAATTCCAAGATATCAAGAACCTGGTGGACGTAGTGTGTAGAAAAAACAGGACAGAGGAGGAAAAAGATGCGCTGGAGAAGGCCCCTCCCGGGAACCCTTCGGTTATTTCGAACAGAGCGGAAAAACGCGGCCCAGACTGTATCAATGTAATATATGCAGCTATGTTCATGGAGAGCCTTGGGGTTGGCCTGTTCACGCCGATAAAAGACGCAGCGGACATTCCAACCGATATCAGCTGGTCTCTTGGAAGGGCCCTCTCTCTTATCGAATAGGGATGGGCAGGTGGATAGAGTGGGGTAGATGGGGTAGGTAGGTGTGGTAGATAGGATATGTGGGATGTGGTAGATAGGATATTTGGGATGTGGTAGAAATACTTTATACTACCACACCTACCACACTTACCATCCTTACCACCCCTTTTAATAAAGATGCCATTACAGACTACATTCCTACCACGAACACTACCATGTTATGATTTATTATCTGCGTGCTTCTGAGTTTACACGGCGTTTGGCGCATCTATATTTACTAAAAATCTATCTTTTTAATAACCCATATGAAGTCTTCTGTTACTGTGGATAAGAGAAAGATGTACAGCTGAGTTACAAAACAGATAAAAACATACGTCATCTTTTTTGCTCTTCTCTGCTGCCTCTTGTGCACATTCGCTTCCACAAAAACTCCAGAAGCCGCTGCACTTAGCAGATAGATCACTGAAACCACAAGTATTTTTTTCAGCCCCTTAGTAAAGAAGCTCTGCAAGACGTTTCCGCACATAAGAAAAGGGATGGCAGATGAAACGGAATACAGCACAACGTACCACGCCTCTAGATGGCGGAAGTTGAACAGCCCGCGGTAGAGAAAGACAGCTCCTACAAGACACATCCAGAAAGGTACGAAAAAAGCGCTTACCGCAACGTACAAGCATCTTCCAGGAGGATTTGGATCCAGCGCAGAAGGGCTCTCAAAAAAGCTTTTATGAAAAGAGGCTTTGAAGACCATCAGCAAAGAAAGAGAGAAGATATTTCCCACTACCCCCTGCACTGTGTAATTCCTTTCCGTACCAGATGCCGAAAGGGGTCTCAAGAGAAGCGAGTTTTTAAAATATGCAGCCTCTCTTTTGAAATTTTTGTACATCGCCATAAAGAAAAAAATACGCGTCTGAGCTATATTTAGGATATGGATCTGTTTCAGAAATATTCTGCTCGGTAGACCACGCCGGCTCCACGTGTTTTTATAGGTGTTTGATGTTTTTTCGATCTTGAATGGGACTTTGGCGGTATAGGCGGTTCTAGCTGAATTCTGAGGAGGAATGGGCGGCGATGGAAGTGAACCGTGCCCAGTACTATCAATAAGTGTCCCTAACCCATAATAACACTCTACATATACATATTTTACTATCAGATAGCTGCGTGGGACGGGTACGCAGTGCCAGTGCGGATTGGCGTCGTTCAAAGATCGCATCCTAGTATTGCATCGCTGTATCACATTCGGTTGCCATGACAACCGTTATACGCAACTACCATCTATCATCTACCGCCCCGATTCACCACCTACCATCTACCCCCTCTATCTGCTCTTCTCTCTTTCTTCCTGTTTCCACACGGGGATCCCCGACCACACTCTGCTTCTGTACTCCTTGTACCGCGCGTTTTTTTCGATGGAGTGCTCCTCTTCTGCCTCCAGCAGCTCCTGGACTCTGCTTCCCAGTACATAGAAGGATATAACAACAGATGCAAGATTTCTCATCAAAAAGGAGCATCCTGCGAGAATGAGCGCCATTCCCAGGTAGTAAGGGTGTCTAATATAGCGGTACACCCCCTTGCCAATAAATCCGCACTCGTGTACTTCGACTCTGCAGAGCACCCTTACAGATAAAAAGACCAAAAGAAGACCTGCGGCTACACAGACGCCTCCAACGCGTTCCAAGCACGCGGTGTACCACCCTGGAAGGGCTCTACGCGCCATATGCACGATAAGCGTCTCGACTACTACAAGGGCCCCTGCAAAATAAACGACTCCTCCAAAAATCTCTTTGTTTTTCGCAGGCACTCCAAAGATAAACCGAAAAACGTCTTTCATGTTATTCGCTTTGTGGTATAGCACGACGAGAGAGAGGACGCTTCCTATTTTTACTGCGCGATCCTCTTTTCCACTCGTTGCCCCGTGGTAGAAAGCCATTCCAAGTGAGAACGCCATAATAAGCTCGGAGTTCATAAAATTAATTTTTAGCAACCTAGCGCCTCCTTATAATAGGCCGTATGCGAAGCAGTTACGAGTGTAGTGTAGCTCTGGGTATCTAGGTGAGCCATTTTGTTGGTACCGGTGGTTGTAGGGTGGATATGTTGGGTGTAGGGTGTTTAAGTGGATAACTTGGAGAGTGTGGGATGTCTAACTGAACAACTTTACTAAATATCTCTTAGTCCTTGATATGAGCTCTACAGCATATTTATACTCTGAAGATTGCTATTAGGATAGTTAGGTGGAATGGTAAATGGATTGTCAATAGGTTGCATGTCAATGTAATGCATGCTAGTCCAAAAAGGATAATTAGGTGGAATGGTAAGTGGAATGCATCCCTACACTGCATCTCTGCAACCCACCCCAACACTAGTAACTACTCCGTAAATGTGATTCTCCTGATGTTTGTTGTGGTTCCCTTCCTTTCAGCTGTCTGTTTGAGATACTTTTTCTTGTTATCTCTGAACTCTCTTACATTCTTGAGGACCTCTTTTCCTGCGTACTCTACCACCCGCTCGTTTTCTGCTCTTGTTCTGTATTTCGTGCTGCGCTGTCTTTTTACGCCTGGCTGTGGAAGGTTTTTGTTTCTTTGCGTCCTAACGCTTTCATCCGCTCTTGATGCGCCTGCGACCTTTTCGAAGCTGAGGCATTTGAACTTGTCGGCCTTGAATCGCGTGTCTTTGTCTATCTTTTGGAGCTGTTTTCTATCTTCTAATTTGATGCTGCAGAACACATCAGCGTCAAGTTTTCCGAACACTTCGTGCACCGACGCGATCTTCGCTCCTTCTTCATTGAAAATTATCGCAGTGAAGTACGGAATGGCTTTTTCCGTTAGTTTTACCACTACTAAAGGCGTGTTTTTAATAAAGTGCGAAAACTTCCCTATCTCTATCAGGTTTTCTTGCCTCTCCGGCATATCTCTTTTTCCAAAGCGCATCTGCGGCCAGTCTCTTGGCGACTTTCTGTTGTCGTACTTCGGAGCTCGTGCCATAAAATTTCTGCAAATTCTGAAATTTCCGCTCAAATGCTCGCTAACCCAGAGTATTCGTAGACACCAGCGAGTTAGTTACTGGATATCATTGGCCATAGTTACTAGATAGCACTAGCCGCCATTTGATATTACTGCCACCACACCACGTGCTACTGCTACGCCGTGCACTTCCACCACCATCCCTTTTCAGAAACGTGCCTCTGCACTTACCAAGCCTGTCCGCTTAGTATTTCACTGGGCAATCTGCATCCCGAATCTCCGCACCGGCAATGCATAAAGATCAAAAATAACGTCACCACGTCCACCACATCCATCCATAACCACCTCCACGCACCACACCAATCCACCCCCTCGATAACCCATAGCCAATTTATTGAATTTTCCTTTGGGTTTTCGCATCCGAGCTTCCTTTTCTCATAAATAAGCGGAAGGAGGCCCTCTCGATGATCGTACACGCCACAAAGTCGAATGCAAGAACGCCCAGAAGCCTCTTTTTCATCGCGCTCGGGATCTTCACCAGCTCCATCTTCTCGTTCACTTCCGGGAAAATCTCGAGCGTGCACAGAACCACCAGCCCAACAGAGAGCGAAAGAGAGTTCAGGAGCTTTTTGTTCTCCACCAAGTCCTCTCTAAACGGCCTTCCAACGTAATTCACGATCAAAGTAGTCACCTGCAGCCCCGTCGACAGAAGAAACATCGAAGTGTTCGCAAGATTCGGCTCAAACTTCTTCTTCAGCACGATTTTCTCGTACTGGACGATTCCCAAGTAGACAAAGTAGAAGGAAAATATGTGCACCGCGGTCTGCAGCACCACCGAGCTCATGATGTACGGGCTGAAAATCTTTGCCACCGGCTTCTCTCTGCTCAGCCTTGATAACGGTTTTGACTTTCCATAAAAGGTAATCGAAAAAGACGAAAGAATTCCCGCCGCTGTCATCTGGATGTCTCCGTAACGCACCCCCATCGTGTCAAACACGCTAAGAGTGTACGCGGAAAGCAGAGAGTTCAGCGCAAGTATCTTGTACATCTGAACGGTGCTCACCAGCGCAGACCT